>Ga0209004_1000023_pt1 | contig 40915 bp, 45 predicted proteins | sample TexAe_RefH0_M1_FD_187948 | JGI IMG/M metagenome (GOLD analysis project Ga0209004, IMG submission 187948) | Forest soil microbial communities from Davy Crockett National Forest, Groveton, Texas, USA - Texas A ecozone_RefH0_M1 (SPAdes) (version 2) | ecosystem: Environmental > Terrestrial > Soil >... | reverse complement strand
CGTGCTGTGGCAGCGCCTGCAGGCGCATCGCCAGATTTGGCAGAGCCCGGGTATTGTTCAGCAGCGGCGTAAAGTCAAGCTGCGCTTCGCCCAAAGTTATATGCGGACTCGAACGCAGGTTCTGGAGGGCGTATTGCCGCACCACGTGCAGTCGCTGCATCGTTTGCGTCTGCGTCCCGCCCTGCAAAATTACTGAGTTCGCATAGGGCCGCTGGTTCATCACGCGCCCTTGCGGCCACTCCTGCTGCGCAATCGTGAAACCGGAATTTGAGTACGTCGTGAACAAGACAAGGAGCAAAGACACAGAAATTGTCTTGGAGTGGGGGAGGGTCATTGGCTCGTCTCCACTACGTATCCCGGCTGGCAGGCCGGGAAGATGTTCCAGAGTAGGACGGACAATAAACTCACTGTTCTGCACGTGTCAACGAGGAAGTGCGAATGCCACCACTCTTTGGTAAACCCTTTCCAAAAATTCAGCGATTGGTCTTGGCAAACGCGCATTCCAACGGGACTGCTATGGACTATTGCTACTGTGCCAGGCGGCACCAGGAGATTTCCGGGGTCTGCATTCATTGTCACAGGTCCTTTGTGGAACGCCCTCCTTGGGCACGATTTTGCCGCGCTCCCGCATAACCGCCGGGTGTACTTGCTCGACATCGAAGTAAGTCCTGGTGAGGGGAAGGCAAAATTCCGATTAAGATGCATGAAGCACGCCGTTTATTCAGCGGTGAGATGACAGCTGTGGCACGCAGCCCAATCAGTCGATTCACATTCCGCCTGATGTCAGTACTTCTGGCTTCGTTGGGACTTCACGCGCAGGGCAAGCCACAGCCCGGTTTGAGGTCGCTACCATTCGCCTCGACTCTGACTGCAGCGGTGGGACGCGCGAGCAACAATCGCCGGGACAATTCGGCGTACTTTGTGCATCTCAGCGTGACCTAATTCGAGTTGCATACGGAAATGTTGAAGGGCCTCCTCCAGGAAGGCTCCCCGACGCCCTGGGGGGACCGCACTGGAGCGACTCGGACCGCTCGACATCGTTGCTACGGCTCCCAACAATCCTGGGCTAGACCAGATGTACGGCCCGATGACGAAGACGCCCCTCGAGGATCGCTTTCGTTTGAAGCTTCACGATGAGGTCAGAAATCTGCCCGTCTACAAGCTCACCGTTCTCTAACGAGCCGCAAAGCTGAAACCGATTCAGGACGGGGAGTTGCGTACCGATTGACCTGAAGCCGTTTTGCAATCTCCCCCGCCATCGAACTATTGCCGGCGCCTTTACGCCACGAATGGCACGACGACAACATTCGATGGGCATGGAGTCACGATCGCCGAGTTTCTCGCGCGTGCGCTCGGGATGCTTGACCGTCCCGCGATCGATCTGACCGGGCTGAAGGGGAGATTCGACATTCACCTTGAATTCGCAACGATCGATTCGCTCGACACAGGGGACGCTTCGGTGCCGTTTGTTTTCACTGCGATTCAGGAGCAACTGGGACGGAAACTGTCGGTCGCCACGGGTCCGGTGGAAGTTCACCTGATCGACCACATGGAACGGCCGTCAGAGAACTAGCCTTTTCTTAAATTCGTCAAATGCAACCGCTGAGATGCGCAGCTCGATAGTGCTGGGCTCAAGCGTCTTCTCCTGCAGCAGGTATCGCTGATAGTGTCGCAGGCGCTCTGGACCAATTCATCCGCCGAGCGATGGAAGTGCGTGGCAAACTGCCGGACGGCGCCGAGATGGCCGCGGATGGTGGACGGCGCTTAGTTGCGGCGCTGAGGCGCGTGCAGCATGCACTGGCGAAGTGGGGTCAAATCATCTTCTTGACTTCCAGTGCTAGCCGCGTACATACTGGTTGGTATGTTGCTGGCGCCGAAAAAGCTGCAACGCCGGGCAACAAGGCTGCGCGATCCTGAGGGCACGCGACAGCGTTTGTTGCAGGCAGCGTTTCGCGAGGTTTACCGATACGGGTTCCAGAGCGCCGGGATCGATGCTATTCTCGCCGCCACCAACGTCACCAAAGGAGCGCTCTACTACCACTTCGAGAGCAAGGAAGCTCTGGGCCATGCCATTATCGAGGAGATTGTCGCCGAAATCACCAAAGACCGGTGGTTACGTCCTCTACAGCAGAGCAAAGACAAGAACCCTATTGATGCTTTGATCGGCATCGTACAGGCGATACCCGCTCGGCCAGGGGACGTGAGGAGCGGTTGTCCCCTGGTCAATTTGACGCAGGAGATGTCTCTGCTCAATGAACAATTCCGAAAGCGATTGGAGAGAATCTTCAAGGCTTGGCAGGAAGGCATTGCCACCCTTTTGCGAGAGGGGCAGTATACGGGAACAGTCCGCCGCGACCTGGTTCCGGATGAGACTGCGAGCTTTTTGATCGCGATGGTCGAAGGCTACGAGGTGCTGGCAAAGAACGCTCAGGACGCGAAGGTGTGGAATATGGGGATCAAAAATATCGTGAGCTGGTTGAGTTCCCTTCGAGCGCCAGGCAAGGGCAAGTGGGGCTGACTGCATTGAATCCAACCTGCTGCTGCACGCTGTTACATACCGACCTGTTTGTAGGTCAGAATGTCAGCATCGCGAATGCCCGAACATCATCATGATAAGGAGAACGAACAATGACGAGGATGACAGTGTCGCGCAGGAAGCTGTTCGCAACGGGTGCGTGCGTGCTGGTGGGTGCAGTGGCTCTACCAGGACCGGAAAGAGCCATCGCACTCGGAGGACAAAACTCAGTGAACGAGGAGATCGTCCGTAAATGGTACGCTGCGTGGGAAAACAAGGACTTGGGCACGTTTAATGCCCTGCTCGCCGACGACTTCACCTTTAGCAGCGCGGCCGGCGACGACCACATCAGCAAAAGCACCTTCAAGTCGCAATGCTGGGACACACAGGTTGAATTCATTGGACATTTTGACTTGGAGCAAATCCGCACGGGTGCCGACGATGCTTTCGTGAAGTATCTTTGCCACACAAAGAACGGTAAAGCGTTCCGGAACGTAGAGTACCTTCGAATCGCGAGCGGAAAGTTGGAATCAATTGAGTGTTATTTCGGAGCACAGTCCAGCTTCCCGTCCGCGATAAGCTCTGGGCAGAAGTAGCCTCCGGGTCGGCTGAATCAGGTGCAGAGCACGAAGTACGTCCAGGATTGCTGTCGCGTCAGGCATAACTCATTCTGCGATCACACCAGAGAGGGCGGAGGATGGTCTCCGACGCGAGCGGGCACCTTACCTCACCTGAGCGCCGGCAGATTGATTCAGATGAGTAAAGTTCCTATGGAGCGGCAACCTTGATACAAGTACAGCAAAAGGAAATACCTCGTTCGGAAGTCGCAATCTCGCAAGGGTTTCGTGGAGGAACACTCTTCTATCGGGAAGGCGACCACGAAGTCCCATTCGACTGGGAGTTCTGTGGTAGAGCGGCTGGGGAAAGAAGAAGCGCACTTGGGATGTCAGTCACCCCTGGGCAGCGGGTCGCCAATCTGAAATCTACGATTTTGTTGCCAATGAAATGATTCGCCGGAAGGCCCCAACTGCAAACTTCAAGATTGATCTGGAATCTGGAACCATAACCCTTCTTTGAAGCCAGATGCACGACTTTGGCGGCAGTTCTGCACATTTCACGTCATTGCGGTCGCGTCACTCTCTATGCAGAAATTGTTCAAAATCTGCGATGGAATGCAATGGAGATTGTCACATGAGAACGATTGCGAAGAATCTTCCTCTGGTCCTGGCGGCTGCGCTCTTTACCCAGATTGCTCATGCCCAGGCCGCGCCAAAGCCGGACGCGGCGTCAAAACCCGCTGATAGCCCATCCAAAGTGTTGCTTGATAGCTGGAACGACGTTGGCCGAAAACTGATTGCGATGGCTGAGGATTTTCCCGAGGACAAATACGACTTCAAGCCGAATCCCGCCCAGCGGTCTTTTGCCGAACAGCTCTTGCACGCGGCCGTGAATGTGAACTACTTCGTTAATAACCTGGCCAAAGGCATGAAGCCGCCAACCGGCGACGTGAAGCGTGCTGACTACGCGACCAAAGCGGCGGTGGTCAAATACGTCAAGAAATCCTTTGCCGAAGGCGCGGCGCTGATCAAGAGCAAAGGCGATGGCGGGATGAGCGACCTATGCATCGATCCGTTCGCCAACCAGCAGGACCGATTTTCCGACCTCGCCTGGGGCTTTATCGAGCATTCCGGCGAGCACTACGGACAGCTTGTGGTCTATTACCGCGTGGCCGGGATGGTGCCGCCGGAGTCGCGCCCGAAAAAAATAACCGCGCGAAAGCCAAAACCTAGACTCTCTGCGACTCGCCGTATTTCAGCGAATGCGTTCCGACCTGGATAACCACAGGAGAAATCGCCAGGCCTTGAAAGAATTCTCCAACTTCCTGCCCTCTCGTCCACTGGCCTTCGCGAAGGGTCTCGCCACCTAAACCCAAAATGCAGAGATCAGAACGCTGGACCGGCAATTCGACAGTGGCACCACGAACCCGATCAGGCGAAGATGACGCGGATCGATAGACATCAGTGACGCATACGGCGTCGTAACCGAACACCCAGAGGCAGGCATTTCATCTGTCGACCTCAAACTGTTTGACGCACTGAAGGAGCACCTCAGCCGTGCAAGACTCCCCCATCTCGGTATTGAACATTGCGTGATACAAGTGGGGTTCCGGCCATTTGAGCCCGAAATACTGCCAGACGTACTCAGCTCGCGATTTGTCCGTTGTGTCGACCTGTTCGATTGCCTTGTCCTGAGTTGCGCCACTGGAGATCAGTCTGCGGATCTTTTGATCGCGGGACGCATAGAGAAACACATGGAAGACATCCTTGCGATTGCGCAGAAAAAACTGTGCACCTCGGCCGACAATCACCGAGGGCCCGCTGGAGAAAGCGATCTTGACCGCTGTTTCCGAAGCAGCGGAGATCCGCCGCGCATCCAGCAAGTGCAACCGGTTGGTGGGCGGCAAGCCTCCCTCAAACGCGCCCCGAAGAAAATCTTTGAAAATCCTGTATACAGCAGGATCGTTTCGCCCTTCCCTTTGCTCGACTGCCTCTGGCGTGCTCTCGGTCAATCGTGCGATTTCCTCTGTCAACCGGTGGTCCCACAGACTCCAACCAAGGCGGCTGGCGACCAAACTGGCAATTTCGGATGCCCCGCAGCCGAACTCGCGCTCAATTGTGATGGCTCGAATCATTGTCATTTCCTCAGCCCACCGCGATATCCCCGCCCGCTCCGGGATCATTCTTCTTCAAGAAAAACGCAAGAACAAACATGATGGAGCAGAGCGCGCCCAAGACCCAAAAGATGTCCATATAGGACAGTGCGCCGCCTTGTTGATGCACCAATTCGTAGAATCTCGCAATTGCCTGGTCATGAGCGTCCCCGGTCCGAAGCCCAGAGTGTGCAATCTTTGAGCTCAATCCATGGAGTGACGAACGATATGCCGGGGAATCGGGAGTGATGTGGCCGATAAGAATTTGCTGGTGATATTGAGCCCGCCGGGCAATCATCGTGGTCACGACGGAAGTTCCGATACTGCCGCCGATATTGCGCATGAAATTGATCATGCCGGAGACGCTATTACCTTTTTCTGGAGGAACTCCGATGTAACCCGCTGCCGTGATGGGGACAAACAGGAATCCGATTCCTACCACTTGGGCGACGCGCAACCACATCGCAAATTTGAAGCTGATGAACAAATCAATCTGGTTCGCGCAATAGAACAGTCCAATGGCGAGACATAGCCATCCCGTCGCGATCAGCCATCTCGCTTGAATCTTGGATGAAAGCCGCCCGACAACAGGCATCATCACCAGCAAGACAACTCCGCCGCCTGACAGTACCAGACCTGCGAGCTCTGCTGTGTAACCCATTAATGTCTGCAGAAATTCTGGAATCAAGACCAGAGTGCTAAACAGCATGAAGCCCATCATGAACATCATCAAGTTCGCTGCTGCGAAGTTGAAGCTCTTGAACATGCGGACATCGATGATCGGCTCTTTGCGGAACCATTCCCAGATGACCAGTGAGATAAGACAAATTGTTGCGGTGATCGCAAGGTTCGTGATGAAATGCGAGCCGAACCAGTCGTCCTCCTGCCCTTTGTCCAGAACAATCTGCAGAGAACCGACTCCCAGTGCCAAGAAGGATATTCCGATATAGTCCACCCGGATACCCCCGCGCTTTAAGCGGCGGAGGAACGGCGGATCTTCGACCAGGGTGTGCGTCAGATAAAGAGCGAGGAAGACCGGGGGCAGCGTGATGAAAAATATCCAGCGCCAGGAATAGTTGTCGGTAATCCAGCCTCCCAGCATCGGCCCGACTGTGGGTGCAAGAACTGCAGTAATGCCATAGACAGCAAACGCGGAGCCGCGCTGCTCCGGAGGAAACGTATCGTTGAGAATGGCTTGTGCCATCGGTTGAAGTCCGCCGCCGCCGATGCCTTGCACCGCTCGAAAAAGTAGCAATAGCGGCAGAGTAGGCGCTAACCCGCAAAGCAGTGAACTCACTGTGAAAACAGCAAGCGACAGCATGAAATACCGCTTGCGGCCAATCAACTCCGCGAGCCACCCGCTGATGGGCAGGACGATCGCATTCGCAGCGAGGTACGAGGTGAGTACCCAGGTGCTGTCGTCGTAGCTGGCTCCCAGGCCTCCGGCGATGTATGGCAATGCAACGTTGGCAACGCTCGTGTCCAGGACTTCGACAAACGCCGCCATCGACACGGTGGCCGCAATCGCCCAAGGATTTACCTTGGGACGCCAGGCTACCTGCTCCGATGGAAGAGTCAGTGTTGTGGCGCTCATCGCAAGTACACCTTCGCTTCGACATTCATACCGGGTCGAAGCTGGTGATCGCGATTTTCGCCCGGCTCCAGAACGATCTTAACCGGAACTCGCTGGACAATCTTTACGTAATTTCCAGTCGCATTTTCGGGTGGCAGCAAGCTGAAGATAGGGCCCGTTCCTCCCGCGATGCTGTCAACATGACCGTTGTATGTGCGTCCGTTCGAGTCGAGCTCGATCGTCGCTTTCTGGCCAACACGCATGTGTTTGAGCTGGGTCTCTTTGAAATTCGCGGTGATCCACACTTGATCCAGGGGAACCACAGTGAGCATTTGCTCCCCAGGATCGACATTCAATCCGACGACAACCTTCTTCGTAACCTCCCCGGCTACGGGCGCAAATATCTTGGTGTATCCCAGATTCAACTGCGCTTGCTCAACAGCGGCCCTTTTCTGGTGAACATCTGCCATCGCCGAGAGGGCTTTGGCGCGCGTTGAGGCAACGCGTTGCGGCCCGGCTTGTGCATCTTCGTAGTGTGCCTCAGCTTCAGTGAGGCGGCTGTGCGCCTCTTGAACGGCTTGTTGAGCGGCGGCCTCGTCTGCTTCTGCTGCAGCTATGGCGGCGACATCAGTCGCGGCGGCGGCGTAGGCATGGTCGTACACTTGCTTCGGCACCTCTTCCTTCGCGAGAAGCAAGCGATATCGCGTGACATCATCTTGGGCTTTTACATTTTCCGCCTGTGCTTCCAAAACGCGGGCGTGCGCAGCCGCTGCCTGCTTTTCTGCTGCTTGAATTGCCGCTTCCGCATTCTTAATATCCGAGGACGTGAATTTCAATTGGCTTGAGGTGTCAACGGAAGATACCGGCACATCGATATTCGAACTTTTCGCCGCAGCCTCTGAAGTGTCGAGCGTAGCCTGGGCTCTTGCCAATGCCACTTCGTAGTCTTTTGGATCAATTTCGACGAGTGTGAAACCTTCATCGACCCATTGGTTGTCATCGACATTGACTTTCTGGATGTATCCAGAGATGCGAGCGCTGACAGGGTAAAGATGCACGTCTACCTGCGCGTCGTCGGTGGATTCGAAGCCGGAGAAATAATGCCACAAAAAAGCTCCGGCCACAGCAAGCACAACGATCAACCCAAGCACGATCCAGCGCTTGCGAGACCGCCTTTGTGGATAGGCTGAGACCAGCACGTCATCTGTCGCGACATCGTCCGCCGGTGCGTTTCGCGTGGGCGGTGTTGCCTGCGGTGGATTCGTTGCTTGATTTTGTTCAGACATACTCAATCTCCCCTTAGAAACTCTGAGTATCGGGATTCCGCGACCCCGGTCGCTCTGGCCAGGGACATTTTGGCCGAGTTGTAGCTGTAGAGACTAGCAATATAGGCATCACTGGCGATTGCCAGCGCATCTTGAGCTTGAATCACTTCAATGTTGTCTGTAACTCCTGAGCTGAAACGATCGCGAGATTGTTCCAGCGTTTGAGTAGCGAGTGCGACCGCACTTTTCTCGACAGAGACTTCTTGCGCAGCCGCTTCCAGATCGAGATAAACGTCGCGTACCTCCTGATCGATTCTGGCTCGTAAGTCTTCCAGTCGCTGCCTTTCCTCTGTGAGTGAGGCGTCGGCCCGGAGAACATCTCCGTGTACTCTTCCACCCTGAAAAATAGGGATGCGGAGCGTAGCAGCCGCATCAACAGTGCCGTGCGACGAGCCCGGGTTGACTCCGGAGAGACCGTAGTCGGTTTCCGCACCTAACGATGGGTACCGCTCAGCAGAAGCGGCTTTTCTCGCCAGCTCTGCGGACCGGACCCGATCCACCTGAGCCTGAAAATCAGCGCGAGCCTTGTAGGCGCTTTGGATCGCCTCATCAAGACCCGACGGCGTCAGCTCCTGGTAAGGGACGTGGGTCGTTAGCTCGAACTGCTGGGCCAGAGGAAGTCCGATTGCTCGCGCTAAAACCAATTTCTGCTTTGCCAGATTATTTTGCGCGACAATCAATTTCTGCTCGCGTGATTGCAGTTGCACCTGCGAGCGCAGAACATCCACGGCCGAGGCGAGGCCCGCGGTCTTCTGGTCGGATGCCTGTTGAAAAAGTGCCTTGGCGGCGTCCCGTTGCGATATGGCCGACTCAACCTCCGATTGGTCGGCTATGGCCAGCAAGTAGTTGGAGACAATCACAAGCACAACAAGCTCGCGAGCATCTTTGGAGCCGAACTCTGCCGACTTCAGCTGCGCCTTTGAAGATCGCGCCCGCTCAATGGATCCCCAATCAAAAACCGATTGCGTCAGATAAGCCCGCGAGTCGAAATAGCCGAATGGTCCAACGATCGGAGGCACTCCGTGAATGGACAGACCGATCTGCGCCTTCAAAGCGATTTGATGAACTCCGAAACCGGTATCGGTGACCACGTTCGGAAGCAGCTCGCTTAGCGCCTGCCATGTCTGTCCCCGGGCATCTGTAATGGTATCCGTCGCCAAGACGCTCCCAAGATTCTGTTGGAGTCCACGGTTGACCGCGTCTTCGAGGGAAAGCTCTACTGGTGTTGGACTAAGCTTTCCTGCAGGAGTTCCACCGAGGTATGGATTCTGCGACAGGGTTTGATAGTTATTCTGTCCGGCCTGAACGGCTGTTCGCGGTGTTCCTGTTACTTCGGCCAGAGCAATCGGGTTGTACGGCGCGGGTGTAGCAGGCGCACTGTACTGTGCGGACGCGGCGAGCACGCCATACAACGGGGCACCGACCAGCATCGCTTTAGCCCAGGTTCGAAAACGCATGTAAACTCCTCCCCTGGCGTTCCAACTTTGGGTAGCACCTAAACCGTTGTGCTTGAACTGCACTGCTGCAATGAAGGAGGCTCATATTCTTGAGCAGTCTTCGGACTGAAGAACTCGCTCACTTCAGACACGAAGAATCTGACCAGAAACGAGACCTCAGGGCAATTGGACGATGGTATCGGTATCGGCCTTTCTATCCAGGGAATCACTGGCCCGCGGCTTCCGCGCGACCAATGGTTAGCTTTGCTCTGGGTAATGAACCATTTAGGAGCTGAGTAGTGGATGCGGTCTGATGGGCTATTGGTCGCATAGAGAAACATGCGCTCACTTCGAATCTCGTGGCCGCCCAAACCGATACGAAGGTCGCGACCAATACCTTCGTCTGATAGCGTTTTCGGAGACTTCGCAGGACACTCGTAGAGGCCTTCCTGTGTGTCCAAATCCGTGCAGCATTGCGGTAAAGACAAAGGTTCATGAGGTAAGAGGAGTTGATCAAACCGCAACCCTCTTCACGGTCGAGAACACCTGCGGCAGCCCAGCGCGTTGCTTTGTTCTCGTGGGAGAGACTGCATTCGCCTTCGCGGTGCCTGCCATTCATTGACAGCAGGAACGCTAATGACGCGCACAAATACGATTGACCGGATCGGCTGAACCAAGAGGACGATCGGTCGGATGCTTGGTAACACGATGATGCGCAACGATCAGGTCGGCGTCTTGCTTCCGATGGTAGCCGGCTCAATCACTGCTCTCTGCACAATGCTGATTCATTCTTTGACATTGGGCGTTTCCGTTCGTGTATTTCGCCGCGAGAGGAGCATGGGTCTAGTGGGATCAGGAATCTTGATTCATCTTGGAATCTTCATGCTGGCGATATCTCTCGCCTTCGTGGCGCACTTGATTGAGATTGGGTTGTGGGCTGTCTTGTTCGTCATGTGCGGAGAATTCAAATCCCTCGAACTCGCGTACTACCACTCTGCGGTCAACTACACGACCTTGGGTTATGGCGACTTGATAATGTCACCATCGTGGAAACTTCTGGGTCCGTTGGAAGCGGCCGATGGAGCGCTGATGTTTGGTGTCTCCACGGCCATGATCTTCACGATCGCCCAGCGTTTGATGCACGCCAAGTTTGGTGATCTTTAGGCAGTGGAAGCGCGCAGCATCAACAGGAAGAGAAATCCCTCGGGTCAGGTGAACATCGCTTTTTTGCCTGTCCAGTTCCCTGAAAAGCAAGAACTCACGGAGGTTCATCCAAGAGCTAGATTCGCCTCGTCCCACGGGGTGCGGAGCCAAGACTGCGCCAGCGTCCGGATGGGTACCTGCTCCGAAACTCAGGGATCGGTAGCTATTTAGTTGACGTGCCTCGCCGTTATAGAATCTCTTGTACCTTGCGCACGACATCGGTATGCAAGCGTTTTCGCGTAAGGCACCATAATCCACGGCCCCTCCGATTCCAGGCCATCGATCTTTGTCTGGTTCTTGAGTGATTAGCCGTGAAGTCGCTGATAAGTTAGCCCGAAACAGGCAATCTTCAGATCAATTCGCTCTCATCCCCCAGCGACTTTCGACTCCAACGCATTTCCTTCGATGCAATGCTGTGACCGGTGCGCCTGTTGGGCCAAATCATACAAACGTGTTGGTTGACACCATAGTCCAATAGTTTCATTTCCGCTGTTCTGCCTTAATCATGACAGGAGAGCGAGCTTTAAGAGATGGAGCCCGTAGAGCCAGTGGCTCACACGAGAGGATATCGCGATAGCCCAGTCGAATAAGTGGCAGAATCCTCGTGGCGGCTTGGAACAGACTCTCTGGAGCGGCGCGACGAGACTACGCTGCCCGTCTCCAGAATCGGGAGCAGTTATGTTGGACACCGACTACGGATCATGGACAACGATTTTGGACGACCTCAACTCGGTTTGTTGCGCCCTTAAGACCATGGCGATGCTTGAGTTCACGACATTTACAAGAGCGGTGACTGAGATATTCGGACAGGCAAAACCCTGTGCAGAGGATTGGCTTGATGAGTTGGCGTTAAGAGATGGCTTGCCAGGACGCAGAACTTGCGAATGGCGGCTCGTCACGGTCGCTGCATTGGCACGGTTAACAATTAGGATGACTGTCGACTTGCAGCACGCGAGCAGCACCAACATTTCAATCAATACCAAAGTGTTGACGACACCATCGTCTAATTGCGCTGCGACAACGACCGTGGTCTGATCTGATTCTGCCGCCCATTCGCTCGGGATGTGCACAATGACTGACAACGGAGAAAAAAATGAAAATACTGATGGTACTGACATCTCACGATCAACTAGGCAACACAGGCCGCAAGACCGGTTTCTGGCTCGAGGAATTCGCTGCCCCCTACTTCGTCTTCAAGGACGCCGGTGCACAGTTAACCCTGGCATCGCCGAAGGGCGGCCAACCGCCGATTGATCCGAAAAGCGATTTGCCGGAGAATCAGACGCCTGCCATGGCGCGCTTCAAGCAGGACAAGGCGGCACAAGCGACGCTTTCCCAGACTGTCAGGCTTGCTGATTTGAAGTCGGAGGATTTCGACACGATCTTCTATGTTGGTGGCCATGGCCCCATGTGGGACCTTGCCGACAATCCTGACTCAATTGCGTTGATCGAATCTTTCTACAATTCCGGCAAGCCGGTTGCAGCCGTGTGCCATGCGCCAGCGGTGTTTCACCACGCTACCTACAATAGCGCGCCGCTCGTGAAAGGTAAACGCGTGACTGGCTTCACGAATGGTGAAGAAGAAGCCGTACAGCTGACGCATGTTGTGCCGTTTCTCGTCGAGGATGAGCTCAAACGTGTAGGCGGTCTCTACGAAAAAGCTCCTGATTGGCAGAGTTTCGCAATTACGGACGGTCGTCTGATTACGGGTCAGAATCCCGCATCTTCTACTGCAGCTGCTAAAGCCCTTCTGCACCTGTTCGCAGAGAAAGCTGCCTAGAACTCCGCTCGAATTGACGAGCGGATCGACGCGGCATGAGTTTGCTTTGGTTTTTCGCGGCACCTGAGGCCAAGGTCTCGATAACTTGGTCCAGTAGATTCCGCTCCTCTCTTCTGGTGAGATCGCTACGAAGAGTCTCGCCGGTTTCACCGACGGAGCTTTCTCGCTGCTTCAGCGGCTACGGGCTAATTGGGATTGATCTGGCTTGCGGGTGAGAGCTTGGCCACTGGCTTGGTTGCAATCGTTCGAGACGCACGTTAGGTTGGCCTGAATGAGCCTTTTATGTGAAGGAGAACACACGATGCCTGAACTTACGACGAAACCTGCGCTGCCGTGGATTGGCGGGTCCGGCGGAGGTCATCGCAGCGTGGCACTAAAACACAAGCTTGTGCTTGGCGTGATCAGCGCAATGCTGGGCGCCTTGCTTCATGGCTGCACAGCGGGCAAGCGTCCTTCCCAGAATGAAACCAACCTGGCCAATGCGGCTAAAGACGTCACCATTCCGTTGGAGGCAGGAAAGATGCAGAACCCGCTGCCTGAGACGGATGAGGTCGTGAGCCAGGGCCAGGAAGTGTTTCTTGGGTCTTGCGCCCAATGCCACGGTGCGGATGCGCGTGGAGACTCTGACATCGGGCGCAGCATGAACCCGCCCGCCATGAACCTGAGCTCACCCCATGTGCAGCACTGGAGCGACGCGGAACTGTTTTGGATCATCCAGAACGGAGTTCGCCTTACAGGCATGCCTGCCTGGAAGTCGAGCATTTCCGATGGCGACACCTGGAAGCTTGCACGTTTCATCCACAGCATTCCCCGCCGCAACGCTCCCTCCGCCTCCGCAGGAGAGAGGTCACAGACACAAAGCGCCATTTCCACGCAGGACAAGTACACACTCAAAATACCGAATGGTCTCGCGTTCTCTGACTTCAAGGGATACGAAAGTTGGCCGGTGATCGCCATCAGCCACAACGGGAATACGCTCGCTGCGATCCTCGGGAATCCTATGATGATCAACGCCTATATAGCGGGCATTCCCGGAAACGGTAAGCCCTTTCCGGATGGCGCCAAGATGGCGAAGGTCCATTGGAACGCGAAAGTGAATGTCGGTGAACCCGGTGCGCCGACGGTGCCAGGCAACCAGCATGACGTTGATTTAATGCTTAAGGACAGCAAGAGATTCGCGGACAGCGGCGGATGGGGTTACGGCGCGTTCGAGTATGACGCGGCGTCCGATACATTCAGACCCGCCAACTTAAAAGACAAGCCACCGCAAGGGAACGACGCGAAATGCGGGTTCGCGTGCCACACGGCGGTGAAGTCAGCAGATTATGTTTTCACGGGTTACGGGCACAGGTGAAGTGCTATGAAGAGACTGTTCTTGTGCACTGAATGCGTCAGAACGAGCTTGAGAAAGCAGCGGCGGCGGGCATAATCTGCGAGGAAGGTCTGTAGGCGTGCACAAGCTGCAATTGACGCCGATGGATTTTGACATATAAGCCCGGTTATCAAATTGTCAGCGCCCACGATTCCCACTCATGGAATCGGGTGATAGGAGGGTTAGAGCCATGCGATCCGACATCGTTCCTGGTGCGCTTTTCCCCGATTACGAACTGACAGATCACGCCACGAAGCGCCGCAAACTTTCAGAACTGCAGGGCCAGCATCCGATGGTTCTGGTGCTCAGCCGCGGAGGTTATTGTCCGAAAGACCGCCGGCAGGCAGAACTCCTGGTTGACTTCCATCGTGAGATGGAAGTCGGATACTGCCGTCTGGTCACGATCAGCACCGACAACATCACTCTAACCAACGAATACCGCTCAGGCGTCGGTGCCCACTGGCCGTTTCTCTCAGATGCGGGACGCGTTGTTCAAAAGGATCTCGATATTGCCGAATACACGGATCCAGATCACAATCCGATGATTCCTCACGTCATTGCTCTCGAGCCGGGCCTCATCGTTCATAAGATCTACAACGGCTATTGGTTCTTCGGCCGTCCGACGATTGAGGATCTCCGCCAGGACCTGCGTGCAGTCACACAGAAATGCCGGCCTGATTGGGACATCACGACACCGGAATTGAAGGCAGCTTGGAAGGAAGGTCGCAAAGACCTCTTCTATCCCTATGGCAAGACGTATGCACAAACTTGGGGAGAGCAAGACTGAAGCCTGCAGTCGCCGGATGCTCCGGCGCTGCCTGGTCAGCAGGCAAGTACTGCGTGAGCAGTCCGGCGACGATCTGACACAATGAATGACTATGAGCGATGGTCAGGTAGCAAGTGTGCCGGTTGCGGCTGCTCACGGGAAGGCTCAATCCATGATAAGTTCAGTGGAATTGCGGAGTGTCGAGGCATTCTCCGGCTTGCCGGACGACCAGATCGAGTGGTTTCTCAGTCACGTACAGGAAGTTTCCGTGAAGGCCGGAGAGGCATTTGTGCGGCAAGGTGATCCGGCAGACTGGATGTTCGTTCTCCTTGAAGGACTTTTTCAATGGAGAGGGGAATTTGGTGGCGATACTGTCTCACTCCCAGCTCATGCTGGCGAGGTCAGTGGGGTGTTACCTTTCTCCAGGATGAAACGGTTCACTGTAACGGGACGAGCCCTGACGGATGGACGTCTCGGTAAATTTCCGTCTGCGACTTTTCCAGAGCTCATCCAAAGAATGCCGGAATTGACGACAAGATTAGTCGCCACGATGTCCGAAAGAATTCGGGAAGGAACCCGAATAGAGCAGCTACGCGACCGCTCGGCCTCATTGGGTAAATTATCAGCCGGACTTGCTCACGAATTGAATAACCCGGCTTCCGCTGCCAAGCGAGCAGCCGATCAAATGCGCGGTATGCTGGAGAAAATGCGAAGTGCAAACTCCGAATTGTGGCGGCGGCCTATCAATGACACGGACAAAGCCAGAATTGAGGAGGTGGAAGCCTCGCTGCTGCAACCAGGAGCCACTCTGTTAGATGGGCTCGCTCTCAGCGACCTGGAGGAAAGGCTAGATTCGATACTAAACAGCTATGGCCACGCTGATTCATGGGAACTGTCAGCTGGTCTGGCAAAGTGCAATATGTCCCCTGACACACTTGCCTCCCTGCTTGCTCATCTCGACTCAAGCACGGCTCGCTCGGCACTGGCGCGGATCGCGGCTTCCGCAGAATTATCAATCCTTCTCAGCACAATAGAGAACAGCAGCACCCGGATATCGAAACTGGTCCGGACGGTCAGAGAATATACCTATTTGGACCAGGCGCCGGTGCAGAAAATTGATGTCGCGCGGAGCCTCGAAACCACGCTTGGCACTCTGGCACACATGCTTCACCCTGGCGTTGAGGTGAGACGTACCTACGAGCCGGTGCCGCTACTGGTTAGCGCGGTGGGCAGTGAGTTGAATCAGGTTTGGACCAACCTCATCGAAAATGCCATCGACGCGATGCTGGGTCAGGGTGAGCTTCGGCTGCAGACCTTCCACGATGACAACTGCGTAGTGGTTGAGATTGGCGATACTGGCTCTGGAATTCCGGCAGAGGTCAAGCCCCATATTTTTGATCCTTTCTTTACGACTAAGGGCGTTGGCGAAGGAACCGGCCTTGGGCTGAACACCGTCCAAACCATTGTCAGAAAGCTCGGCGGTAACATACAGATCACTTCAAGGCCGGGTGACACTCGCTTCCAGGTTTGGCTTCCACGGGTTGATTAGACCGAATCTGGCAAACTTACCTCGAAGATGACTTCAAGCTCGATGGGCATTCCGAGTGGCAGGCTGGCGACACCGATGACCAGCCTTACGGCTAATTTGTCACTGCCAAAAATGCCGCGGAAGAGGTCCGACACGGCATCCGCGACTCGAGGCTGATCGTAGAAGTCGCCCGAGGTCGCCATGAAGACTCCAAGCCGCACCACGCGCGTCACGCGATCCAGCGTGCCCAAGTACTGTCTCGCGGCAGCCAGAGCGCTTAATCCCGCTGTATAGGCAGCGTCGCATCCGGCTTCCGCATCGAGTTCTTTTCCAAGCCGACCAAGATATTTCGGTTTGTGATCCACAACCGGGAGCATCCCGCTCAGGAACAGAAGGCTGCCTGTCTGCAGCGCTTCGACGTAGCTGCCGAATGGCGTGGGCGGAGCCGGAAGTTGAATGCCCATTTCCTGCAGACGGCGCTCCGCACCGCCAGGCTGTGAACCTTTAGCGGCTACCATCGGCCAACGTGTGCACCGCCGTCCACGTGCAGCACCTCCCCGGTGACATGAGTCTCTTCCGTCAGATAAACGACGGCATCCGCTATATCTTTTGAGTCTGTGATCGTACCCATCGGCGAGAGGGTCTTCAAAAACTCCTCGGGATCTTTCTCGTGCATCGGGGTGTCGACAATACCGGGCGCGACGGCATTGAAGCGGATATGCTTTTTTGCATATTCGCTGGCGAGACTCAGGGTAATCGCCTCAAGCCCGCCCTTGGTGATCATCGGAATCGACACGGAAACGCCCGCCTGCGGGTTCACTACCAGGGAGGTTGTAATGGCTGTCACACTGCCGCCCGTGCCCTGCTTGAGCATCTGCTTGACGGCGAGCTGGGTGACAAAGATGTATCCCTCGAGGTTGGTGGAGACAAACTGACGAAACTCGTCGGCCGTGTAGTCCGTGAAGGGCTTGGCTGCGAAGATGCCCGCATTGTTGATCACATGGTCGATGGATCTGAATTTGCTGATCGCGGTCTCGGTCACCTTCTCGGCCGTCGCGAGTTGACCGATGTCTCCATCGACGAGGGCAAGGTTCGGTGTCGGTGCAAATCCGGCCTTGGACATGGCTCGCGCGGTTGCGACAACGTTATAGCCACGATCCAGAAACGCGTGAACGATGGCCGCTCCGATACCCTGAGAGGCTCCGGTGACAATGACTGTCTTTTCTCCTGCCATATCGAACTCCTCTTGTTATCTGCCTTTGTTTCTTAGATTCTGTCGATCCAGAGAAACACTGGAATCGGAGTAGCGATACCTTCGACTCGCGCGCGTGCTTCCTGGACTTCCTCACACCACGTTCGTCGTCTCGTGGCTTGAATTATCGCTGCTTCCCTTTTTCCTAACAATGGCTCGGGCAAGAAACGTGACCGCCCCGATTGATTCCATGCCAATCCGCATGGATTCGGCTCGATGATCCAATTAAGCCTGAACTATTCACGTGAATCTATTAGACGAAGGTATCGATAAATGCTTTCGTATAACAGGGTCGCCCATACAAGCCGGCGCACAACCATGAACTCATGTGCCGCACTTTACGAACACTGCATACAGATGTACTGCTCGCCGTGCGCCGCGCATCACCTGCGGGCGCTTCGGGGTAGCCCACGGCTATCTGAGGAGCATTGTTGAGAGCGAGTCGCAGATGCAGGCTGCTGCTTCGAAAAGCCCTTGATGTCTTTCACAGCTACCAAGGTATCGATCAATACTTTCGTCCAATGGATTGAGCGCTTCTCTTCTGGCTAAATCGAACCTGTGCACCGACATTTCAGGAAAGAAGAGACTTGCAAGCGAGCAGTTTACCGAACAGAAGTTCAAGATGGGCGAACTCGATCGGGCAAGAGGATGTCGAAAACTGGCCGTAGGGGTCTGATCTTTCCGCAGGACAATCTTCTTAAGGAGCGCAGGAATGAATTACATGAATCAGAATGTGCAACTCGATTTCGATAACAAAGCTGAAACTGCACTGCGAGATGCGGAACTCATCTCCGCTGCACTAACCGGCTCGTCCGATGCATTTGCGCAGCTCCAACTTCATTACTCGCGGAAGCTCTACAACACGATTCTTAGAATTACAAAAAACCGGGAAGACGCCGAGGACGCGCTTCAGGACACGTTTATGCGAGCGTATCTCGCGCTCCGAAACTTCGAGGGCAGGTCGAGCGTCCGCTCCTGGCTGACGCGGATTGCAATCAACTCAGCGCTGATCCTTCTTCGTAAACGCCGTAACCACCCCGAAGTGTGCTTCGATCTCGGTAGTGAACCAGAGAAGGACGTCACGCATCTAGAGCCGAAAGATCCTTATCCCAATCCCGAGCAAGTCTGCGATCAACGGCAACGGTGCGCGAACATCCGCCGCGCAATTGGGCGGCTTCAGGCGAAGCTGCGCGAGCCGCTTCAAACTAGGATGACCCATGGAAGTTCGCTCCAGGAGTTAGCACGAACATTGGATATCACTGAAGCCGCAGTCAAATCGCGCCTCTATCGGGCCCGCATGCGACTCACGCAACGCGAACCTTCAAGAGAATGGAAGAGAGTCAGTGGGCCTCGTCACGCTCAGGGCGCAAAATGCTAGCTCCCAGAATCGTCTGATAGATCCAGGGGCAGATTGTTCTGTTTTCTGCCGTTGTTCGTGAAATCGGCACTGCTCTCATTTGGAGGATGCCATGCCGAAACTTCTGTCCGTCAATGTGGGCCTTCCACGTGAAATCACATGGCAGAGCAAAGTCGTCCGCACCTCGATCTGGAAAGGGCCCGTCTCCGGGCGTGTTTTTGCTCGACGGCTCAATCTGGACGGCGATGGCCAGGCCGATCTCAAAGGCCATGGCGGTGAACATCGTGCCGTTATGGTTTATCAACTCGAAGCCTATCGATATTGGGAGCGCGAACTAGGCCGGGAGGATTTTGAATACGGACAATTCGGGGAGAATTTCATTGTCGAAGGCCTGGCCGACGATGAGGTGTGCATTGGGGACCGATACAGGATCGGCGCTGCAGTCTTTGAAGTGACTCAACCCCGCGTCACCTGCTATCGCCTCGGAATTCGAATGGACAACTCTCAGATGGCGGCTTTGCTTGTTTCGCATCGCAGGCCGGGCTTTTATTGCCGCGTCATCACGGAAGGCGAAGTTGGTGCTGGGGACGAAATTCAGAAGATCGCAGATGGACCTGAAGGGATCTCGGTCGCTGAAATTGATTCTCTGCTCTATACGGCCAACCATGATCTCAAGCGCATAGCGATCGCGGCGCGTATCCCTGCCCTGAGCCCGGGATGGAAGGGCTCATTCGAAAGCTTCCTTCAAGCGGATAAGAATCGGATTCATAACGGAAACCCCGGACTCACTTCTTCCATCTCCTCTCCGCCTGCTTGGGACGGTTTCCGGTGGGTGAAAATAGTTGAAGTGCATCAAGAAACCAAAGAGGTAGCGTCAGTTGTTTTGGCGGACCTGGAAGGATCTCCCCTCCCACCGTCGTCTCCCGGTCAGTATCTGGTGCTGCGCTGCCTCCCCGATGAGAATTCACCGCCTGTCGTGCGCTGCTATTCCATTTCAGGCGCTTCGGATTCGGGCACCTATCGTATTAGTGTGAAGCGTGGAACAGGTTCAGGCAGTAGGCATCTTGTAGACGCGACAAAGGTGGATGACAGGATCGAGATCAGTGCGCCACGCGGCGAGTTCGTTTTGCGACCAGGCGGGCGGTCCGTTGTTCTTTTGAGCGCTGGAATTGGCGTCACCCCGGTTCTTTCTATGCTTCACGCTCTTGCATCTCGAAGCACAGAATCTGCCCGGGAAGTGTGGTGGATCCACGCCGCGCGCAGCGCGAAGCAGCACATCTTTTCCCAGGAAGCCCGGAAACTTCTGGCAAATATCCCCGGAAGTCGTTCGGCAATCGCGTACAGCAAACCAGATCAAACTGACCGGCCCGGTAACGACTTCGATATTCGAGGACGCTGGGATTTCGCCAGTCTGAAGAAGCTCGCTTTTCCCGTGGACGGCGACTGCTACGTATGCGGGCCATCCGCCTTTCTGAGAGAAATGAACCGTGATCTCATCACGTTGGGCGTGCCCCAAGATGCCATTCACCAGGAAGTGTTCGGCCCCGCGGACAGTATTGAGCCCGGTGTAACGAAGGCTGAAGCAAAGCCTCCGCATTCTCCGGGTCCCCTTGGAACTGGACCGATCGTGTCATTTACGCGAAGCGGTTTAGCCGTGCCATGGGACACCCGATTCAAGAGCTTACTCGAATTGGCTGAGGCATGCGACGTCCCTGTCAGGTGGTCTTGCAGGACCGGCGTGTGTCACACGTGCGAGTGCGGCATCCTGGGCGGCCGGCTTCGGTACACGCCAGAGCCGCTTGATCGACCAGCCTTGGGTAACGCTTTGATTTGTTGCTCGACACCAGAATCACCAATTGACTTAGATTTATGAGGGCGAAAGCGCAAGATGTAAATCTCGCGTTCGATGATGCCAGGATGCCAGGTTTCTGATCGCTGTCACGAAGGGTTCGCCAGTTGAAATTGCCGCTATGAGATTCGGAAATCTTTACTTGTCCGACCTAAGCCGGGCTACACCAAAACAAGAAGATAGTGCTTCACGATGGCGAGTGCATCGTATACGGTTTGTTGAGTAGATCAATGCCTTCTGCATCACAGTTGCGGGCGCTCTTCGATACTAGCGGGGGCCTTCGACACCTCTTGCGCGCAGAGCTTCCTGTCGACACTGTGAAATTGGCGCGCTATCTGGTTGGCAAGGTCATCGTTCATGACACCACGAACGGCAGGCTAAGCGGACGGATTGTCGAAACCGAGGCCTATCCGGTTCGCGACGCGGCTGGACATGCTTTTCGAGGCATGACACCACGCAATCGCTTCCTTTTCCTTGAACGAGGACACGCGTATGTCTATCTCGTTTATGGCGTGTCGCTGCTATTGAATGTGACAAGCGAGACGGCCGGAGTTGGTGCAGGAGTTCTGTTACGAGCAGTTGAGCCTCTTGACGGTATCGAACTGATGTGTAGCACGCATCGAGGGAAACACTCGGCGGATATAGGAACCGGGCCGGGACGGTTGACCAAGGCAATGAAGGTTGACCTCACGCACAATGGAGTGGACTTGTGCAGTGTAAGTTCTTCGCTTTGGCTGGCTGTAACGACGCGCAAGACTGGCTCGATTGGCAAAAGCGTGCGCATCGGTCTGACTCACGGAGTTGACCGCTTATTACGCTTCTACGAACGTGGCAATGAATACGTAAGCGGCCCCAAGAGATTACTCAGACAATGACCGACATATAACTCTTCACACCACTTTTCGTTCTCAAGCCGAGCCGAGCAACCAGCCTATGAGGCAATAGGCGAATGAGACGGATCCCAACAGCAGAAGTTATGGTGTTCTCAAGCAATGTCTACTAACCTACAGACACATTCAATGGGCCTGCCTGACGTCATTTCGAGATCCCTCAACGTAGTCTTCTGTGGAATCAACCCGGGAATGCGGTCGGCTGTAGTCGGACTACACTTCGCGAACCGAAGTAACCGCTTTTGGCGTGTGCTTCACCGCGCTGGCTTTACCTCCAGGCAACTGGAACCGGAAGAGGCAGGCCTCTTGCTCGATTACGGTTGTGGAATCACCTCTGCAGTTGCTCGGCCGACAGTCAGCGCAACAGACCTCAGTCGAGCCGACTACATCGCTGCCCGTCCTGTGTTCGAGCGCAAGATTGCGAAGTACAGGCCCAAATATTTGGCATTCCTGGGGAAGCCAGCGATTTCAGTGTTTCTGAACCAACGTGACCTTTCGTGGGGATTACAGTCAACTACACTCGGCGGATCTGCGGTCTGGGTATTACCCAATCCGAGCGGCTTGAACCGCGCATTTACAATCGGCATGCTGACAGAGGCGTATAGAGAGCTATTCGAGGCCACGGCCCGGCGCGCTGGACGTCTTCGCGAAATCTAGGTAGGCTCGTGCCGCAGCGCAAGTTGCTGCTGAAGGGACCTGCACCACGCGCGATGCATCCTTTCTACTTCGACCGAACCATTTCCCTTGCACCTCCCGCCCGGACAGTTGGCGCAAAGCGAGATGAGCAACTCCTATCTGCAGCAAAGGAGGATCGGAAGACGCCTTTGCAGTCCCATCAGACGAAGGTATCAATCGATACCTTGGTCCAATTGTTTCAATGCTGCTCCTCTGGCTTAATCAGCATATAGCCCGCGCGACGAACATCGCGTGATCCGCTGGTAGGAATGCTCGTTGGAGCAATCTGCGTCGGGTGTTCGGTTTTTCGAAACAGGCGGGAGTGGTTAATGTCATCGGAAATGAGATGAGTGCTCTTGGAGCTCTGACTCTTTGGAGCTTTGACGATAGACTGCGGAGTCCGTACGAGAGAGTTGCATCCGCATAAACAACATGACAAAACGCGTTGTCGCAAAGAGAATCCTGGACTTACAGCGCGATTTAGGAGAATCCAAATGAGCTTGATCGACAGTGCGATTGTGGCAAATCGCAAGCATGCAGCGCACCATGATGTTTCGCTGGCAAACAAGCCAGCTCCAAAGGTTGCCATCCTCACTTGTATGGACCCCCGCCTGAACCAACTGCTCGAATGGCTGAGCATCAAACCCGCCGATGCGGACGTAATTCGGAACGTCGGAACAGCAGCAACCGAAGATGTTGTGCGGTCTCTGATGTTTTCAATTCACGTTCTAGGCGTGCGAGAAATAATGGTCGTCGGGCACACTGGCTGCGGCATGGAGACGTTTTCGGAAGAAGAGTTTGAGAAGCATCTTCACAAACAATGCGGTGTGTGGGCGGTAGCTCCCGATAAATTCCACTGCTATTCCGACGTGAATGGGCAAACACAGAAGCAAGTACTGAAGCTCAGGTCGCACCCATGGATTCCTTCGGACGTTGTAATACGTGGATTTGTTTTCGATTTGTCGACGGGCGAACTGAAGGAAGTGACGCCGAAGCACGACATCTCTGCGGTTGCGTGATCGCCATTTGCTAGAGATTATCAACCAAGCAAAAGGGCGTGTCATGTTTTGTGCGATGCTTGAAGTCGATCGGAAAGCCAAACGAAGTCGATCTCTATGTCGGCGTGGCGGAGATAGCGCGACCGGAACTCGAGAGAATCGACGGCTTCGCCGACAATTACCGTCACGCCGGCCTGACTCGCTGAAGCGTCGAAATGAACAAGCACAAGGCGATGCAGGCCGCGCGTGATCCTCTTTTCGGCGTCTATCGCACGCACATTGGCAAGGTCGTCGTGGGTGGGCGTATGCCTGAATTTCGCGGCATTGCGCAAACTGCGTTTCTCGGTGGTCAGAAAGATTGCGCGGTCGAGCAACGTCGCCGCAATCGGGCCTTGGATCTTTATGTTTTCTTTATCTCTGCGACGCATCCCGGTGGATGTCCACGCCTGGAGCTTCGACACCGTGACAAAGCGCCGTGGGCGGGTTCGACGATCAATTGGTTCAAGGCCGAGACCTCTCGGTCTAAGTCCTTGAGGAGGTTCACTCCATCCAAATTAGCCTGAGTCCAAGTTTGTTGCTCTCAACATTGCAGATGTCTATTCAACTTTCATCCAGCGAGAAGTACAATCTAGCCGATGAATGGACCACTTGGCGCACCGCGAAGCGCCGCTTCCCTTGATTTGCGCGACCTCATCGAGATGATTCCCGGACTCGCTGTATGTGTGCTGCCGGAAGGTTTGGCGGAGTTTGCGAACCAAGCCTGGCATGCGTATACGGGCTGCCCGCTCGAAGAAGTAAGCGCCTGGGACTGGCGGAATGCGCTCCATCCAGACGATGTTGCCGGATTCAACGCCGAGTGGACCGCAACTCGCGAGGCTCAACGCCCTTTCGCGGCTGAAGTTCGTATGCGACGTGCAGATGGCCAATTCCGCCGCTTCGTGATCAGAAAAGCTATCGCCATTCCGCAGGACGAACGCGGTGCGCCGTCTCCGCGAACGTTCGTTGCCTGCGAGGAATTCGACGACCGCAGGCAGGAAGAATCGGAGCGCCTATACAGCGAAAAGAGTCACCGCCTGGTCCTCGAAACGGCCAGTGACGCCGTAGTCAGCGTGGACCATTCCGGGATAATCCAGGCCGCCAATCCAGCCATCAAGAGAATCTTCGGCTACGAGCCGGAAGAGTTGATCGGAAGATCATTGACGATATTGATGCCGGAATACATGCGTGATCTGCACACGATCGGATTCAATCGCTATCTCTCTACCGGCCGGCGACACATCAACTGGCAGGGCACCGAACTCACGGCGCGGCGCAAGAACGGCGAGGAATTCCCTGTTGAGGTTTCGTTCGGGGAACTGAATAGCGCCGGGCATAGGCTTTTTACTGGCTTCATCCGTGATATCAGCACAAGAAAGCAGGCGGAGATAGCACTGCGCGCTGCGACAGATGAGCGAACGCGCCTAAGCGCATTCCGGGAAGAAATCGGGGTCATTCTTTCGCACCAAGAAGATTTGAAGGACATCCTGCACAAATGTGCTGGCACAGTGGTTCGGCATCTCGATGCTGCATTCGCCCGTATTTGGACACTCAGCGACGACGGCCGAGAATTAGAGTTGCAAGCAAGTGCGGGAATGTACACACGCCTGGATGGGACCCACAGTCGGATCCGCGTCGGTGAGCACAAAATCGGCCTGATAGCTCAAGAAAGAAAACCTCATTTCACCAACGACGCCCAAAACGATCCCCGCGTCAGCGACAAGGACTGGACACGACGGGAAAAGATAATCGCTTTTGCCGGCTACCCGCTGGTTCTGGAGGACAGGCTAGTGGGCGTTATGGGCATGTTCTCACGGAGGCCACTCACTGAGAATACGCTCGAAGCTCTCTCGTTTGGCGCCGGGATTATTGCACAGGGCATTGAACGCAAACGGGCAGAAGAAGCTTTACGTCGCAGCGAGGCTTTCCTTGCGGAAGGCCAACGTCTCGGTCACATAGGCAGCTATTCCTGGCGCGTGATGACCGACGAGATCAAGTGGTCAAACGAGCTGTATTGCATCTACGAGCTTGAGATCGGCGTGCCCGTGACGCTCGAATTGATCCGTACCCGAGTTCATCCGCAAGACCTCAGTTTGTACGAAAAAATGCTCGAGAAGGCACGAAACGGCGGCAACGACTTTGAATGGCAGTTCCGCTTGCTGATGTCTGACCAATCGATCAAGTATCTCCATTCTGTCGCTCATGCGATCCGCGATCAGGATGGTCAACTGGAGTACATCGCCGTAGTCCAGGATGTCACGGAGCGTCGACAATCTGAAGAGGCACTTGACAAGTCCCGTTCGGAGCTTGCTCAGATGTCCAGGCTCACAACCATGGGTGAGTTGGCGGCGTCTATAGCCCACGAGGTGAATCAACCTCTGACTGCGGTAACGAATAACGCCAGCGCCTGCCGAAGACTGCTTGCCAATCATAACCTTGAGCCGGAGGTTCTGCGCCAGGCTCTTGACGAAATTATCCAGGATGGAACCCGCGCAAGCGCCGTGATCGCGCGGATTCGCGCTTTCCTGAAGAAGAAGCCCGCGGAACTGAGTGAAGTAAACATGAATGAGGTGATTCATGAGACAGTAGCTCTAGCCCGCCAGGAACTTTTCCAAAATCGTGTCAGGATTGAGTATGAGTTAACACAGCCTCTCCCCTCGGTAATGGCGGATCGAGTACAGATGCAGCAGGTGCTGCTGAATCTGATCATGAATGCCATCGAAGCAATGGCAGCCAATGATGACCAACCTCGACTGATCCATATGGATTCAAGAATCGACGAGTCCAGAAATCTGCTGGTTGCCGTGCGCGATTCAGGAATTGGTCTCGGTTCAGGAACGAGTAGCGTTTTCACTCCCTTCTTTACGACGAAAGCGAATGGCATGGGGATGGGCTTGTCCATCAGCCGCTCGATAATCGAAGGACTTGGCGGACGACTGTGGGCTGGCCCTAATTCACCACGGGGATCGGTGTTCAGTTTTGCTTTGCCAATAGTTGTTCGGAGTCAGTCATGACAAGCACGACCAGTGCTCCCACAGTCTTTGTTGTCGATGACGACCCATCGATACGTTCGTCGCTCAAATTCCTAATCGGCACGGTGGGTCTCCAAGTCGAGAGCTTTGAATCAACGAACAGTTTTCTGGAGAGGCCCCTTCCAGATGCGCCGAGTTGCCTCGTTTTGGATGTCAGGCTGCATGGCATGAGCGGACTCGATTTTCAGCGTGAACTCGCCGCGAGAAACACTCGGATACCCATCATTTTCATCACTGGGCATGGGGATATCCCAATGAGCGTCCGTGCTATGAAAGGCGGGGCGGTCGAATTTCTGACCAAGCCATTTCGTGATCAGGACCTTCTGGATGCCGTCCGCATCGCCCTGGAAAGAGACCGCGTCAGACGCGAGCAGGAAAAAGCCATGGGGGAAATTCAGCAGCGTTTCGGCTTGTTGAGCCCTCGCGAACAGGAGGTGGCCTCCATGGTCGTCTTGGGCATGCTCAATAAGCAGATTGCCGATGCACTCGGAACCGCCGAGAATACCGTGAAGGTTCATCGAAGCCGGGCAATGGAAAAGATGCAAGCGCAATCACTTGCCGACCTGGTAAGAATGATGGAGAAGCTCAAGGACCACCCGCGAAGAGCCTTGTAAACGAAAGCACTACCAGGATTCCCTTTTCTGCGACTGAAGATCCACCAATGCCCAATAGATTCCGGCTGCCTTCGGGAATACTTTCTTGCCAGGGAGTATTCACAGTGGCAAGAAATCTGATCTCGGTTGTCGATGACGATGAATGCATCAGGAGAACGACGAAGCTACTGATCGAGTCGTTTGGTCTTCGGGCAGCAATTTTTGAATCTGCCGAGAGCTATCTGAACTCCAGCGAACTCGGCGAGACCGCGTGTCTCGTTGTCGACATAAAGATGCCGGGCATGGATGGGTTGGAACTTCAAAGCCGCCTGGCTGCCGCGGGATGCAACGTGCCGGTCGTTTTCATTACCGCTTACGACGACGAAGAGTCCCGTGGGCGAGCGATGCAGGCCGGCGCTGTCGCATTCCTGGGCAAGCCCTTCAGCGACGAGCAACTGCTGGAATCCATTCGTTCCGCCTTACAGGACGAATCGAGGTTCCCGAAACAGATCTTGATAGTCGACGATGATGAGTCTATCCGTAGAACGACCCAGTTGCTCATCGAGTCCTTTGGTTTTCGAGCCGGTGTCTTCGAATCTGCGGAAGAAGTCCTGAAATCCGGCGATCTGGACAGAACATCGTGCCTCATAGTGGACGTGCAAATGCCCGGCATCGACGGTCTGCAGCTTCAAAGCCAACTGGCTGCCATGGGCCGCGGCATTCCCATTATCTTCATCACCGCTCATGACAGCAAAGAAATTCGACGCCGGGCAATACGGGCCGGCGCCGTTGCATTCCTGGGCAAACCCTTCACCGACGAACAGTTACTCCAAACCATTCGATTAGCACTGAAGATCGACAAGGGCGGCGCGAACACCGTATAGCCCGGGGCCACAGAAACTGAAGATCTGTGTCTTGAAACGCTCAATGCTGCAAAGGCGTGACCTAAGAGTGTGTTCCCCAGGGGTCGAGTATGGATATCTTTACGGATGTTGCGACAGATGTTGCGGTACTTCAATCGCGCGCGGCGAGGTGCAAACTTGATCACATCATCGGCAGTAGCGCGGCTCTGGAGTCCGCCCTCGCTGGGGTGGAACGAGTGGCCCCGACTGATTCCACTGTTCTTCTGCTCGGAGAGACCGGCACGGGCAAGGAGTTGGTTGCCCGCGCAATCCACGATATGAGTCATCGATGCGACCGTCCGCTCGTAAAGCTGAATTGCGCTGCCATTCCGTTCGATCTTTTGGAAAGCGAATTGTTTGGCCACGAAAAGGGAGCTTTCACCGGAGCTTTCAACCAGGAGATTGGCCGCTTCGAGATGGCCAACACCGGGACCCTCTTCCTCGATGAAATAGGTGATATTCCCTTGGCACTGCAGCCCAAACTGTTGCGCGTCCTGCAGGAACAGGAATTCGAGCGCCTGGGAAGTGGTAAGACGCATCACGTCAATGTTCGCCTGATTGCGGCGACACATCGAAATCTGATGGACATGGTCAGGCGGAAGGAATTTCGTAGCGATCTCTATTACCGCCTCAACGTCTTTCCCATCGAGTTGCCGCCACTACGGGAACGCCGGGAGGATATTTCACAACTCGTGTGGCACTTTGTCGAGATCTTTGCGCGGCGAATGGGCAAGCGAATTGACCGTTTGTCGGAGAAAACTCTCGATGCATTCCGATCGTATTCCTGGCCGGGGAACATACGAGAACTTCAGAACATGGTCGAGCGAGCTGTGATCCTGTCGAACGATAGAGAGCTTCCAAATCCGCTGCCTGCCGCCCGCCTGCAACCCAGTCAGGCCAGCGGCTCGAATCCATGGTTGATGCAGACCACAGATTCCAAATCTGTAACTAACTCCAATCAACCCGCAGGCACTTATCAAAGTACAACTAGAGATTCCCAACGAGTCTTGATATTGCAAGCACTTCATGATGCGGAGTGGGTCATTGGAGGACCCCAAGGTGCGGCCGCATTGCTCGGCCTGAAGCGGACCACTCTGATCACAAAAATGAGGAAGTTCGGAATCTCACGACCCGAACCCCAGTCCGAACCAAGTCAAGTTGCCAATGGCATTTTCTAGCCCAACTTCTCTTTGCTCTTAAACTGCTGAGAATCATACGCTGCCGATCAGCAATTCTCGCGATTCACAACGAAAAATGCCCGACTGGTGCACAGGCCAGCGACCACAGCCCGTCTTGCGGTGGACCTCGGGAAAAACGGTAGGAGCACGCACCAGAATCCTCCGCCGATATCGAATTGGCTTCTGGTGGCAACTGTTGAATGTCCAATCTGCGACGCGTCATTGTGGCGACGTTTCAGCAAAAGGTGTTTCAGAGCGGATGATCCTGTTGTCCGTCAGTGGCTTCGAGCTTCCGTCAGTTTGGCAGCGCAAATGCAGGAAACTTGTGCGACTTGTTCTATTTGTGCTTGGAGGCATTTTCCCTTGCACGCGGCACGATGACTCGAGGGCTCGCCTAAAGATCAGGCATTTTGAGGCGTGAAGGAATTGCAGCAATACGGTCTGAGAGCCACATCCTGGCCGTATACAACTACACCATCAAGGGTTCTGGCGCGCTCTTTGCCGCAATCGGCGAATCAGAAACTTGTATGAGGCTCTAACAGTGCGCTTCAAGTGCGCGGAGGAGATAGAGATGCCTTTAAATTGCGATGATTCCATGACTGTAACTAGAGCGCCCATTGGCACTGACGTGCCGTCGCCAAGCGACGACCTCACGCCGATTGTCTTCATTGTCGACGACGATGTCTCCGTGCGCGAATCGCTGGAGCCGTTGATTCGTTGCTTAGGGTGGCGTCCCGTGGCCTTTGCGTCGGCGCAGGAATTCCTCGCTCATCCGCGGGCTCGTGTTCCAAGCTGTCTGGTCCTGGACGTCAGGTTGCCGGATCTCAACGGACTCGAATTGCAGAAGTGCATCGCCCCGGGTCGATCCGAGTTGCCGATCATTTTCATTTCGGGTCAGTGCGACGTACCGACCACAGTGAAGGCCATGAAGGCGGGAGCTCAAGATTTCCTAACGAAACCGTTCGATGATGACGTTCTTTTGAATGCCATCCGCAATGCGATCGAACACAGCCTGACGGCCCTGCGGCGTGAGTCGGAGATACAAGCACTGCGAAGCCTTTACGGATCATTGACGGCCCGGGAAAAGCAAGTCATGGTGTTAGTTGTCTCTGGCCTGTTGAATAAACAGGTTGGAAGAGAGCTGGGAATCAGCGAGATCACGGTTAAGGCACATCGAGGGAAGGTCATGGAAAAGATGAAAGCCAGTTCCCTCCCCGATTTGGTGAAAATAGCCGCGCGGCTCCGCCTTCCAGCGGCCCTCCGCACAAATACAGTTCAACGCCCGCCCAATCTCTGCATCGATTCGAGACGCAGCCTGTTCGCCGGGCCGTCTAATTGCTCATTTGCGCCGCTGAGAGAATGACAGGATCCGCGGCAGAAAGCGCAGCGCCCGATCAACATGCAGGCCTCACTAAATCTCTATCCTTGGGTGTTTTCGCTCGCTGTTTGGCTTCGATCCACTTAACCCGTAGAACAGAATGTACAAATAGCAAACCACGGGGACAAAGAAAGCGTGCTGAAGACCGATATGGTCGGCAATCGCACCCTGGATCAACGGCAGAATCGCGCCACCAACAATGGCCATATTCAGAATCCCCGAGCCGCTTCCCGTAAGCGGACCAAGCTCGGCTACGCCAGGGTCGGCTTGAATCGCCGCTGCAAGAGCGCCCCTAGAAAACGCCCGATCCTGGCGCCGCCCCAATAGAACGACACATATCCGGCCGCCGTTTTAGCGGGAAGAGATGCGATCTCAGGTAGTCCGAAATAATTCACCAGGAAACTTCCGATTGAAACTTCCGCGCCGACGTAGGCAAAAATTCCAATCGCGCCAAACAAAAGACTCGGATGCTTCCAAACCGAATCGCCAGCCTTTTCCCCGATTCGCGTCGCGGCGGCTTCGATTTGCGGCAGCTTGGAAGTGCCGATCAGGATCGCCAGCAAGACAAGTGCTGTTCCGATTACCGCGTAAGGGATCCTCACAGCAGCAGCCTGCCAGGGCCCCAAAAAACACTGCGGGATCGACCCGTTGAGCGCAGGCAGCCTGTCTGGTCTTTGCTAGGGTTCTGCCCGGTCACATATACTTTGGACCAGAGATTTAAGGGAAAGGAAAACTCTTCCTGACCGGTTTGGCCACAAACACTTGTGTTGCAGAGGTTTAGGAAGGCGCGGACACGAGATTTTGGCTAGACACGAAATATTGGCCGTGCCGGACATGAGATTTAGGCACAGGACACGAAAAATTGGCAGTGAACAGCAGGTGTCAGCCGGGTAATTTCGGCTGTCACAATCATTACTGAAACAAAAGATCTTATTGGTAGCGTCGTTGTGAATTCTGCCTGTCACAATCGCCTGTGGGCGCTGTAATTCTGGCTGTCACAAATCGCTTACCCCCTGCTAATTCTGACTGTCCTTAAAAGTTAATTCCCTTCTGTAAGCCAATGAATCCCACGAACCGGGTTGTCCATTGCTCAACTAGACCAGAAGCGGATTGTCCACGTGGAATGTGACCTCTGCCGTGACAGCGAAAAGGAAGGTCGTAACTTATAGAAAACAAGCGTCGCGGATGGCTTCTTTCGGCGCTGAAAGGTACGATCGGGAACCGTTATCGAACCCATATCAAACCCACGACCTCTGCCGTCTAGACTTCTGCCCGAACTTTTGTCTTGGGTCCTACGCACAGGTGAGCGTGGCGAGCAGAATTGGGAGATTAAAGGCGGCCGAGTTGCCTGATTCATTCAGATGGCGGTGCGCCCTCCATCCACGGCGAGTTTTGCGCCGTGAATGAAGCTGGCACGGTCTGTCGCGAGGAAGACAATTGCTTCTGCAATTTCATCGGCCGTTGCCGGACGTCCCGCGGGTGCCTGGGCGGCTAGCTGTTCGAGACCCTCGCCCATCGCCTCCGTACCCTCCGTGCGCGTAGGTCCTGGACTCACTGCGTTCACGCGGACACCCTTTGGTCCATATTCGGCAGCCCAGGTTTTCGTTAACAGATTGATTGCGGCCTTGCTCGAACCATAGAGGCTCATTCCGGGCGCCCCGTAATCGGCAGCCATCGTGGAAATATTGACTATGGCCCCTTTGCCTCTTTTGGCCATCGGAGGGGCGAGTTCCGCGACGAGGAAATACGGCGCTTTCACGTTCGTGGAATAAACGCGGTCAAACTGCTCTTCCGTCATCTCATGCGTAGGCCCGAAGGGAAAGATGCCAGCATTGTTGATGAGAATATCGACATGGCCTTTTCCGAGTTCGATCGCCTTCTTGGCCACTTCACGTGCGCTCTCAGCGTCTCGAAGATCGGAGGAAATGAAATCTGCTTTACCTCCTCCGGCCCGAATTTCGTCGACCGACTTCTTACCGCGCCCTGCATTTCGCCCCACAACCAAAACGTGAATACCAAGTTGAGCGAGTTTCTTGGCTGTCGCGAGACCGATTCCACTCGTTCCACCCGTGATAAGCGCTGTCGAAGTATCGTCGGTCATCTGCATTCCCCTCATGGCCAAGAAGGCCTCAACAGAAGAGTACGACATTGTGATCATTGGTAGCGCTCAAAGCGGGCTGCCTCAGGGCAGCTTGTCGAAGAAGAGATAAATGGCAGCAATCCGGCCCTCCCGGACGATAATGAAATCCGTTCCGGCATATGCTGGCGCATCGCCAGGGCGGCCGGATACCCATGGGACCCGCCCGCCATTGCCTAATTCCTCGGGCTCGGCAATTAGCTGATAGGTGAAATCGGGATGAGTCGCTCTGAGGGCGCTTGCGATGCGATCGATCTCGTCGCGGCCACGGTAGACACCCTTGCTAGGATCATAGAAAACGACATCCTCGGTGTAGATTTCGTCGATCGCTGCGCGTCTGCGCTCCGAGTCGCCTTCACCAAAGACGTCCTGAAGATTCCGTTTCAGCAGCGTTGAAATGCTGTACGACATAACTATCTCCTCCTTTGAAACAACTTGGGTCATATGCTGTGAACGAGGAACTCGCTTTACGAAACCAACACAATGTCCTAGCCAATTTAGCCAATGCGATATTGGCCGAAGACCAGGAAGATCACTCCTGACAGGTATCGGGCGATTGTGGATGCGGTTTTCATAACAAATCTCCTTTGTTGACGATCATTACTCTTGACGCAAACTATATTGACGCCAATACATCCGACGGCGTATTCTCTGGGAAGATTCAGATTATTTATGCCCCAAGGCGCTCAAAAAACGGACCACGTCTGGCTCATCATGATCAAAGCGATGCACGCTCTCACCCGCTATGCAGCGGCCGGGCTTGAAGGTACCGGGCTCGGCAACTCGGATTTCCGCGTGCTCGAAGTGCTACTCCACAAGGGACCATTGCCTGTGAATACGATCGGCCCAATTGTCAATCTGACTCCGGGTTCGATCAGTATTGCGGTGGAGCGCCTCGTTGAAAAAGGCCTGGTCAGCCGGGTCGAAAGCGTCGAAGACCGGCGCGTTCGGATGGTTGCACTCACCCCGTCTGGCAAGAACCTGATTGTTGCTGCCTTTCAAAAGCATGCCGCTCGGATGAGACGAGTATTTTCTGAGCTGAGCGCCGAGGAGCTTCGGGACTTCGAAATGGCTCTCAAGAGAATCGGCAAACGCGCTGCCGGTCTAATGGATATAAGTTCAGGAGTGTCTCGGGTTGAAGAAGGAGACCAGCAATGAGTAAGCACACCACCGTCTCCCCGCAGGGGGTAGCGGATCGCCTCGCGATTCGCGAACTCGTCGAGGCCTATGCGCACTGCGCCGATCGTCGCGATGCGAAGGTCAGATGTCTCTCTTTACAGAAGACACTCACTTCGGGGTTTATATGAACGCAAAGGATCAAAATCCCTCACAAGAGCTGCACTCGCGAGAGAAACTCGCTCCTGTCTTTGCCGACCTGAACAAGTACGACGCCGCAACTCATTTCCTTGGACAGAGCACACTCTTCACGCTGGACGGCGACCGCGCAACAGGCGAAGCTTACTGCCTGGCGCATCACGTCAAAGTCCACGGTGGAAAGAAGCGCTTGATGGTCGCCTCGCTCCGATACTCCGACACCTTCGCGAAGATCGATGACTCCTGGTTCTTTGCCGGGCGCCTGCTGTACGTCGACTGGCTGGAGGAGCGGCCATTGTCGTGACAGGTCGCACCGCGGACCAGACGACATCTTACCGCGCTGGAGTTGCCTCTCCTGTTGTAGCTCATTTCGTAAGAGCTGCCTGCCCCGCGTGGTACGAAGCGTGACTGGTGCGATTCATCACGACGGCAAGCCGGTTGCGCATAGGATCCTTGATGAAATCCTCCTCGGAAACTGCTGTGTGCTTTTGCAGCCAGTCTTCCAATGTGAACCCTTCGAAGGCTCTAGTGAGTTTGTCATTGACCTCGGTCCATGCTCTCCTAAGTTCGGTTGCCGACAGTGGATCGGCGAGCACGCGGTCCGGATTCAAGATATACGGCTCGTCCAGCTCAGTGTGAAGTCTCTCCCCAATGCCAAGTAAGGGAAACATGCGATCGTGCATCGCGGTCAGATGGCCGAGTAGATAGAAAACGCGGTTCCTCCCTGGAGCGGCCTGTTGTTGAAGTTGTTCATCACTCAGCTCAGAAAGGGTCTTGTTGAAACGGTTAATGACAAGCCTCCATAAGTTGAAAACTGTAACGCCGAGAATCTCTTCGTTCGTCATTCTGGTATGCTCTCCTTTCTTGTTTGAAACTCGGTAAGTTTGTGCCGGCTACCGAAAGAGTGCGAACGCCGCAATACCAAAGGCGACTGCATCTTCAAGCAGAGCGGCTGGTAGATCACGTCCAAACGTCCTTGATAAAAGGCTCCTGGCCTTAGCTCCTCCGAATGTTCCGGCCACAGCTCCTACAATTCCCGCCACCAAGCCAATGATCATTTCATGGCCAGACAGCCCGATCGCAAGACCACCCAGAGCACTCGTCACGATTCTGGTGATGAACTGAGGAGGTATCAACCGGCTTGGAGTCTTCGGAAGCTTGTCGTTTACCAGTTCTCCGATCACGATGAGGGTCAAGATGTACGGGGTGAGCGCATAGCCCAGGAAAGCAAGCCAAGTGTGGTCTAGAGGCAAGATCCCGAAGTGGGCGGCCCAACTGACAGCAGCCAGTCCAATCAGGGCTCGTAGCCCGGAGGCGGTCCCAATCAGAAATGCGTTGATGAATATAAACATGGAAACTCCTTGTAAGCTCGTCCGAGCGTTATTGAATTGGTTTGACATTGGGCAACAGGGGCGAACTTGGAAGTGCAGGGCCGTAGCGTGCGTTTATTCGCGCTTGGTTTGGGACGCGATCCGCACGGATTTGTGAAGCATATACACCACGAAGAATTGGAAGACGGCGATAAAGAGCGGCCCAGCGCATTTCCCAATATCATGCTCAAACAGACCGATCCCGGCATCCAGCAATTGCATGGCGCCGGCCACCGCACCCAGGATTAACAACACAGGTGTCGACTGCTTGTAAATCGCCCACAATGCGAACAAAGCCAGAGGGATTGTACGAGCCGCCGCGTACAGAGCCAATATCAACGACGCCTGTGTTGGAACGGATCCGGCAGGGAGCAGGTATTGCGGACGGATGATCCCCAGGATTGAAAAGCCGCTCGCAACCAAGACATTGATTGCTGTGACCAGCGAAGCCAGCCAAATCGCCTTTATTGTTGTCATTGATTTCTCTTCTCCGAGTAGGCTCGTCCGGGCGGAATTGGGTTGATTTGACAACTTGTGTTCGCACTACGCCTGCGCGCAGCGCGAACCCATCGCGGATTGGAGAACGGGAAACAGATTATCCTTTCCCCGCACCAATGATCGTCAGACTGTGAGGACGACCCTCCCGAATGGGCGGCCTTCAACGAGATAACGCAGAGCCTCAGCCGCTTCGACCAACGGGAACGTCTTAGCGACGATCGGTTTGATCGCACCGGATTTAAGCAAAGAGGCAGTAGATTTCCAGGCGTCAGCAACGATCGCCTGCGGCTGAGAGAACATATTGAAACCCCGGATGCTGGTCTGGGACACGATGAGACTTGTCACGTCAATGGTTGTCTTACGGCTTGCGGAATACCCCAGTGTTATGAGGCTCCCGCCCGGCGCTAGCGCTTTGACCGCTTCGCTCAACACCTCACCACCGATCCCGTCGATGATGATGTCTGCGCCGTTGCCTTCGGTGATACGACGTACTCCGTCAGCTAACTTTTCTACGGAGGTATCGATGACTTCATTGAATCCGAGTGCCTTCGCCTGGTCTGCTTTCGCATGATTGGTCGTGCTCGATATGGCGTGTTTTGCTCCCAGAGCGCGAGCCAGTTGCGTCACCGCGTTGCCGACCGATCCTCCGATCGCCGGCGCCAGGACGGTTTTGCCCGGACGAAAGCCCGCCTGGGTAAGCGCGACTTGCGCTGTAAGATATGCGACCGGGATGCCCGCGGCACTTACGTCGTCTACATTGTCAGGAATCAAGCAGAGGTCTTCCTTCCGCACAGCTATCCACTCACGGTAGGTTCCGTCCTCAAAGGCGCCATAGGTACCCCAGAGCATCACGTGTGAGCCGGTAGGAAAATCCGTTCCGCCTCCCTCCTCCACCACACCCGCTCCTTCGTTGCCCAAGATGAGCGGCTTCTCCGGGATGTGGAAATCGCCGATGAGAATCGTATGGTCGAGCGGCGTGACACCGGCTGCCGTGACCCGCACCAGTACCTTCCCGTCTGTGACCGTTGGTTTTGGAAGCTCTATGAGCTTCAACGCTTCATAACCGCTAAACTGCTCCGCTCTCATTGCACGCATATCGCTTCTCCCTTTCCATGTCACTCCTGAACTGCGCCGCCATGCCGCAACCCCGGAGATTATTAATGTCGATCGAGACCTCCAGCAGATCCCGAATTGATTGAGCCCTTGGCCTTCGTCGAACGCTGTGGATTACTGTTATAATCCTCACTGCAGGATTAGATTCGTAATCCTGATTTAGTCGCAGATTATTTTCGGGGAGGTTCAGATGGGTTATTCCCAGGCGCAAAAGGAGAAGACTCATAAGCGCATCGTTGCCATTGCGTCAAAGAGATTTCGTGAAAAGGGCCTTGCGGGATTCGGAATTGCGGAGTTGATGAAAGAAGCCGGCCTGACGGTTGGTGGCTTCTACAAGCACTTCGACTCTCGTGACGAACTGGTAGCGGAGGCACTCAGCGATGCATTCGGAGTCTGGCAGCGCCAAAAGGCAGCTACTGCATCCAGCGGGCGGCCGCTATCCTTCGAGAAGCTTATCGACGACTATGTGAGCGATGTGCACCGCAGGAATCCAGGTGCGGGCTGCGCCTTCAGCGTATTGGCCCCCGAAATCGCACGCAGTGACAAGCGGACTCGTGCGCTCACTACTGATCAAGTCAAGGCGGATCTTGAGTTGCTTGCCGGGTTGCTCCCAGGCAAGGATAAGCGCCAGGCCAGATCGAGAGCGATCCTGACTTTCAGCGCTCTGGTCGGAGCGATGCCGCTGGCCCGCGCCGTATCGGATGAGGCGCTTTCGCGGGAAATCTTGAAGACGGTGGCAGATCTTCTCAAGCATCCCGACTGAAAGTGACGTGCAAGGTCTTCGGTGCATCGTCTCTCGATCAGACTTGCCCTCGACCACCGTCAACGAAGAGTTCGATACCAGTAACAAAACTGGAATCATCCGACGCTAGAAACAACGCCGCCTTGGCAATTTCATCTGGTTCGCCCATACGCCCCATCGGAATGGTGGACACAATCCGCGCAATAGCGTCTTCAGGTTGCCCATCCACAATTGGCGTATCGGTTGGGCCTGGGCTGACAACGTTTGAGCGAATGTGGCGGTCCTTGAGATCCGATGTCCAAGTTCGGACAAAAGAGCGGAGGGCGGCCTTCGTCGCGCCGTAGACACCGAAGGCGGGCGTACCCTTCACGCTCGCTACTGAGCCGTTGAGGATGATAGAGCCACCATCATTCATTAGAGGAAGGGCCTTCTGTACGGTGAACAGTGTTCCCTTGACGTTAATGCCGAAGAGCTTGTCAAAATGCTCCTCAGTGATCTTGCCGAGTGGAGCAAATTCAGCAGCGCCGGCGTTGGCGAAAACGACATCGATTCTTCCCTTCGTCTTGACGGCCTTGTAGAGACGATCGAGGTCAGCCAATCTGGCAACGTCTCCCTGAACACCGGTCACGTTGCTGCCAATTGCTTTCACGGCCTCATCGAGCTCATTTTGACGACGCCCCATGATGAATACGTAGGCGCCCTCTTTCACGAAGAGATTTGCGGTAGCCAACCCGATCCCGGTTGTGCCACCGGTAATGACCGCCACTTTTCCCTGCAGTTTCTTATTTTCGGACATCGATGGTTTCCTCACTCCCCCTGCTCCCTGTCGGCCAAAAAAGACGTTACCCTGCCCCGCTTACGCCTGGCTTGAAGTGAACAGTTTCACCATTTGCTGGTTGAACCCGTTCACCAATGCATGCTCCCCAGGTCCGGGATTGGCTCGCAGAAGCTTTGCCGCTTCAACAAGGATTTCGTCAGCATCCGTTCCAAGTGCGTCCAACGTTTCGGAGATGAACTGATCGAGAGGCATTGCCTGCTCAGCCTCCTGGCTATTCATCAGTTCCGTTCGCACCCAGGGCGGCGCCAGCTCGAGCACTTGAACACCGCTGTCGCGAAGCAGGAAGCGTTGCGATAGCACGTAGGAGTGGAGCGCAGCTTTGGTGGCGGAATAGACTGCCGTCACAGCCAAAGGCACAAATGCAAGGACCGAGGTGTTGTAGACAATCGCACCACGACGGTTTTTCAGATGATCCACGAGAGCCGATGTCAACCGAATGGGACCTAGAAGATTGGTCGTGACCGTCGACACGAGCAGCTTGTCGTCGATGACGCCTGCTGCCTGATCCGATTCCATGATTCCAGCATTGTTGATAAGAACATTCAGATTGGGGTGTTCTGTGACCAGCTTCTTTGCCACCGCTTTGATACTGTCCGGGTCTGCGATGTCAAGTTCAACGGCCTCGATGCCTGGATTGTCCTTCGCGACGGAGTCCAGGTGACTCTTGCGTCTGCCTGAGATGATCACTTTGTTTCCGCGATTGTGCAGCTCTTCGGCCAGACCGCGGCCAATACCCGATCCGCCCCCGGTAATGAAGATGGTGTTTCCAGTGAGGTTCATGATTTCTCCAGACAATGTGGTGTGATGTCGCGGGAAGGTTCGAGGCTTACGCTGGGAAGGTATCGCCAAACATGGGAAGGCCGCTGACGGATTCTTTCCGAGTGGCTTCGTCCTGCAATACATCCCAGTGCTCAGCCAGAAGGCCGTCCTCGAATCGGACAACGTCGGCCGCAATCCAGGCCGCGGGCCTTCCCATCCCGGTGAAACGGCCATGCGCGACGACATAGTCGCCATCTGCGACGATGAGTTGGTTTTCATATCGCAGAGTGTCTGGTGTCGCGCGGACAAGGTCGAACAGTCCTTGGCGTCCAGGCGCGATGTGTGCGCTGTGCTGGATGTACTTCGGCGACCAGAAGCGTTCTGCTGCTGCGTAGTCGCGCTTGTTGAAGAGCGTATCGAAGGCTTTGAGAACGATTGCCTTGTTCTGTTCGGGTGTTGTCTTGGGCATATCAGCTCCTGGAGTTGAGTTCGAGTGATTGATAAGTTGGGTAATCTGAATAGCCGTGTGGCCCCGAGGCGTAGACGGTTTCCCAGTCAACTTCAGCAAGAGGGGAATTGTCGGCAAACCTCTGGACCAGGTCAGGATTTGCGATATAGGGACGGCCGAAAGCCACCAGATCCGCCAGGCCTTGCGCGATAAGGCGATTGCCGCGATCGCGGTCCATCTTCACGTTCGCGATCAGTGTGCCTTTGAAGAGGGGGCGGAAATGCCGGAACATGCCATCGCCAGCCAATTTTTCGAGTGGCGTTCCGGTAAAGTCTGTGGTGTTGCCCATGAGCAACAAGTGGGAAAGATTGTAGGTACTCAACTTCCGGATCGCATATTCGGTGACGGGCAGGGTTTCATCATTGGCTTGAAATGCCGCGCCTTCGTGCATCGGGCTGATCTTGACTCCCACCCGCTGTGCATCGACCTCATTCAGGACCGCCTCGAGTACTTCGAAGAGAAAGCGCGAGCGATTTTCCAAGCTTCCGCCATATTCGTCCCTACGCAGGTTGGTGGTGGCATTTAGAAACTGCGAGATCAGATAGAGATAGTTGGCGAGTATTTCGACACCATCGAAGCCGGCTTCCATTGCGTTTCGCGCAGCCCGTCTGAAATCTGCAACCGTAACTTGAATCTCATTTTTCGTCAGAGGCCGCGGTTTCACCGTGGGCTTCCTTCCTGTTGGTGTAACCGAGATCTGACCGGGATCGACGTTCGACGCGGACACGGGCTGCGCGCCGTCCAGCAATTCGGGATGCGAGATCGCTCCGGTGTGCCAGAGCTGGGCAATGATCCGACCGCCGGCAGCATGGACGGCATCCGTGACACGTCGCCATCCGCGGACCTGCTCCCCGGTCCACAGTCCCGGTGTATCGGCCCAGCCGAATCCTTCCGGACTAACTGCGGTCGCCTCAGTGATGATCAATCCAGCCGAAGCGCGCTGAGCGTAATATTCCGCTTGCAAAGTCGTGGGCACGTGATCATGCGGTTGCGCACGCATCCGGGTGAGCGGCGCCATGACGATGCGGTTAGGAAGATCGAGGTCTCCCATTCGATATGGTGTGAAAAGCGGTTGATTCGACATCACATGAACTCCTGCACAAATCGGGTGAAAATTCCTAAGGGATCACTTCAATTCCATCGACCCGCGAGGGCTGGAACGCCAGGTACTGTTTAATGCTGGAGACTGCCTCATACGGCTCTTCGTATGTCCAAACGGCATTTTCCGACTTGGTCCCACCACTGGGAATGCTGTAGTACGCACAATCGCCCTTGTACGGACAATAGG
>Ga0209004_1000022_pt1 | contig 41028 bp, 36 predicted proteins | sample TexAe_RefH0_M1_FD_187948 | JGI IMG/M metagenome (GOLD analysis project Ga0209004, IMG submission 187948) | Forest soil microbial communities from Davy Crockett National Forest, Groveton, Texas, USA - Texas A ecozone_RefH0_M1 (SPAdes) (version 2) | ecosystem: Environmental > Terrestrial > Soil >... | reverse complement strand
TCCTTCGTGTACTTCACATACTTCTGACCCATTTGCAGTTCTCCCTTCCCTGCAAACTGTCAAAATTCTAACTGTCTCACTTTGGGGGTGCACTCCATTGCTATGCGGTTTTAAGAACCGGTCTCAGAAAAATCAATCAATACGAGCGGAGAGCTTATGCCACAGGAGAGTCGCTCAGGGTAGTGAAATCCGGTAGAGATTGCGGTGGACCGTTGTGTTGACGTAGGCGAAGTGTTCGGGGTCCGTGCCGGGCACAAGAAGTGCGCGGGGGACCGATTGCAATCCCTTTATATCGCTCTGTTCGGCGAGCGGCAGGATGCCTTCGTGGGAAAGATCCGGCAGGCTCTCCCCCGGACCGAGGGGAATTGCCAGACTCCGTCCCGGACTTGTTCGTGACGCCTCTTCCACACCGACGAACAGGAAGCTTCCGTTGGCGGACCAGGTCGGAACGCAATAGTCCCTACAAATGCGCCGCGGAGTTCCGCCGTCCGTCGGAATTGCCAGTACCGCCGGGACGTGGTCTTCCGGCGCCTTGGGAACCACCGCCACAATCCACCGGCGAGCCGGCGAGATGTTCTGAATCTCGATGATGGGATATGGAACGACCTTCGATGCGTTCGATCCGTCCTGATTCATCTGCTCGAGGTAATTCGAGTTCCCTTCTGTCCGTTGAAAGAAAATCTGTTCGTGTGCGCCAAAATGCGGTTGCGTTCCGCCGCCCGGGCCCACTTTGCTCGCGGGCAAGCTTCTGTCGAGAGGCGCCACCCATAGCTGCGTGGTTCCTTCGGGGGTCGCAGTCGCATACACCACCCGTTTGCCATCGGGTGATACGTCGTAGGCAATCATGGAAACTCCCGGGAAGGCCGCTTCACCTTTTCCCGATTCCACGAGTGTGCGCCATAGTTCTGCGCCCGAGCCCGTTTCCCCTCGCCGCAAGAGGTAATAGATGATCGTGCCGTCCGGGCTGAAAGAGGGAGGGGATAGGCCCGCCATCACCTGGCCTTCTGAAGAGAGGGGTCTCTCGCCGCCAGGGTCATGAAGCCAGATCGCGCTTTCCTCCACGCCGACAGAAGTGATGAGGGAATGACCGTCCGGCACCACCGCTACCCCATTCTCTTCGGTTGGCCCGAAGGTTATTTGATCCGGTGATCCGTCTGGAAAGTGCTGTTCCCACAGATGGCTGCGTCCTTTGGTCGCAGCGGTGAAATACATCCATGAACCATCGGGCGACCAGCCAGCCGAGGTGCACTCGCTGTTTGGTCCCACGGATCTCGATGAACTCCCCGAGAGAGAAACGAGCCGGCACGGCGCCCACGCACCATTCCCGTCCATTTCTACGACCAATGCCCAGCGGCGATCGGGAGAGGGATAAGCGTAATGGGCCATGCCGCGCTGGTGGGCAGGGAAATAGATATCGCGAAGCCCCGTTCCCATCAAAGATGATGTAACAACGCCTAGATGGATTCCTGAACGGGTCTGTGAATAAAGGAGCTGATGCTGATCGAGCCAGGTCAATCCCGCAGCGTTTTTCATCAGAAGATGCGACTCGCCTCCCAATACCGAGACGGTGTAGGTGGAAAAGTTCGGTGTATCCATCACCGTGTACGCGATCTCAGAACCATCCGGCGAGAAAGCCAGGCCATACTTTGGCCGGGTATCGTCCGTCACGCGCTTGGCCTCTCCGTCAGGCAGTATCTTGACGTAAATCTGGTCGGAGCCGAAAAAGCTGTTGCTTCCGCGAATAAATGCCACCATGCGTCCGTCGGGTGACAACACTGGCGCCACAGCAGAGTCGGTGAAATCGGTGAGCTGCGTGTACGTAATTTCAGGCGGACGATGACGAGGGCGATAGAAACGTGCTCCTGCAACGGCAAGCAGCGCGCAAATACCGGCCGCGAGCCACCAGATTCGTTTTCGCCGGATGGTGGATGGAACGGCAGCAACAGCGAGTTCCGGAGCGCGTTCGGGCAAAACTTCGGAGGATGAGACCGTTGCCACGAAGCGATAGCCTTTTCCGGTGACCGTCTGGATGAATTGGGGATTTACGGAGTCATCGCGGAGAAGATGACGCAGCTTGCGGATGGCGGTGTTGATGCCGTGCTCGGTATCGACGAAGACTTCGCTGGACCAGAGGCGCTGGGCAATTTCGCTGCGGGTGACGAGCTGGTCTTCCCGCGAGGCGAGGAGGATGAGCAGCTCCATCGGCTTGCGCTCAACACGCAGCGCGCGGCCGTTGCGGAGAAGCTCGAAGCGGCCGCAGTCGAGCTGGAAGTCGCCGAATTGATAAACCAGACCGGGCTGGGGATTGGGCAGACAGTACTCTCCGTGAGGGAAGCTTTAATGATCGGAGTCTAAGCATAGCGCGTACCGTGATGGATTTTAAGCAGATATTGCTTTACCTAAACTTCACCTCCGGCTTTACCACCTGTTCATTGCCTCGGCGACGGATGGCAGCGTTATCTCGGTAGCACGCCGGCAACGGCATTTCTTCGAATTCACGGAATTGCAAAGCTTCACAGAAGGTCGCCGCTCCCTGATGGTCGCGTCGACTTGAGTCCACCGCTTTCGCGGAAGTGAGTCGAAGAAAATGCGAGCTCCCCGGCCGAGGAGAGATTCAAATGAGGACAAGAAATTGCAGCTTGTTAACGGTGGCTGGCGCGCTGGTACTCGCATTGATGATGGTGCCGAGTGCCCTGGCACAGTGTGGTCTTAACAAGAATTACATCAAACCCGCTGCCTGGCATCCCCAACTTGGCTCGGCGCACTTCATGCACGCCGCCCTCTTTGACGATGACGACAGCGACGGCCCTTCGATCGTTGGTATGTGGCATGCGATCTTCACCGCCCATACGGTGAACGGTACGGCGATTCCACCGGACTCTTACCCCATGATTGACAACGCGTTCGTCGTCGCCCACAGCGACAAGACGGAGATCATGGAATCGGCTCGACCGCCGCAGGATGGAAACTTCTGCCTGGGCGTTTGGGAGAAGACGGGAGGTCGTTCCTACTTTATCAACCATATGCCCTGGCTTGGCAACGACACTGCAAATGCGCCTAGCGGCATCGGCAATCCGACAGGAGGGGCGCAAATCACGGAGCGCGTGACCGTCAGCGAGGACGGCAAAAGCTACTCCGGGAGCTTTACGCTCGTGGCCTACAATCTCGATGGAAGCAAGGCCGTAACATTTACCGGTGTCATCGCCGCAACCCGCATCACCACATCAACCTCCTTCCCCAGCCTGCTCTGATCCGGCTGATCGCGGGTTTCACGCCCCGTCCTGACTCATCAGGGCGGGGTTTGCTTGTGCAGTTGCGATCTGAATAAGGCGCGTTTCGTTTACCGCAGTGGGAAAGCCTTTGGGGTGCCAGTGCTTGCGGCAGCCAGGAAAGTCCAGCGGGAGGCACTGGGCAGCGATGCCGCGCTCGCGCATCTCGAATCCGCCGGGCAGGATGTTGAGGACACATGCTACTGCGGTGATGCCGACTCCGGTATGTTGCCAGCGTGCGAGCCAGCGGCTGAATCCACCGGAGTGGGGCACAATGTAGACGGCGATGCCGTGGGTGCGCATCTCGCGCGTGATGTGGTTGACGGCGCAATCGGGATCGCACGAGGCGCATGTAACGTCGACGCCGTCGATGTGGGCTTTGCAGTCACGGCTGCGCCAGCCGCGCATGCATGTAGGAAGAAGCAGAATCCGCTGTTGCGTGCGTGCGTAGTCGTCGCGCAGGCCGCGGTTTATGATTTCGGCGGCGACCATGTTGAGGTGATATTCGACGGCTGGTTTGCCGCACATCAGCAGGTCTTCGCGCCAGCGCCAGTGATCGTGTTCGCGCGCGAGGTAGGACGCGACACCGCGCGTGTAGGCGCCAAGGGCTTGTTCGGCATTGCGCTCGAATCCCTGAAAGAAATCGACGGCAACGCGCAACCAATGGGTTGCCTTTTGCGGCGATAGTCCTGCAAGATAGCTGCGCCAGTTATTGAGGCGCATCGCTTCCTGCTTGAATTCGCCGGTGGATTGGAGCCAGTCGGCAAGGCAGGCCAGGCGTTCGATGGCGCTGCCGCGTCTTTTTGATTTCTGCCCAACATGGGACGCCACGGAATAGCGGGCCAATCCAGCGCGGGCCCAGTCGACAAGAGGCTTGGCTGTTAGTGAGCGCTCGCGCGCAAAGGTGAGCTCGCGTGCGATCTCCACAATCCAGCGCGGTGTTTTTTTCGCAGCGGTTTCATAGTGGCTGAGAACCAGGCCGAGGACCAGGAACTCCAGTGCGTATTCACCGCGACTGCGTGGGGCTTCGGCAAGAAACGTCTGTGCGTGGTGACTGTAGCCGTCAAGGAGCGGTGAGGCACAGTGCTCGATAGCGGAGATGGTCTGATCGGCGAAGGCTGGGAGAACTGCGTAAAGGCTGTCGGAACAGTTGTTGCCGCGACGCAGATCGTAGACGCGCTCAGTGTGTAAAGGCGGGATGGAGCGGAGGTTTGCGACCTTCGGCGCGGGAGACTTTACGTCTCCGGATGGATGCGGCGGCTTGGCTTTACCGGGCAACTGTGCACCCTCTGACTTTCCGCCACTCCGCTCTCCGCGTTTCGAACTCCGCAGATGGCAACAGAGGATCATACGCCCCGGAATGTATGTGAGTTCAAAGAAATTCTTGTCAGCAAATGCGGCCTTTGCGGAGATGACAAAGTGTCCGAAAGCGGACAGCTTACGCCGGGGGCGCACAGAGTCAGGACGCAGGCGAGGGCAATCGTATGGTTGTATGTTACTGAAAATTTTGACCGTTAGATAACGTCGTGCTTTGGCGCACTGCGTGCAGACATTGAAGGGCAATACTCTTATTCCCCAAGAGCAAAGTTCCTTGAGGAGGCGTCCATGAGTGGACTGCTCCAGGATGTTCGCTTTGCCTTGCGGCAACTGCGCAAGAGTCCCGGTTTCACAATTACCGCAGGGCTGATGCTGGCACTGGCGATCTGTGCCAACAGCACGGTCTTCAGCTGGATCGACGGGACCATGCTGCACCCCATCCCCGGTGCCCAGGATACCGGCAGCCTGGTGAGCGTAATGCGCGGCCAGTGGAACATTTCGCCATCGCCGCCGCTTTCGTATCTCGATTACCGCGATCTGCGCGATGGCAATCAGACCTTTAACGGGATTCTGGCTTATCACCATGACTGGCTGACCCTGACCGGGGACGCAAATCCACAACGCGTCTTTGTGGCCAACGTGTCGGCGAACTTCTTCGACGTGCTTGGCGTGAAACCGGCGCTCGGCCGGTTCTTCCTGCCCAATGAGGAGGATCTCCAAAGCGGCCTGCCCTACGTCGTGTTGAGTCATTCGTTGTGGCAGACGCGGTATGGGAGCGACCTGAACATTGTTGGCAAGCCGATCGAGATTGCACGTACGCAGGTGACGGTAATCGGCGTCGCACCTGAAGGGTTCATCGGGTCGATGCCCGGTATCCGTCAGGATGCATGGCTTCCGCTCAATCCCGGAGGCAACGATTCGCAACTGCAATACCGCAGCCATGATTTTCTGAACGTGCTTGGCCGGCTTCGTCCGGGTGTGAGCCGGCAGCGCGCCAATGAGGAGTTGGAGCGGTCGATGCGGCAGATTGTGGCCGCGTATCCCAACGATCACCTGGGCGTGAATACAATCACTCTCGATCCGATGTGGCGCTCGCCATTTGGCGCCAACATTTACATGGCATCGACGCTGCCTATCCTGCTGGCCATTGCAGGGGTGGTGCTGCTGTTGACGTGCGCCAATGTGGCCACGCTTGCACTGGTGCGCTTCGTCGCGCGGCGGCGCGAGATTGCGATACGGCAGTCGCTGGGCGCGGGGAGGATTCAGCTCGTCCGGCAGATGGTGCTGGAGGGATTCTTTGTGTCCTTCGCCGGAGGCGCGGTGGCGTTGCTGCTGACGGCGTGGACGGCAAAAAGCTTTGCCCGCTTCATTCCTCCAAACGCAAATCCAGTTGTCCTGAACGGCAATGCGGATCACAACGTTGTGATTGTCATTGTGCTGCTTTCGCTACTGGCAAGCGTTATCTGCGGGACGTTCCCTGCATTGCGCTCGTCGCACGTGCCGGCCGCAGAAGCACTGAAGGAAGAAGCGGCCAGCGTATCAGGCGGATCGCACAATCGGCGCTTGCTCAGCGGCCTGGTGGTGACGCAGATTGCACTTTCTCTGGCGCTGCTGGTGACTTCCGGGCTTTTTCTGCGCACTCTGCGAAACCTCAGCTCCGCCAATCCCGGGTTTGAGCAGGATCATATCCTCACCGCGTCGGTGGGTTTGAATATAGCGGGCTACCCGGATGAGGAAGTACGGGCGATCCGGCACAAGATTCTCGATCGCGTGGTGGCGCTGCCGGGGGTTACAGTTGCATCGCTGACGGACTGGGTTCCTTTTAACTTCAATCGCAAGACGGTGGATGCGTATCCCGAGGGATATGTTCCACGCCCGCATGAGTCTCTGGAACTGCGCAGGGCGGATGTGACGACGAGGTATTTCGAGACGTTGGGGATGCCGATTCTCGAGGGACGCGACTTCACTCCGGATGACAGCGAGACAGCGCCACCGGTGGTGGTTGTGGATCAAACGGCGGCGAACCGGTATTGGCCGCGGCAGGATCCGTTGGGAAAGAAACTGGAGATATGGGGCCACCCGTTCACGGTCGTGGGTGTGGTGAGGAACTCGAAGCACAATTTCATGAACGAACTGCCGGAGCCCATGATCTACATGAGCTACTTTCAGGAGCCTGACACGGAACTGACTGTACAGGTTAAGACGAGGGGCAATCCGGAGGACGCAGCACCGGCGGTGGAGGGGGCGATCCACCAGGTCGACGGTCGGCTGCCGGTATTTGATGTACGTACGTTGCATGAGACCACGCAAATGTCCAGCATGTTTGCGGTGATGGAGAGTACGTTCGCGGGAATCTTCGCAATGATTGCCTTGTTGCTGGCGGCGACCGGGATCTACGGCGTGGTCGCGTACCGCACGCAGATGCGCACGCATGAGATCGGAATTCGCATGGCACTGGGTGCGTCGCGCACAGATGTGCTGCGGCTGGTGTTGATGGAGGGAGTGCGGCTGACGATTGCGGGGCTGGTGTTGGGACTGGCGCTGGCTTACGGGCTGACGCGGTTTATCGCAGGAATGCTTTACGGCATCAGCGCGAATGATCCAGTGACGGTGATCGCAGTGGTTTCGCTGCTGGCTGCAATGGCATTGCTGGCATGCTACCTGCCAGCGTACCGCGCGATGCGAGTGAACCCCGTATCGGCGATCCGCGAGCAGTAACAGAAAAGCCCAGAACGCTGTTAACGACCTGGGCTTTTGTTCCTGGCGATGTCAGACTGCGTTCTACATGCCGGTGCGGCTGGCAGGTGGGACAATGCCGTTCATGCGCAGGTAGACAACCATCTGGCCGTAATGATCCATCATGTGCGCGATGCCGAAGGCGGCCATTCCACCGCGGGTGCCGTTGGCGGTCATGACAAAGGCGTTCTCGGGTGTGATGGAGGCGACGTAGGTGTGCGCCTGGGTGAAGGAGTCCTTGAGGGCCTGGATGATGTCAGCCTTGGAAGTGAGCTTTTCAAGGCTATCGGCCTTGGCCTTCATGTCGGCTTCGGACAGGCCGCCGAAGAAGTAGTAGTTGGCTTCAGTAACGTGTTTGACCTGGGCGCCGAAAGAGCGCACGCCTTTGAAGTCGCCTGCGGAGGCCGGGGGAGCGAAACTGAATTTGTCCTCGGGCATGGCTTCAGCGGCGCCCACGAATTCCTTTTCCATTCCGCTGAGCAGCTTGTCATAGGTGGCTGAGGGTGTCATCTGTGCGCCGACCGCTGGCTTGGCTGGCGCAGCATCCTGGGCGAAAGCAAATGCTGGGGCTGCGGCCACAGCACAACAGAGCAGGAGGCGGGCAGCAATGCGTGAGGGGATGTACATGGAAATTCTCCTTGCGCGGCTGGTCCGTTCTGCATGGAGGAGTAGGGGATTCAGGCCGCGTGAAGGCAAATCTAGCAGACGGGCGGTGCATCCAGATAGCGGAATTGTGTGAATCTGTTGCGGAATGCCGGGAAGCAGTGACGAGGCGGCTTTTCACCAGGCCGAGTAGCGCGTTTCTATTCGATTGACCTGGAGCATGACTTAGTGAAATCCCTCGCAGGCTGCAACTCGTCACAAAAAATAATGTTCCACTTGACATTCAACTACAATGCACAGTCTCTACTTGGATGCCAAGTGAAGAAGATGACTTTACCAATTTTGCAAGGCACACTCGACCTGATGATTCTCCGCACCCTGGCTACCATGGGTCCTCAGCACGCGTATGGGATTGCCAATCGGCTTGAGCAGGTTTCAGGGGACCTGCTGAATCTGAACCAGGGCACGATTTATCCGGCGCTTGTGCGTCTGGAGCAGTACGGCTGGACGCGCGGGTCGTGGAGCAAGACGGAAAACAATCGCGAGGCGAAGTATTACACCATCACCAAGGCCGGCATGAAGGCGCTGGATGAAGAGACGACGCGCTGGCGGCAGATGTCCGGCGTGGTGGAAAAGCTGCTGGCGGAGGAACAGTAGGCATGGTGCGCTGGAGAAGAGTTGTTTCCAAGTTCCGGAATCTATTTCGCCACAATCGTGTGGAAACGGATCTGTCGCGCGAGGTTGCGTCACATCTTGCATTGCTGGCGGACGAGTTTGAGCGGCGCGGCATGTCGCCGTCATCAGCGCTTCCGCCGCACGCACCTTCTGGCCCAATCAGAATTCTTTGGGCAAACACTTCCAACTCGACATGCACTTCGACGGCGAGCTCACCGACTTTGAAGTCATCGGCATCGCCAGAGATGTGCGATTCGCAAACCTTACGCGCATCGATCCCGCGCGTGTCTATCTGGCCGCTGATCCCGCGCTGCTCGAGCCCATGTTCTTCACCGTCCGTGGAGATCAGCAGGCCGCACTCGCCGGAGTGTGGAAGCACCTGCGCAACTTCGACAGCGACATGCTGCCGAGCGTTTCTCTCTGGAATGTGGAGACCATGCTCCTCGCTCCGCAACGAACCCTGGCTCGGGAACTCGCCATGCTGGCCGCCATCCTCGCGCTACTGGCACTTTCGCTTGCGGGCATTGGAATCTATGGCGTCATGGCGTATGTCGTGACCCAGCGAACACAGGAGATCGGGATCCGCATCGCGCTGGGCGCAACGGCTGGGCGCGTGATCAAGGGGATTGCGATGGCAGGGCTGGGCCCGGTGTTGATCGGTATGGTCGTGGGCCTTGCGGGCGACGGAGGTCTCTCGCTCATGCTGCATCGCACGCTCGCTTTTCCCGGATCGATTGATTTTCTGTACGGAGTGAGCTTCTACGATCCGCTCACTTTCTGCGCAATTGTCCTTTTTCTGATTGCCGTGTCGCTAATGGCGAGCGTGGGTCTGGCGCTCAAGGCTGCCAAGGTCGATCCGTTGGTGGCGTTGCGCTACGAGTGAGGCAGGGATTAGGAAACAGGGATTAGCTGGATCGCAGAGAACGGGCTTTCATGGCCGATTCAGAGTGCTGCACCGTTGGCGTTGCTTAACTTTCCGCGTTTCACCGTGAAGCGTTCGCCACGCCAGATGATGGTATTGCCGGCGAAGCCTGCGATCCAGAGCCCGGTGGCGACGAGATCGCGCATCGGCAGAAGCCACAGACTCGGCAGCACCTGGTGGTCGCCGAGGACTTCGGCTCCAACCGTCATGGCGAGCGAGAGGCGGAGGAAGAAGCTCAGGGCGAGAATCCAAAAGCTGATGGGGCTGAGGCCGCTGGCGATGACGTTGACGAGAGCGAGCGTGAATCCCTGCGTGAAAAGCAGGCCCGCGTAGCCGCCGGGACGCGCATCGCGCACGGTGCGCAGCCAGCGGAGTTGATGGTCAGAGAATCCCGTCCAGTTGTAAGCCGGCACGCTGGTTTCGACGACATCACTGGAGAGGGCTACGCGGTAGCCGGCTTTGTAGATGCGCTCACCGAGTTCGTAGTCGTCGGCGAGGTGATCGACCAGGGCTTCGAAGCCGCCGATTTTCTGGAGAGCTTCGCGGCTGATGGCGAGCGTGGAGCCGAGGCCGTAGCGCAGTCCGCTTTCGAGCATGCGCGCGACAAGGACGCTGGGCATGAAGTCGGTAGCGATGCCTAGAGACTCGAGATGGGAGCCGAGGGTGCCGTGGGCGCGGCCGCGATAGAGAGCCGTAACGAGACCGACAGGCTTGGGCGGCTGGTGATAAGCCTGGGGTTCAGCCGGAGCGAAATGGGCCATCACGCGCTCAAGGTAATGCGGGCTTACGGTAATGTCGGAGTCGTTGACGAGAAGAAATTCGTAGCGGGCCTGCTGTGCAAGTTGCGCCAGCGTGCTGACTTTGCCATTCGAGCCGAGGCGCGCGGGACACTCGATGAGACGAATAGCGCGATCAGGGAATTCGCTTTGCAATTGCTGCACGGCGGGAACGGCTGGGTCGTCAGGCGACGAAACGCCAAAGAGGAGTTCGAATTCGCCGAGATAGTTCTGGTGGCAATGGGAGCGAAAGGCATCGAGCATGCCGGGATCGAGGCCCTTGAGCGATTTGAGAATCGTTACGCCGGGAGCGAAGGAAGCGAGCGGTGCGCGCCGCGATGAGAGGAACATGCGCGCCGCAATGATGGCGAAAAGGAAGTAGGCCATCCCTGCCACGGCCAGGACCGCGGTGACTGCCTCCACGGCCAGTGAGATTGCGTGTGGGACCACAGGGAATAGTGTAGCGAATGCGGGGGATTAGGGATTAGGGAACAGGGAACAGAAAGAACATCATCACTGGCTCAAGTCTTCAACTTTGTGATCATTGCAGCCAGCATCTTGCTTACTTCGCTCGAGAGGTCCTGTACTTTGCCGCGTAGCTGACTGCCACCGACACCTAAACCCTCGGCGATCACCAACTGCGTCTGAAGCTCGCAGTTAGAGCCCCGTGCATGGCCGAGGAAGAGGACATTTTCTCCTTTTGACGACTTCCCATAACCTTCAGCTACGTTGCTTGCAACTGAAACGGATGCCCGCCGCATTTGATTGGTTAGTCCGAACCGCTCAGAGGCTGGGAAGTCTGCAGTCAGCTTGTAACCCGCGAGACTCATTTGAACTGATCTTTGCCAAACAACGAGATCCTTGAATGCTTGGCCCATGGAATCTCATTCGCCTTTCGAAATTGCGATCGCCATTTTCAACTTATGAAACGAGTGAAGCCTTAACGATACTTTGGTTCCCTGTTCCCTAGTCCCTGTTCTCTGTTCCCTGCTCTATTCGTATCGGAGCGCTTCGATGGGGTCCAGGTGGGCGGCTTTCCAGGCGGGGTAGATACCGAAGAGGAGGCCGATGGCGCAGGAGACGATAAAGGCGATGACGACCCACAAGGCAGAAAGCGCGGCATGAAGAAACGACACGGCAAAATGCAGGATCAGCGTGAAGACTCCTCCGGCCAGAATGCCAAGCACACCGCCGACCATGCACAGCATAATCGCCTCTATCGTGAATTGAAGAAGAATGTCGCTCCTGGTCGCCCCAATGGCTTTGCGCACGCCAATTTCGCGGGTGCGCTCGGTGACGCTGACCAGCATGATGTTCATCACGCCGACGCCGCCGACCATCAGGCCTACGGAGGAGACGGAAACCATGAAGAGGAACAATCCGCCAGTGAGCGTGTTCCACAGTTGCGTGAGCGCATCAGGACCGAAGATGGCAAAGTTATCATCCTGGTCAATGCGGACTTTGCGGCGCACGCGAAGCATTTCCCTCACCTCTTCAATCACCAGCGCCTTGTTGGCCTGCACATCGTATTTCACGACGATGCGGTAATCCAGAATTTCCGGATGAAGCTTGCGGAAGGTTTCCAGGGGGAAAAAGGCGGAGTTGTCCTGCGGATTGCGACCACTGCCGAAAGGTCGCGGCTGCAGGTCGTAGACGCCGATCACCGTGAAAATTCCGCCGCCGCACTCCACATCCTGGCCCAGGGGAGACTCATTGGGGAACAGATCCTCTGCTGCATCGTGGCCCAGGACAACGACCTTGGCGCTGCGTATCTCCTCCGGATCAGTCCACATGCGGCCTTCGAGAAGATTCAGATCGCGCGTTTCTTTGAACGCGGACGTCGCACCGATGAGGACGGTGTTCTGAATGCTGTGCGTGCCGTGCTTGAGGGAGACGTTGCCCATACCGGTCTGGAAATTCTGCGACACCAATTCGGTATCCACTGCGACCACATGGGGAAGAGGGCGGAGTGCCATGCCGTCTTCAAAGGTCAGTTTTTTGCGATTCAGCTCTTCGGTGGTCGGTCGCCGGGCAAAGGCCTCAAAGTGGTAGATCCACAAGTCGTTGGTTCCCAGCGCACGGATAAAGTCGCCGATGTTGGTGTTCAGCCCGTTAATCGCCGAGGAGATGAGGATCACGGTGGAAATACCGATGCTGATACCGAGAATGGTCAACCCGGAGCGCAGCTTGTTTTTGCGCAGCGTATCCAGCGCCAGTTCCACCGCTTCTTTTGAGTGGCTGAGTCGCATGGCTACAGCTCCGCTCGCAGGGCGGCAATGGGATCGAGTTCCGAAGCCTTATACGCGGGATAGATGCCGAAGAACAACCCCACAGCGCTGGCGACGATCAAGCTGACCACAATCGACCAAATCTCGACCTCGGACGGAAACGCGATAGCCATCGTAATGATTTTGGCCACGGCAATGCCGGAGACCACGCCAATGATTCCTCCCACCAGCGAGATGGTGGCCGACTCGATAAGAAACTGCAGCAGGATGTCGCGGCGGCGCGCACCGAGGGCCTTACGGACACCGATTTCCCGAGTTCGCTCGGTCACGCTGACCAGCATGATGTTCATAATCACAATGCCGCCGACAACCAGCGAAATGGTGGCGATTGACGCCACGACCGCTCCGAAGCTGTTGAGGATCTTGCCCAGCATGTCAGTGAAAGTCGCGCTGGAATCGACGTTGAAGGTGTCCGGGATTCCCGGAGCCAGGTGGCGGCGGATGCGCATGATGGTGCGCAATTCGTCTGCGACCACCTCCATCACCTCACCACCGCCTCCCGAATCGACATAAATGTTCAGGCTGGCATTCGAGCCGTAACGCTGGAGAAAGCCATCCAGGGGAATTGCCACCCAGTTATCCATGCTGACACCGAATAGATTGCCCTTTGCCTCACCCACGCCGATGACCGTGTAAGGCTCGCCCCCCACGCGAACCTCTTTGCCCAGCGGATCGCCGGGACCGAGTACGTTGTTGACAATGTCGGCGCCCACGACGGCGACAAGCGCGGAGTGCTCGTCCTCTGATGCCGTGAAGGACCGGCCCAAAGCGATATCGAGGTTGGAAATCGGCGGCATGGTCCACGTCCAGCCGCGTATCTCAGTGTCGGTTGTGGAGTGGGAGCCGTATACGACAGAACCCGTGGTGGTGCGCTCCGCTCCCACCGACATGCAGCTTTTGCAGTCTGAGACGACGGTGCGGTAATCGTCGAAGGTGATGTCCCTGCGTTTCTGAAACTCCAGATACTCCTGCATGGTCATGAACGTTTGCGGCATCTTGCTGACGGTAACGATGGCCGCGCCATAGGAGTTAATCTTCGAGGTCACGAACTGTTTTGCGCCGTTGGTCAGCGTCACGACCGTGATGACCGAGGCAATGCCGATCACCACGCCGAGCAGCGTGAGAATGCTGCGCAGTTTGTTGCCCCACAGCGATTGCAGCGCGAGTTTGAAAGCCTCAATGAGCTTCATGGTGCTGCCGTCCTGCGCCGGGGATACGCGAATCTCATTCTACGCCGGGCATCGCATCGCGAATGCGGCATTCAGCACTTGGGCGAAAATTTGCAGAACTATGAATGAGGCAGCAGGAATGGGGAAAAGCAGCCCTCTTACTCGTAACGCAAGGCCTCGATGGGATCGAGGTTGGCAGCTTTCCACGCGGGGTAGATGCCAAAGATAAGGCCGATGGCGCAGGAGACGGTGAAGCCTATCGTCACCCACATGCTCGACAGGGTTGCAGGCAGGCCAATCGGAAGCATGTACACGATGACGGTAAGCACGGAACCGACGACTACGCCGAAGACTCCGCCCACAGCACAGAGGGTGATGGCCTCGGTGGTGAATTGGGTAAGGATGGTCCGCTTGGTCGCGCCGAGAGCTTTGCGAATGCCAATTTCGCGGGTGCGCTCGGTGACGGAGACCAGCATGATGTTCATCACTCCGACGCCGCCCACCATGAGGCCGACGCTGGAGACGGCCACCATGAAGCCGAACAGGCCCCCGGTGATGTTGCCCCATAGCTTGGTGAGCGAATCGGGTCCAAAGATTTCGAAGTCGTCGGGCTTCTCGATTTTCACATGGCGGCGGATGCGCAGCATCTCGCGGATTTCGTCTTCGACGAGCGACCTGTTTTTGGCGTCATCATACTTCACACTGACCCACAGATCGAGGGTCTCGGGGTGCAGGCTGTGAAACGTACCCATGGGGAAGATGAGTTCATTGTCGTTGGGATTTTTGCCGCTTCCAAACGGCTGCTTCTGCTTGTCGAGCACGCCGATCACGGTGTAGAGGCCGTCGGCGACAGTGACTTCCTGGCCGATCGGGTTCTCACCATTGGTGAAGAGTTCCTGGGTAGTGTCGTAACCGAGGATGCACACCTTCGAGTGTTCTTTGTCTTCCTGGTCGGTAAACATGCGGCCAGAGGCCAGTGTGAGGTTCGACACATCCGCGAATTCCGCAGTATTGCCACTCAAGATGGCGCCCGCCACCTTATGTCCTTTCCACTTGACGCTCACGTCGCCCACGTTAAAGTTTTTCGCATACCGATGGCCACCGTCGACAGCCAGCACGTGCGGCAAGGTGCGGAGGGCGTAAACATCGTCCAAGGTGAGTTTCTTACGCGCTAACTGCTCCATGGTGGGGCGCACACCGATCACCGGCATATGAAATACCCAGAAGACGTTGGAGCCGAGCGAGTTGGCGAACTCGGTGACCCGGTTATTCAGCCCGTTGATCACGGACGAGATCGTAATCACGGTGGTGACACCGATAACGATGCCGAGGATCGTCAAACCCGAACGCAGTTTGTTTTTCCTCAGTGTATCGAAGGCCATCTTTACGGATTCGCGTGCTTGTCCCTGCGCCATGAATTGCAACTCCCAGCTTCCAACGCTTCGCTGTCAGCCAAAATCCGAAATTTCAAGGTGGCAAACCGCCACCGATTCATCGCTTCATTCCCGGCATCGTCATCCACGCTCATCGCGATGAGTTGACGGGGAAAAATCTGCCACTTACATCTCAGCCCGCAACGCCGTTACGGGATCGAGTTTGGCGGCTTTGCTGGCGGGATAAACGCCAAAGAAGACACCGGTTGCCGTCGCCATAAACAGACCCAGCACCACGCTCCATACCTGCACGCTGGTCGGAAAGCCAACTGCAACCGTAATGATTTTTGCCACCAGCACTCCAAAGAGCACTCCGATGGTTCCGCCCACCAGCGCCATGGTTCCGCTCTCGATAAGGAATTGCAGCAGCACATCGCGCCGTTTTGCGCCGAGGGCTTTGCGCACGCCGATCTCCCGGGTGCGTTCGGTCACTGATACCAGCATGATGTTCATGATGACAATGCCGCCTACCACGAGCGAAATGGATGCGATGCCAATCACCACGTCAAAGAAGATGGCGGAGAACTGCTTCCACAAATCGAGGAAGGTGTCGTTGGTTTCGATTTCGAAGTCGTCAGGTGCGCCGACCTGGTCGTGGCGGCGCGCACGCATGAGAACGTGCACCTCGTCCTGGGCTTTTTCCATGGTTGCGGCGCCGCCGGTTCCGCGGGCATAGATATCGATGGAGTCGTTAAGGCCGTAAATCTGCTGGAACGTGCTCAGGGGCACGGCGACCCAGTTGTCCTGCGACTCGCCGAGCATCTTGCCCTGACGATCACCCACTCCCACGATGGTGAAGGGGATGCCGCCAACGCGAATCTCTTTGCCGATGGGGTCGCCGTCGCCGAGCAGGTTGTCGACGATGTCGTATCCAACGATGACGCTGTGCGTTGCTTTGTCGTCATCTGCGGGGGTGAAGCCGCGCCCAAGCGCGATGTCCATGTTGTCGAGCGAAACCATGGTCCATGTGATGCCGCGCATGTCGGTGTCGGTACTCGAGTGGCTGTTGGCGACAACCGACACGGTTTTGTCGAGGCGAACACCCACATCGCCGCAGTCCGCACATGACTCCTGGATCGCTTTGTAGTCCTCGATGCGAAGGATCTTGCGCTTCTTGTAGCGGAAGTAGTCCGCCGCATTGAAGATCACGCCGGGAATTTGGCGCACCGTGAAGACGTCGGCCCCGTGACTGACGAGTTTGGTGCTCACATAGGTATTGGCCCCATCCACCAGGGTGATCACCATGATGACCGACGCCACACCCATCACCACGCCGATAAGGGTGAGGATGGAGCGCATCTTGTTGCCCCAGAGAGATTGAAGCGCGAGTTTGAAGGCTTCGATGATGCTCATGGTTTGACGATCTGCTTCTTTCTACCTCGGGTTGGGGACACTGCTTCAAGTGTACGCAAAGATCGGTTAACATTCCGCGGTGATCAGGAACAGAAACACAGTTCCGCCGCGTGCCGAACAGGCGGGGCTGTCAGATCAAGATTCGCCGCGATATTCGATTGGCCACCTGGAGCGCTGCCGGGCCGCAAATCAGGCGGAAGCGTCCCTCCTCTTGACGTACGCAGCAGAAGAGACGGCGGTTCCGGGGAATCTGGTGGTGCGGTCATTTCGGGCGATTCAAAAGAGCTAACGAAGTGCGCTTCTGTGTTCGAGTGGCCGCAGTCTGCCGGCGCATTTCTGCCTTCGCAGACGTAGTGTCTAGATAGGCCGGGGGCTGGTGTTGTGCGCGTCGGTCACGTTGTCCGGCTCATCGGTGAAGGTTTTGCCCGCGTGGTAAGCGAACTTCTGATCCTTTCCGTCGATCCTGCGGATTGCGTCCATGGCGCCGTCGTCCCATGTAACCCTTGCCTCCCCATTCACATACGCCCATTTACCGTGAGCCCTGTGGAGCGTGCGGTGAGCGTCGCCGCTTTCGTCCAATGTGATGTAGAAGGTCCCACCGCCTCCATCGCCGACTTCCCACTTGCCGAGGAAATGGCCGCGGGGCGGAGCGCCTGCCGGTGCCGGACCCGTGTCGCCGATGGGGACGCCGCCACTGCCCGAGAACTCGATGCGTGCCACGTCAGCGTAGTTGAAAGTCTGGCGGTGGCCGTCTTTGAAAACGATCACGATCTGGCCAGAGCTGTTCTTGTTTGCATGGTTTTGGGCGTTTCCATACATTGCCGAAAGCGACAATAGAGCTGCGGCGGCTAAAAAGACGATCAACTTGCGCATTCGTGCTCTCCGTTTCAATCAGCGGACGAAGCAGGGGCGGCCCGGCCCGCGGCACTATTATCTACGGGGAACGGGGGCGGACGGTTCCTGAATTGCGCGGATTGAGCCGAAATGAGCCCAGCCAAGCTTACGGGAAGACGGAAAACAACGATCGCAGATCGGTTTCGCTGCCGGCGTTGCGGATGAGCGGGTATACCCCGAAGACCTCCTGAATGGTGCGCAGCGCCGATCCGTGGGTGTAGTAGGTCGAGTTGGAGTAGTGATTGCCCTTTGCGTATGGTGACAGCACGATCATCGGGATCGGGCCATTGACGGCCGCGGCCTCGTCCCAGGTGATAAAGAGAACTCCGCCACTCCGATAGGCGGTGGAGTTGAGAATAATGGGGACAGTTTTCTTGAGCCATGCGTCTCCGTGCGCGATCGCATTGCCTCCGCAGCTGTCGTGCATGTCGTCGCATACGTTTGGGGTGATGAAGTTGTAGCGAGCCACCGTGTTGGCTGAAAGATCGTGCGCGAGCTGCGTGAAAGGCCGAATGTGCGCAATGCACTCCGCGGAGGAAGCGGAGCGGTTGCTTGTCTGGTCATTGAAGTAGACGAACGGGTTGTGGTGAACCTGGTAGAGCTGATTGCCGTTTGCGTCCGTTGTGCCTTGGTTGGTAAGCGGACAGTTGGTTCCGCTGATGTTCTCGTCGTAGGAGCGCCACGAAATTCCGGCATTCTCGAGAAGTCTTACCAGGTGGTTGCCGGTGGTCTGGCTATGTTGCGAGGGCGGGCCGTCGTCGTAGATACCAAAGTTTGTTCCGGCTTCGAGCCATAGGTAGTTGGGCAGGCTGGGGTGGTTGCCGGCAGGGTTGTTGTAGATCCTGGCGTATGAGGCCATGGGCAGGAGCGTGTAGTTGATGTAGGGCGCTTCGGGATTGCCTTTGATGCTCAGGCTGCCATCGCCCGTCCAGTTGTGGTTCTCCATCACGATGACGAAGACCGTCTTGATGTGATGGAGGGTGGTGGCGGCGTCGGGTTCAGGCGTGGTTGAAGTCTGTTGTGCGACTGCGAGCAGAGAGAGAGTTACCGCAAGAAGCGCAGGAAGATGGCGACGGGTTTCGTGGCGGAATTGGGACATCATCGCTCCTTGGTTTTCTTGGATTTTCTTGCTTGGAGTTTCCTCGCTTTTTTCCTTAAATACTCCGCAACTGCGGGATTTTTAGAACGAGTAGAAAGCGGGCGCGGCAGACCGTAGGCTGCCGACTCTTAGATGTCTGTCGGAAGCGGGTGTGCGTAGCGATTTCCGCTGCCAAAGGGCCGGTTCCGCATCCAAGTCCTTATGAACGTAAGGTCGAAGCGCGTCCTGGTGGTCGGGGCAGGGATAGCGGGGCTTTGTGCGGCGCGCGAGCTGGCCGAGGCTGGGCGGCAGGTGCTGGTGCTGGAGGCGCGCGATCGCGTGGGCGGCCGGATACGCACGCTAAGAGACGAGGGCGAGATTCTTGAATTGGGCGCCGAGTTCATCCACGGACGACCGGCAGAGCTATGGGAGCTGATCCGCGAAGCAGGGTTGGAGACCTTTGAACTCGATGGCGTGGATGTCTGCCATAGGAGCGGAAAGCTGAAGAAGTGCGACGAGCAAGGCGAGATGTTCAAGTTTCTCAGCGGCCTGGAGAAGTGGAAAGGTGTCGACCTGGCGTTTGCCGATTATCCACCTCTCGCGAAGCTCTCGCCGGAGAAGCGCAACGAAGTCATCAATTACGTGCAGAGCTTCAATGCGGCCGATTATCGGCGGATCGGCGTACACGCACTGGCTGTGCAGCAGCGTGCTGAGGAAGAGATCGGGAGCGGCGAAGTCTTTCGTGTAAAGAAAGGCTACGACCAGATTCCAGAATTTGTTGCGAAGAAGGTGCGCGAGGCCGGCGGCCGCATCGAGCTGACGCGGACGGTGGAGAAGATTGAGTGGGAGCGCGGGCGCGTGCGGGTGTTTGCGCGCGATGACGGAGAGCTCATGCAGTATTCGGCCGAACAGGCGGTGATAGCGCTGCCGCTGGGAGTCTTGCAGCAACTGGGGGTGGTGTTTGATCCGGAGCCTTCCACGCTGCTTGCGGCAAACCAGTTGGCCATGGGGCCGGTGCGACGCTTCACCCTGCTGTTTCGCGATCGCTGGTGGACCGCGCAGGACAAGGCGAAGCTGCGGGATATGAGCTTTCTGTTTGCGCAGGATGCGATGCCGCCAGTGTGGTGGACGGCGCATCCGTGGGAGACTTGCACGCTGACGGGATGGATCGGCGGACCAAGGTCGGCGGCGTTCGACCAGTTCACACGGGAGCAGGTCGGCGACGCTGCGTGCAAGGAGCTGGCGAGGATATTTGCGTTGCCGGTAGCGATACTGCGAGGGCAACTGATTGGTTGCGCGACACATGATTGGCAGTCGGATCCGTTGAGTTGCGGTGCCTATAGCTATGTGCCTGCGGGCGCGCTGGATGCCGTGCTGAAGATGGCAACGCCGGTGCTGCAGACGCTCTACTTTGCCGGGGAGCACACGGACACAACGGGGCACTGGGGCACAGTACATGCGGCCATGCGATCGGGGTTGCGGGCAGCCAAGCAGGTGATGGCTTCGGCAAAGGCACAGGTGCCGGAGAGGAGCGGGAACGTCCGGTGGAAGCAGTAGAGTGAGCAATCATTGCAGGCCGCTTCCACATCCTCAAATAATTGTCGCCACGCTGCTTGATTCGTCACATTTCAAGGATCTTTTCGGGAGTTGACGTCGTAGGATACTCTGTCGAAGCCGCTCTAGAGCGGTTCCGCAGTTGGTGTGGCCGTTTCTGGCCTCGGAGGCTTCCGGACACAGGAACTGTGGAGCCGCTGTAGTCCTCTGTTCCCGATAACTCAATTCACCCGCTTTGGAGATCCCGATGACTCCTGCTCGTATCCGGTTGGCGCTGGCATTCGTGGCGCTGGCTTTCTTCTCCCCCATTGTGATGGCCGCGCAGAATGCTGCAAGCTCCACAACCGGCCAGACGCCCTTGTTGCTGCGAAACCCCTCGCTTTCACAGGACAAGATTGCATTTCTGTATGCCGACGACATATGGACTGTAAGCCGGACAGGCGGCGAAGCCGAGCGGCTTACGTCGGAGGGAAAAGTCGCGGCCGGGCCGTTTTTTTCGCCCGACGGGTCGGAGATCGCCTACTCAGCGCACCTCAGTGGAAACGTAGATGTGTACGTGATGCCGTCTGCCGGGGGAGTGCCGCGGCGCATCACCTGGCATCCTGGCGGCAGCGAGGTTGTGGGCTGGACGCCGGATGGCAAGAACGTGCTGATCACGAATGGCGCGACCAGCTTCCGCGATTTTGAGAAGCTCTCCACGGTGCACGCCGACGGGTCGGGTGTCCCGGAACCGTTGCCGCTGCCATCGGGCGTCGAGGGCTCTTACTCGCCCGACGGACAATCGATCGCCTATCAACCGATCACCAAGTGGGAACAGGCGTGGAAGCAGTACCACGGCGGCCAGACCACGCCGATCTGGATCGTCAATCTCAAGACGCTGGACCTGGTGAAGGTGCCGCGTGAAAACTCCAATGACTCCAGCCCTGTGTGGGTTGGCGACTCGGTATATTTTCTGTCCGACCGCAACGGGCCGATCTCGCTCTTCCGCTACGACACAAGTTCGAAACAGGTGAGCCCGGTTGGGGAGAACAAGAGCTACGACCTGAAATCGCTGCAGGCGGGCCCAGGCGGACTGGTGTACGAGCAGTTCGGATCCATTCATCTGGTGGATACTGCGAACGGCAATGCTGATCATGCGGTATCGATCCAGGTGCACGGAGAGCTGGCGAACCTTGCGCCACACCTGGCCGCCATTCGCCCTGACGAGATAAGAAGTGCCACCATTTCGCCCACCGGTGCGCGCGCCGCATTCGAAGCGCATGGAGAGATCTTTACCGTGCCCGCAGAGAAGGGCGACACGCGCAATCTGACCAACACATCGGGTGTGGCCGAGCGCGATCCGTCGTGGAGCCCGGACGGCAAGACCATCGCGTATTTCTCTGATGCGTCGGGTGAATACCAGCTCTATCTGCACGATCAAACGGGGTTCAAGACGCCGACGGTGATCGACCTCGGTCCGGATCCCAGCTACTACTACAACCCCACATGGTCGCCAGACTCCAAGCACATCGTCTATTCAGACAAGCACAATCACCTCTGGCTGATCGATGTTCCGACGGATAAAACCCCTGCAAGCAAGCCGGTGCAGATCGACAAAGCAATCTACGGTGCGTTCGGATTCGGATTCAACGAGGCGTGGTCGCCGGACTCGAAATGGGTTGCCTACGAGCGCGATTTGGAGAATCAGCTCCATGCGATTTTTCTGTACTCGATGGAGACGCACAAATCGACACAGGTGACGGATGGGATGAGCGATGCTGCGAGTCCCGCGTTCGACCTGAATGGAAAGTACCTCTACTTCATCGCCTCCACTGACGACGGGCCCTCGCGTGCAGGCATCGATCTGTCATCGCTGGATCGCGCGCAGACAAGTGCGCCATACGTGGTGGTACTGGCCAAGGATGGAGCATCGCCGATCCCGCCGGAGAGCGACGACGAGAAAATCAAGGAAGAAAAGAAGGATGAGCCCAAGCCGCCGGCCTCCGATGACAAGAAGGATGCAAAGTCGGACAAGGATGACAAGAGTAAGGCCGCAGACAAGGATAAGGACGCAGGAAAGTCCGGGGACAAAGACAAGGACAAAGATAAGGATAAAGACAAGCCGGTCGAGGTCAAAATTGATCTCGATGGCATCGGCAACCGCATTCTGTCTCTGCCGATTCCGCCGCGAAACTACGCTGCCATCGGGACCGGAAAGGCGGGCGTGATTTACCTGCTCGAAGGATCGCCATTCGGACGCGCTTCCGGCGGGGATGGCGGAGCGGGCATTCGCGCGGTGTGGCGTTTCACACTCGAGAAGCGCGAACCGGAGACGGTTCTCAGCGAAGTGGATGCCTTCCAGATTTCCTCAGACGGCTCGAAAATTCTGTACGCCCGCAAGGGCGGCTGGGCGATTGCTCCTGCCGATGACGTGAAACCTGGTAATGGAAGCCCTGGAAAGCCGCTGAACCTGGGCGGCATGCAGACGCTGGTCGATCCGCGCGCGGAGTGGCGGCAGATTTACCACGAGACGTGGCGAATCGAACGCGACTTCCTCTACGACCCGAACACGCACGGGTTGTCGATTCCGAAGATCGAGGCCAAGTACAAGCCGTATCTGGATGGGCTGGCTTCGCGTGCGGAGTTCACCTATCTCTCGGTTGAGATGTTGGGCGAGGTAAACATCGGCCACATGTTCGTGGGAGGGGCGCGTTCGCACGATGACGGGCCGAAAGCCGGCCTACTGGGCGCGGACTACAAGATCGAGAACGACCGCTATCGTATTGCGAAGATTCTTGGCGGGCAGAACTGGACACCGGGGCTGGCTTCACCGCTGACCATGCCGGGCGTCTACGTGAAAGAGGGCGAATACCTGCTTGCGGTGAACGGCCGCGAACTGCATGCGCACGACAACCTCTACCAGTTTTTCGATGGCACAGCAGGCAAGCAGACGGTTCTGCATGTGGGTCCCAATGCCGACGGCAAAGATGGGCGCGACGTGACTGTAGTTCCCATCGGCGATGAGGGCGGGCTGCGTAACCTGGACTGGATTCAAGGCAATATCCGCAAAGTGAACGAGCTCTCCGGCGGCAAGGTGGCCTACGTCTACATGCCCAACACGGGCGGGTCGGGCTACACCAACTTCAACCGCTACTTCTACTCGCAGCTCGACAAGCAGGCGCTGGTGCTGGATGAGCGCTGGAACGACGGTGGCTTCATTGCAGACTACGTGGTGGATGTGCTGAAGCGCTTCCCGCTATCCGGGGCGATTGAGCGGGATGGCAAGCCGATCCATGATCCGGTGGGCGCGATCTTCGGCCCCAAGGTGATGTTGATCAACCAGAACTCGGGGTCCGGCGGCGACGCGATGCCGTGGTACTTCCGCAAGGCGGAGATCGGCAAGCTGGTGGGTACGCGCACGTGGGGCGGACTCGTTGGCATCGGCGGTTATCCTCCGCTGCTCGACGGCGGCTATGTGATGGCGCCGCGCTATGCCATTTACGGGCTGAAGGGCGAATGGGAAGTGGAAAACCACGGAATTCCGCCGGATGTGATGGTGGAAGAGTTGCCCGCGGACATTGCCGCAGGGCACGACAAGCAGCTCGAGACAGGCGTGCAGATGGTGCTGGAGGAGTTGAAGCAGAATCCGATTCCGACGATTCCGGTGCCGCCGTATCCGAACTATCACAAGAGTGATGGGTTGGGGAAGTGATGAAAGGCAGCTGCTAGCTCCGAGCCTCTAGCTTTGAAAACTCGTGCCCATCCTTTTGCATTGTTTTGCGGAAGGGTGGGGCATGTTTTTTGGCGGGATATTATAGGCAACCTTATGGTTGCGTTTTTGTAAAGTCATTTTGTTGCGATTGCGGGGCGGCCTTTGCTGAAGCGCAGATTATGGATGCGGCCAGTGGTCAGCAGGAAGCCGCTGACTTCGCCTTTCGGGCTGCGCGTGAACTTAATGCTGCCGAGTGATGAGGCGAAGAGGTCGCGCGTTACCGGCATTAGCTTGTCGGGATCCGCCTTGAGCCGGTGGAGCACGAGTTTGCCCTGTTCAATTTTCAGCGTGTAGAGCGGGTCAATTTCTTCGCTGCTGTAGGAACCGGCGTACTCCTTCAGGTCACCATCGGAGGGTGTGAAGGCTGGAACTGCATTGAAGAAGTCTGGCTTGCCGTCTTCTGATTTGACCGCAAGCTGAAGTGGATCTCCGGGTTTTGGCGTGTCGAACGTGAAGTCGACGGGCGCAACGAGGAGGCGGAATCGACTGGAAGAAAGAGGCTTCAACTCGTAGCTGTCGTCATCGTTGCCACGGCCGACCTGCAGCTTGCCTTCTTTGATGAATATCCTGATTACCTCGTCGTCCTTGTTTAGATACGTGCCGACATTGGTCTTGAGCTGATCGGGTGTCAGCTGTACTCCTTTTTCGTCGCTCGCGTGCACGGGCTCGACGGGTTTCATTTCTTTGGCGAGATATATCTCGGCAACTTTCCGATTGAGATCGCTGGGATTGGCGGTGGCCAGGTTGCAGAGACACGCCGAGCTGAAGTGCTGATCGGGAAAGCGGATCAGGTCGGAACGATAGCCCGCATCCGCGCCGCCATGATCGACGATGTTGAGGCCGCGGTCCGTGCCGATCACGAGGCCGGAAGCGTAGTCCAGTTGCTCACCGTTGTTCAGCTTGCCGCGTTCGAGCATCTGCTTGATCAGGTCCGGGCCGCCGACGCGCGGGTTGTAGAAATTCTCGTCCCAGAGGGCGAGGTCTTCGACAGTCGTCATCAGGCTGGTGGCGCCGACGGTGTCGAAGTTGGTCACGCTCAGGCGAAAGGTGTCTTTGGCGGGCTCGTAGCCGTAGGCAATGTTCTTGATGATTTCGGCGTGATCGTCGCGGAAGTGTGTGTTCTTCATGCCCAGCGGCTGAAAAATATTCTCGGTAGTGAACTCGCGTAGCGTCTTGCCGCTAACGCGCTTCACTACTTCGCCGAGCAGCGTATAGCCGGTGTTGCTGTAGAGGTGCTTTGTTCCGGGCGGGAAGTTCAGCTCCTTCTGGTGCGAGACAACGTAAAGCACGTCGTCGTTGGTGATGAGGTCGAGCGAGTAGCGCCAGCCCGAGAGGCCGAGCAGATCCCACTGGTCGCGCAGGCCGCTGGTGTGATGAATGAGCTGGCGGATGGTCACGGGCGTGCCGAAGTCGGGCAGTTCGGGAATGTACTTGCGCACCGGATCGTCGAGCGAGAGTTTCCCCTGCTGCGCGAGCAGAAGGATCGACGCGGCCGTGATCTGCTTCGACATCGAGGCGACATGAAAGACAGTGGTCGGCGTATTGGGAACGTTATGATCCAGGTCGGCCATGCCGTAGCCGCGTTCATAGATGATCTTTCCGTCTTTGATCACCGAGAGCGAACAGCCTGGGGAGACGGTCGAGTCCATTTTCTGAAAGATGGCGTCGACTTTGGCAGGCAGGTCTTCCGATGATGGCGGAGGAGTCTGCGCAAGAACGATGCACGAAAACAAGACAGGAAGCGCGGCCGAAGCATGAAACACGGATCGCATGGGCTGGATCTCTCCTTCGAGGAAAAGCTCGCAAGGCAAAGCTCGGAAATTCTCAGGCGATAGTGTAAGCCCTGCGGGCTGAACTGGGTTCAAATCATTAGGGCGTAGTTCACTTCAGCCGCACTTCTCGTTTTGCACTCGTTTCTGGGGGATCAATTCGCTGGGCTTTTTGCGCTACGGAGGGATGATTCACTTTGGATGGGCGCCCTTCACGCAACATGCGCCGGTGGGCTTCTTCCCATGCTGGGAGTTCGACGGTTTCCTGTGTCCAATGCACCAGAGAAGCTTCATCGCACCAGTCGAGCAACTTGCGCATGGCGGGTGCGTGCGGGTTCGCCAGCATGAAAGCCTTCATTGAGGCTTCGGAATCCCAGCAGGTGCTTGTCCAAAAGGCGTTGTGCTTGTCGCGCAGGATCTTTACCGCGAGATTTCCATCCGCATTGCGTGCCTGCTTACCGGAGCGAAACGCGGCAAACAGGAAGGCAGGTAGAAATCGCCACGACCGCACGCGCAAGCGCGTAATGGAGACGAAAGGCATGGAGAAGCTCCTGTCGGGCTGATCTATCTTCCTGAGCTGCCGAATCCCTTGGTGAGCCGGGCAGACACTTCCAGAGCTTCCACTTCCTGGACGAGGCCTGTAAGCACCGGAACGGGAATCATCTGGGCGATTTTCTCGCCGGCTTTGATTTCTATCGCGCTGGCGCCGAGGTTGGTCATCACGATCTGGACTTCGCCGCGATAGCCGGCATCGATGACTCCGGCGGTGGTGGCGATGCCGCGCGAAGCGATGGAAGAGCGGTCGCGGACGAGCAGTCCGAGCGGGACGCCGGTCTCGGGATGGCGCGCTTCGACGGAGATGCCGGTCCGGACGCGGATGGTCTTGTGGGGCTCGAGAACGACGGTTTCGAGGGAAAAGAGGTCGTAACCGAGGTCCTCGCCGGGGTGGGCAACAACGGGCAAGCGGGCACCCTCTTCGAGCAGTTTTACGCGCAGCATGTGCTCATGGTACTGGAATGGAACTGGGCGCATGGGTGTGGGGCTGCGGATTCGGGGTACACTAGACCCTGGCAGGAGGACCGGGCGGTCGCTGCCGGAATCCGTTACCGCGGATACCGGGGGAGGAAAGTCCGAACTCCGCAGGGCAGTGTGCCGGATAACGTCCGGGATGTGAGCTTCAAGGCTTACAGACGGCCAGTGCCACAGAAAAGATACCGCCTCGGCTACCCCTCCCCTCTTTCGAGATGGGCAGGGCATCCCGGAAAGGCCCAAAAGGTTCGCCTGGAGGGCAAGACCGCGCTGGGGTAAGGGTGAAATGGTGCGGTAAGAGCGCACCGCTCCGGCTGTAAAGCCGGGGGCAGGGTAAACCCCACACGGAGCAAGACCAAATAGGGAGGGAAGTTGCCGCCAAATTGCGGGGTCCCCATCGACAGGTTTTCGTCGCTGGGGTGCTCACGAGCCAGGCGGCACTGCGCATCGGCCCGACGCGCTCAGGCGGCTCATGCAATTGCCGAAACCTCCGGGTAGGTCGCTGATGAGCGTTCGCGGCAACGCGGCGCCTAGAGGAATGACCGCACACGACAGAATTCGGCTTATAGGTCCCTCTGCCGAATCGTTATGGGGTCACGGCGCGTGATGCGCGCGGTGACCCCTCCAACCTTCATACGAACAAAACAGATCTCGGCATGCGCTCGAAGACGATGATCAGGCGTGCACCTCGCGCTCATCCTCCACAACGGCCGCCACGGACCTCTGGGATGTAGCCACCGAACTAGATGCCGCGCAGATGTGGGAAGAAGCCCGCGCGATCGCGTCAACGATCCTCGCCGCTTGCCAAGTTAGGACGGGCCCTCAAGAACAGGTCTACGTTCGCGGGGTGTTCGCGCATAACCACCTGGTGTGACTTCCCCGCACCGGTCATCAATGAGTTGCTGACGAACAGGCCACCAACCAGGCACGGCCCCCATTCCTGATTCCTGGATCCTGCGGCGTTTGCGCGGACGAATTTCGCGAAGTTATTCTTATGACTCGCCGTTGGCGGAACCTCGAATTTGATCAGGGCAAACGGGGAACAGAACGTCATGAGCAATAAATGGTACGCGAGGCCTGTGTTGTTCGTAGCGGATATCGACAGGTCCGTCGATTTTTATGTGGAGCAGCTCGGGTTCACGCAATCGTGGCGATACGAGGACGAGGGAAAAGCGTACGTCGCGCAAGTCGACCGGTCGGGTTGCGAGCTTATTTTCTCTTCTCAATGGCCCGATAAGGTGGGCAAGGGCCTGATGTTCATCTCGCTCGATGTCGGCGTGCTGGATGCCTTGCGCGCGGAACTGGAAGGGCGCGGTGTGGATGTGAAGGACGGGCAGTGGGGCTACCGGCTCATGGTCATCGTGGACCCGGACGGCAACGAACTCTTCTTCCCCTATCCGATGTCGCGTGCTACCGACGTCCAGAACACACGCGCCTCAGCAACGCCGGATGGAGAGAGTGCCGAGAGACCGACGCCCGCAACGTCTGAGTAATCGACTTTGAGCGCGCCCAAGAGCGAAACCAGAGTCCCCGTGGCCTCTTGAGTTTTGTGCTGGGTCGCCGCTCGCTTCACCCCAGCGTCGAAGACCAGTGGCCTGGGACCCCGAGACCTGAGGGGCGGGTCGAGTTGAGTTCCGAACGTCGGCGTCCAGGACACGCCCGAAAAGTCCATCGATACAACCCATCTAGATAAAAGCTATAGCTCTACAATGTGGCGCGTGCTGTCATGGGTCGTGCGGGGCGCGCCCCACGCCATCCCGCGCGGCTTGCCTGCCCGGGCTGACGCACACGAAGCCACCGGCGCGGCACACCACGCCGAGGCGCGCCAAGGCGCGGTGTGCTGCGCCGTTCCCGCCAGGCGGCTGCACGACCCAGCGTGGCCGTTCCTTCGCGAATGCCGATCCAGCCAACCTTAAGCGCCTGATAGTTGGTCCGCAATGGACCAACTAACTCCAAAGAGTCAGTGAGACTTGCATGAAATGATTGCGGAATCGATTTGGCCGTGGTTATACTCAAGGCTCCCTATCATGAAGGCCCGCGCATTTTTCGCTAGAGCTTTGCTCCTCGCCATTGTGCTGGCTCCGTCCGCGATGCGGGCGTCAGTCAGGCCTCTTGGCGCGCCTTTGTGCAGGGTTTCGAAACCGCAGCTCCGAGCCGGCTCCATCAAGGGGCATGCCGGACACACGCCAGACGAGCTTGTAGGCTGGCTGCCCAATCATCATGGGCCGACGCCGCGCATGCACAGGATTCGCGGCAAGAAGATCAGCATCCAGAGGGCCTTTGTGCTGGCGCCTCGATCCCATACGCGCACGAGCTTCCTGTTCTCGTTCGCATCTGCTGTACAGCAGGACATGGACGGCCCCAATCCGTCCCGCGGACCACCGTCGCAGATCTCCCTCTAAAGCAAGGACCGGTTTAGACCGGTTTCACAGTTGATGTAGCTGCCTCGAACGCTGGTGCAAGGTGGCGTTTTCTTGAGGAAAACGCCCACTCGGCCGCAGCAGTTTCTGGACACGGTGACCGCGAAACCGGTGTAACGATCGCCACACTCGCACGCGTGATGTCTCGCCGCACATCTTCACCGTTCCATGGAACGATTCGCGGGAACGATTTGTGGCGGCGACTCAGAGCCATTGAACCTTGGTTCAGCATTCGTTCCTTCGCATGGGTCGAGGGCCGAGGTGCAGGCCATCAACTGGAATTGAAAGACATAAGAACTGAGCTTGGGTTCCTTCAATTTCTTGCCTGAAGGAACCCAATGGACTGGGCACCAAACCTCCAATGGGGCTCGTCCTAGCGGGTTGGAACGCTTGGGGAAGGCAGTTCCAACCCATCCAGGTCATCTTCCGGCAACCCTTGCCGGTCGATGACAGTTCGGGCTGCGGCATTTTTGAATGGGTGTTGCAGCCCGCAACATCATCCTCCCACCTGTCCCGATTAAGAAAATTCAGCCAGAGCACGAAGCGGTGGTGCGCCCCCGGTTATTGTGAATCGGGCGCCGTTTGACGAACATCCATTCGGTACTCGATGCTGGCAGATGTCTTTCGAGTCCAATCCCACTCCCAGGAGTTGCCCGTGAAGATTGTTGGTACGATTGCCCGCTATCTGCTGGCGTTGATATTTCTGGTGTTCGGCTCCAATAACTTTCTGCACTTTCTCAACGCGCCGTTGCCGCCGGGGCTGGCCGGGCAATTTGCGGGGGTCCTGTTTGCTTCGCACTATTTTTATGTGGTGGGCACAATCATGCTTATCTCCGCAATTCTGCTCTTGGTGAACCGGTTTGTGGGGCTGGGGCTGACGCTTCTGGGGCCTGTGCTTTTCAACATCCTTACGTATCATCTGCTGATGGACCCGCGCGGTGTTGGACTGGGTGCGTTTGCTACGCTTCTTTGGTTTCTAGTTGGCTGGGAGCATCGGGTGGTGTTTGAAAGGCTGTTTGCGGCTCGGCTCGAGGAATGAAGCCTGCCCTGCTGAGACCATAGGGCAACTGGCTACAATCAAGATAGCGATGATTCAGTACCTTTTTCTTGGTCGCGTGGCGTACGACGAGGGTCTGCGGCTCCAGTCCGAGATAGCTCTGCTGCGACTCGAGGGGCGCGTGGAAAATGTGTTGTTGCTCCTGGAGCATCCGCCGGTGCTGACGCTGGGGCGGAATGCGCGGCGCGAAAACGTTCTGGCTTCCGATGACATGCTGGCGAAGCGCGGCGTCACGCTGCACGAGATCAATCGCGGCGGCGATGTGACTTACCACGGGCCGGGACAGCTGGTCGGTTATCCCATCTTCGATCTGCGCAGCCTGGTAAATGCTCGCGGCGGGCGACTGGGGCCAGTCGACTTTGTGCGCATGATGGAAGAAGCGCTGATTCGCCTGTGCGGTGTGTATGGCGTGCGCGCCGGCCGGATTGCGGGGCTGACCGGCGTGTGGTGCCTTGCGGGCGGCAGCCCTTTGGATGAGAGCGTTGCCTCCAGCAAAGAGCGGAAGATTGGGGCGATTGGGATTCATGTTTCGCGGGGCATCACTTCGCACGGATTCGCGTTCAACGTGACAACAGATCTGCGCGATTTTCAACTGATCAATCCGTGTGGCATTACGGATAAGCAGGTGACGAGCCTGGAACGGGAGATTCCCGAAGGCGTGAGCCTGCCGGGACTTGAGCAAATTGCGCACCAGGCGGCGCGGCAGTTTGGGCATGTATTCGGGCAGCAAGTGCTGGCGGTGGAGACCCTCGACGCGCTGCGCACGCAGGCTGCTGTGGAGATGGGAGCGCCGGTTGCGGCCGATGACACGCCTCTGCAGATTCCCGCAGAGGTGAAGCGGCTGCATGGCGACGCGGAACGGCCGGTGCGCGCATGAGGTCAGTTCGCTCGGCGCGGGCCAGCCGGTGCGGGCTGCAATTTATAATCCGGCAGGAACCGGGCGGGGGCAGCTTGTCCCGCATGGCGGAGTGAAGGATTCATGCCAACCGACGTGATCATGCCCCAGATGGGCGAGTCGATCGTTGAGGGCACCATAACCAAGTGGCTCAAGAAGGTCGGTGAGCCGGTGGAGAAGGACGAGCCGCTCTTCGAGATTTCGACCGACAAGGTCGATGCGGAGATTCCATCGCCCGTGGCCGGGGTGCTGACCGAGATCAAGTTTCCCGAGGGGGCGACGGTCGAAATCAACACGGTCGTTGCCGTTTTGGGCGACAAAGGCTCTGCGGTAAAAGCCCCACCGGCTCCCGAAAAACCTGCGGCGAAATCTGCAGCGTCGAAGCCAGCGCCGACCGCTGCTCCCGCTCCACAGGCCAAGTCCCAGGCAGAACCCGCGCCGGAAACTAAGGCGCCCCCGGCAGTTGCTCGACCAACCAGCGGTGGGATCGAGATCGTGATGCCGCAGATGGGTGAGTCGATATTCGAGGGAACTATCACCAAGTGGCTCAAAAAGGTTGGAGATACGGTTGAGAAGGACGAGCCGCTGTTTGAGATTTCCACCGACAAGGTGGATGCGGAGATTCCCTCGTCCGTGGCCGGCGTGCTGACGGAGATCAGGGCCGGTGAAGGCGAGACAGTTCAGATCAACATGGTGGTTGCGGTGATTGGAGGGGCGGTGGCGGCTGAAGCTCCATCCGCGCAACTCTCGATCGAATCCGAAAGGGTATCAAGCGCGGTTGCGGTATCGGGAGCGCCGCAAGCGCAGTTGACCTCACCGCAGGTGGTGGATGCGGGTCGGCGGCTGCGGTCTTCGCCGCTGGTGCGGCGGATTGCGAAGGAGCACAACGTCGATCTGCGAATGGTGCCGGGCTCGGGGTCGGATGGGCGGATTAACAAAGAAGATATTCTGCGCTATCTGAGTCAGCCGGCTGGGCAGAGGCAACAGGCGACTCCGACTCAAGCAAAGCCGAAGGCCGAACTGCCGCAAGCGAAGGTACTCACGGCCGACGTTGTGCCGCTGACGAAGATGCGCTCGATCATTGCGCAGCGCATGGTGGAGAGCGTGCGCACCAGCCCGCATGTGCACTCGGTCTACAAGGTGGACATGACGCGGATTGCGCGTATGCGGGAGCGCGAGAAGGCCGGTTTTGAGCAACGCAACGGAGTGAAGCTGACGTATATGCCCTTTATCGCGGTGGCGGCAGTTGAAGCGCTGCGGCGGTTTCCGATTGTGAATGCATCGCTGATCGAGAACGCGATCCACTACCACGCGAATATCAATCTTGGCATTGCCGTGGCGCTGGAGTGGGGACTGATTGTGCCCACAGTGCGCGAGGCGGAGAAGCGGGATTTCGTGAGCATTGCGCGGAGTATCAACGACCTTGCGGGTCGGGCACGCGCGAAGAAACTGCTGCCGCATGAAGTGGGTGGGTCGACGTTTACGCTGACCAATCCGGGGATCTTTGGCGATGAGTTCGGCATGCCGATCATCAACCAGCCGGAGGCGGCGATTCTCGCCATTGGGGCGCTGAAGAAAGAGCCGGTGGTGCTGACGGATGGCGAAGGCAACGATACGATTGCGATTCGGTCGATGCAGTATTACTGCCTCGGGTTCGATCATCGGCTGATCGATGGGGCGGATGCGGGGAAGTTCATGAGCGAGTTCAAGCGCACGCTGGAGACGTGGGATCGGGCGATCGGGTGAGTCTCAGAGGAGCTTCTTGAATTCCTCGACGCTCAATCCTGAGTCGCGAACTATGCCGCCCATTGTGAAAGCGTTCACCGGGTTGTGGCGGGGAATGGTGAGGATGCGTATTCCATCGGTCAACACAATATGAGCGCCTTGACGGAGGATCCGAAAACCAGCTTTTTCAAGTGCCGCAACAGCTCGAAGATGATTGATCCCGGCGATCTTGGGCATTCAGGCCTAGCTATCGGATGTAAAACTAGTTCGAATTGTGGCGCGACGCGGTGAAGGGCTAGGCGACTGCAACCTCAACAATGCGGGCGTCCTCATTACTGGCTAACTCTTCGGCCGCTTCGACGTATTCGCGAATGGCGACGCGAATGTTTGCCAATGCTTCATCCTCCGTTGTTCCCTGCGACCAGCAACCGGGCAGACCCGGGCACGATACGCTATAACCTTCTTCGGATTTTTTTAAAGCCACGCGATAGATCGCCATATCGGTATGGTACACCCGAGATCAATTCAGATCTTTCTTCGCGGTTGTCATCGCTTTTCGATTTGTACTGCCATTTCATTTTGTTGCGGCCCACGCCAGCCCGTCAGCGTATTTGCCGGTGGATATGGTGCGGGTGACGGTCCACTTCCCGGTGTCGATTTCTGCGACCTGGTTGGCGTGTTCGCAGGAGACATAGGCAGACTTGCCATCGGGGCGCACGAGGACTTCCTGCGGGAATGTGCCGACCGGAACGGTGCGCGCTACTTGCATCGATTTCAAGTCGATGACGGCGACCTTGTTCTGATCCGGGAGTGCTACGAGGAGCCAGCGGCCATCGGGCGTTGGGGCTGAGCCGTAGCCGATGCCCTCCATCGGAATCCATTTGGCGACGGTGTTGGTGGCGGTGCTAATTACTGCCATTTGCGGCTTGGTCTGGTCGGCGGTGAAGACCCATTTGTCGTCAGGCGAGATGGCGATGCGTTGCGTGTTCGCAGAGATGGGGATGATCTTGAGCACCTTGCGCGCATGTATGTCGATCACAGACACGGTGCCGGGGCCGACGTTGGCGGTGTAGGCGCGGCGGCCGTCGTTGGAGAGTGCGAGCATGTGGCTCTGGGGCTGGCCGGTTGGGAGGGCGCCAACGATCTTCAGGGTTTTCGGATCGATGATGGTGATGGTCTGGTCGAGTTCAGTGGTGACGTAGAGCAGTCCGTCCTTCGGTCCGATGAGCGGGCAGTGCGGGCGGATGCCGTGGTCGAATGCGATGTTGCCTGTTACTTTGCGGGCGGCGATGTCGATGACCGCGATGTTCGTGCCGTCGGTGCCGGGGCTGCCTACGCCGGAGTTGCCGTAGATGGGCACGAACGCCAGCTTGCCGTCAGGCGACGCAATGACTTCATGGCCTGTGATGCCGCCCTCAGGGACCGACGCGAGCACATTGCCGCTGGCCGGATCGACGATCGCGAGGCTCTGGGCGCCCTTTTCAGCGACCAGCAGATGCGCCTGTTGAGAGATTGCTGAGGCAGTGAGGAAGGACAGGGTGAACACAGAAAGGGTAAGGCGCTTCGTTCTCAAGGATGACCTCCGAAAGCCACGAAACGAATATATCGCAGAGCGGAAGGGCGGGCTGGTGTGCGGATGCCGTGCGGTGTTCGGGATTCAGGTGAATGCCAGCCGACATGCGACCGCTTCACTCGGGAGTAAGGGTAGTTTGCGGAGTGCCGAGCGGATGCGCAGATGTTGCGGGCACGACGGCGGCCGCGATAGCCAGACTCGCGAGGAGCAAAAGCGCGGCGAGCATCCAGGGTGCGCCGGGGAAGAAGCGTCCGGGGGCGAGGAAGTATGCGAAGGTCCCGGAGAACATGGATGGTCCGAAGATCATGGCGAGGCCCCGCAATGAACTGAGAGCGCCTTGAAGTTCCCCTTGTTCGGACGGGGAAACGCGGCGAGTCATGATGGATTGGGATGGCGCGGAGGCCAGCGACCACATCGCATTCACGGGGATTGCGGCCAGAAACATCCAGCCAGTGGAGGCGAATCCGAACATGAGAAAGCCGATGCCCGCGCTCAAGAGGCCCATAAACAACGAGGTGCGTTCGCCGAAGCGGCGCACGCTCCAGCCGACCAGCAGTCCGGAAGTGATGATCGTCGCGACTCCAACGACGGCAAGGGATTCGCCGACGGATTTTCTGTTCCAGCCGTAGCGCTCAGTGGCATAGAGAACGAATACGGTGGCGTAAACTTCATGCGCCAGATAACCGAGGAAGTTGACGGCGGCGAGGCCGAATAACTCGCGGTGCGAGCGGAGAAGCTTCAATGCTCCGACTGGGTTGGCATTCTTCCAGCGCAGAGTTTGCGAGCGTTTCTCAGCGGAAAGCGATTCAGGCAGAACGAGAAGGCCGTAGCATGCGTTGAGCAAGCTGAAGGCGCCGGCCACCCAGAACGGCAGGCGTGGATTGATCGCGCCGAGCCAACCTCCGATCGCGGGGCCAAGTACGAAGCCGAAGCCGAACGCTGCACCGAAAATGCCGAAGGCCTTTGCGCGGCGCTCCGGCGGGGTGACGTCGCTGATGTAGGCATTTGCCGTGGGCATGCTGGAGGCAGTGATTCCAGACAGGACTCTTCCCAGAAAGAGCCAGGAAAGGGTGGGAGCCAGGGCCATGATGATGTAGTCGAGGGCCAGCCCGAAGTTCGAAAGAAGAATTATGGGCCTGCGTCCGAAACGGTCAGAAAGCATGCCGAGGATCGGCGAGAAGAAAAACTGCATCAGCGCCCAGGTTGTGACGAAGAGACCCATTGCCTCAGAGGTGCTCGCCATGTTGCCGTGAAGGAAATCGAGAATCAGGCGCGGCAGCACCGGCGCAATGATGCCGAAGGCGAGCATGTCGAGCAGGACGGTGACGAAAACAAAGCCGAGCGCGGCGCGATGTCTGTTCATTTCCAGCCCCAGTGGTTTGGCGCGCATCACCGATTGTGAAGACCGAAGAGGCGCGAACGGCGAAAGATGTGCACAGTTCCGGAATACGGGTGTTGAGTCAGTTGCCCTGTACGTGCCAGGGGTTATAGGTGCCGACGCTCCATGAATGGCCCTCAGGATCTTTCACTGAGAACTCGCGGCTGCCGTAGTCGGTGTTCTGGATTTCGCGAACGATCGTGCCGCCGGCGGCCCTGGCGCGCGCGTACACCTCGTCGGCGTCGGGAACAATGATGTACGAGCTGCGGGTTTCCTTGTCGCCGAGGTCTTGCGGCGATTTGAATCCACGGCCGTAGTCATCGTCTTTCCCGGAGCCGAGCATGATCATGCCGCCGTCCAGGGTGAGCTCGGCGTGGCCGACGGTGTTGTTGGGACCGGGATAAACGGCGTGTCGTTCGAAGCCGAAGACGTTGCAGAGCCACTCGATGGCGGCGTTTGCATCGCGGTAGCGCATGGTGGGCATGATGGTCGATGGAGAACTGATAGCGGTGCTGGGCATGGGGACCTCCGTGGTCATTGACTACCCCATCATCATGGCAATCGAGAACCCCGTTGCTCTTGGAAAAATCGGAAGTATTGCGCTTACCCGGCCGGGATGTGGTTGGCCCACGGACCGCCGCGCAGTGCGGAATAAGTGGTTGCGTCGATACCGGAAAATGCGCGGAACTCGTTGGCGAAATGGGACTGGTCGTAATAGCCGCACTCGAGCGCAAGTTCAGCCCAGCGAACGTCGGCGCCGGCGTGCAACTGCTGCACGGTCCTCTGGAAGCGCTGGACCCGGCACCACAACTTTGGCGATAAGCCGACCTCTTCACGGAAGACCTGGGAAAAACGACGTTCACTCCATCCCGTTTGGCGCGCCACTTCTTCAACGGTGGCAATGCGCGGCGATCGCGAAAACCGGCCTAGAGCGAATTGGACCGCACCGCGCCAAGGCAGATGGCTCGGATCGAGACGCGCGGCAAAGCGTGTGATGAGGAAATCCTCGAAGCAGCGCAGCCGTGCGTTTGGTGTCGGCAGTTCGCGCAGGCGGTCACGCAGAGTGCGTATCGAGGTGCCCCAGAGATGCTCGAGCGACACGCTCCGATTGCTGAATTGATCGACTGCATCGGATGCGAAGGGCGCAAATCCGCCGGGAAAAAAGACTACGCCGATCAAGTCGGTCATATCGGAGCTGTCGATAATTTCGTAGATCGATCGCGGACCCACGACGAGAGCCGGCGATGTAGGGCGGTCGTCCGCATCGTCGGAGCAGTCGAGAAAGTAATCGCGAGCCAGGTTGAGGATGATCTCGACACAGCCACCGGGAAGAACGCGCTCGCGCCGGTGTGAAACGTTTCTTGCCTGCGCGTACCACAGCGCACGGATGGATTGGTTGAGCGGGGCGGCGGGGATGCGCTCCAGGTAAATCAAGGCGGCGGCCTCGGACGGGGTCCCCGGCGACGGCGGGAACCCACTGGGTGCGCCGCTGGGGTGTCTCGAGGCCGTTATAGCACGTTGCGCGGTGCGGATGGTATCAGGGAGGAAGTTCCCGGAGGCGCTGCGGGGCCGTTCTCCGCTATGCTTGCCCCATGCGGCTCCCTGCGGGTGATACGCAACTCGTGCAGATTATGGATGCTGCCTTGACGGATGCAGCGCGTCGGGCCGGTGCGTGGCTCGCCTGCCGACCGGGATGCACGCAGTGTTGCCATGGGGCATTTGCTATCAATGCGCTGGATGGCGCGCGGCTGACGATGGGGATGCAAACACTTCGTGCGCAAGATCCAGAAAAGGCCAGGGTTGTGACAGAACGCGCACAGGACTGGATTGCGGAGTACGGAGGGGAGTTTCCCGGCGATACGTCAACGGGCGTACTGGGAACTTCGGAAGAGGAGCAGGCGCGCTTTGAGGAGTTTGCCAACGAAGCCGCGTGTCCGGCGCTGGATCCCGCGACAGGCCTGTGCGATGTATATGAATGGCGGCCAATGACGTGCCGGGTGTTTGGGCCGCCAGTACGCATGGGGGATGGAGAAGCGCTGGGCTGCTGCGAGTTGTGCTTTGCAGGGGCGAAGGAAGACGAGATTGCCGCGTGCGAGATGCAGGTTCCGCACGACTTGGAGGAGAGACTGGTGGAGGAGGTTGGCGATACGGGGGAGACGGTGGTTGCGTTTGCGCTTCTTCTTGACGCTTAGAGCGGCTCCGCAGTTGGTTTAGTTGTTTCTGGCCTCGAAGGAAGGTTGATTTTTCTTAATGGAAAAGTCCACTCGGCGGCAGTTTTTGGACACAGGACCTGCGGAATCGGTGTAGCGGGTCAGCGGCGCTTGCGCGCCAAGCAAGTTAGCGAGTCAGCGGGTTCCGTGGCGAGGGTCGAGAGACCGGAATCTTTATTTATGGAGGGCACGAGCGGGGTTAGAATGAAACACCCCGGAGAGCCCAAGAGGCGACGTGACGCCATGCCCGTAGCCCAGCTAACCCTCGAACTCCGCATCGAACACGCGCAGTCGCTGAAAGACCGGCGGCAGGTGGTTCGCTCCATGAAGGACCAACTCCGGCAGAGTTTCAATATTTCCGTCGCCGAGATGGATGAGGCTGTGACGTGGCAGTCGGCGACACTGGGCATCGTCGCAATCTCCGGTTCGCGCAGCTATCTTCACCAGCTCATCGAAGAGGTGGAGCGTGCCGCGCGTCGCATGTCCAACGAACTCGGCGCTGAACTCGCCGACAGCTTCTGGGAGTACGTGGAGAGTTGAGACGCACTACGTTCGCAGCCACTCCGTGTATCGGAGTGGGGTTGCAGTTTCGGCACAGCGGGCCAGCCGGGAGTGCTACTGCTTCGGCGCCTTCATGTCGTGGCCGCCCTGGTGCAGAACAAGAGAGGTAACCTTGCCCTGGTCGTCTTTCACGAATTCAATTTCAGCCGGAACGACGAGGGGGAAAAACTTCGTCTCTGTCTCGGCGTAGATGGGGACTTTGCCTTGTCCGGTGGCCTGGGTCATCAGTTGGCCGTTCTCGACGGTGACCACGAGATCAAAACCTTTAAAAAGGGTGTAGGTGCCGGCGTAGGTTTCCAGAACTTTGGGATCGAACTGGATGGCGGTGCGGACCGTCGGCTGAAAATCGGGCCAATGGTATTCATGGGCGACGCTGTGCATGACCTCGTCGGCAATCTGGCCGCCGTTGTCGCCGCTGGTCATCACGAACACGCCTTCGCCATTTTTTTCGTAGGCCGCAAAATTGTTGCGGAACCCTTCGTTCGCGCCGCCATGCGAAAAGTAGGGATCGGCATCGGAGCCGCCGATCTCGAGGCCCAAGCCCCAGTGGCCCATGCCCGGCGTCAGCATCTGCCGCGTCATGTCGGCGGAGAGAACGTGGTTGGCTTTGCCCACGAGGGACTGCTCGACTTCGATGGCGTAGATGGCGAGGTCTGTGGGAGTCGTCCAGAGACCGGCGGCTGCCATTTCGGGGTAGGTGTGCGCGCCGCCTTCCACGGGCTTGCCGTCTCCGTGATAGGGAGTGGCCGCATTCTTTCGCAGCGCCTCGGGCAGAGGTTGCTCGTAGGTGCTGTGCTTCATGCCAATGGGCGCCAGCACCGAGTCGTGCAGCAGTTTGGGAAACGGTTCGTGTGTCACGTCGATCAGCGTCTGCTGCATGATGGTGTAACCGCCGCCGGAATAATTCCACCGCGCCATGGGGGCGGCTTCACTGCGAATCGCCGGAGTATTGGCCGGCTTCTCGCCGTTGAGCACCTGCACCAGCGTTGGCACCGGGTCCGTGCTCGCGTATCCAGGGAAGCCGTGCACCGTGGTGCCGCCGGTGTGAGTGAGCAACTCGCGCAGCGTGATCGGCTTGCCCGCCGCGACGGGGGCGCTGGGAAATTTCCAACTGGTCAGATAGGTATTCACGTCGGTATCGAGCGCAAGTTTTCCTTCCTGGACAAGGCGCAGGCACGCCATCGCGGCCAGCGGCTTGCTGATGGAGCCGGCCTGAAACAGGGTCTCCCCGTCCACCGGAGAGCCGCCGATGCTGCGCACGCCAAATCCGCGGGCCCATTCGATTTTGCCGTTGTGCAGCACGGCGATGCTGACGCCGGGAACGTTGAGTTCTTTCATGCGGTCTGCGAGCGTGTGGGTGGCATGTTCGTCGCCCTTGATCACGACTCCGCCAATCAGGCCCGACGTCACATGCTGAATGTGCTGTTCAAGTTCCGCATTGTTTGTCGGCGTACTCTGCGCGATTGAAGGCAGGGGAGAACTGCAACCCACCATGAAAATCAGCCCTAATTTCCAGCCCGCGACTTTATGCATGATTCCTCCGCGCAACAACGGTACCACTCGCGCCAGCCGAACCGGTGTGGCACGCTCACCTCTGATATCCTGAGAGGTTTACTTCAAGCCACGCGAGGGGGTACGTACAATGCCGGAACACAGGGCGCGGAAACATCATCAGGACCGGGTGGCTGAGACGCTGCGGGAAGAGATTGGCGCCATGATCGAGGGCGAGCTCTCCGATCCTCGCATTGCGTTCTGTTATGTGACCGAAGTTGTGCTGAATCCGGGGGCCAAGTCGGCGCGGGTGTATGTGGCCGTCGATAACGCCGTGCCGGATATCGCCAAGGCCGAGGTGGACACGGTTGCAGGGCTCGAAGCAGCGAAGGGGTATATCAAGTTCGAGCTTAAGGAGCGGATGGGCGTGCGCCACGTGCCGGATCTGACGTTCCTTGCCGATCGATCAGGACGCTTCCAGGCGCGCATCGAAGAGTTGATGGACCGGTCGCGCAAACGCCAGAAGGCATCGGCGGAGTAGGCACATGGATCTGCCTCGAACTAGCGTGAACGGAGCCGCCTTACCCGAGCCAGCTGGGGATCCCATTCTTAACATTTTGAAGGTGATCCGGGAGGGCGAGCGCTTTCTTGTCTGCTCGCATGCGCGGCCGGATGGCGATGCCGTCGGCAGCATGCTGGCCATGGGGAAGCTGCTCCAGAAGATGGGCAAGCGCGCGGACCTCATTACCGCCGATCGCATCCCGGCCGTTCACCGTTCCCTTCCCGGCGCTGATGACATTCGCGTGGCAATGCGCGTGCAGGGGCCCTACGACGCTGCCATCCTGCTGGAGTGCGACGGGTTGGAGCGAACACGGCTGCAAGGACTGGAGAAATACCCTCTCGTCAATATCGATCACCACGCCACCGGGATCGGGTATGCGCAGATTAACTGGATCGACCGCCAGGCGGCTTGTGTCGGCGAAATGGTGTATCGCCTCTTTTTATCTGCGGGCGTCAAGGTTACGCCGGATGTTGCCACCTGCATCTACACCACTGTGCTGACCGATACAGGTGGGTTCATCTACGGCGGGACGCGGGCTTC
>Ga0209004_1000021_pt1 | contig 41159 bp, 22 predicted proteins | sample TexAe_RefH0_M1_FD_187948 | JGI IMG/M metagenome (GOLD analysis project Ga0209004, IMG submission 187948) | Forest soil microbial communities from Davy Crockett National Forest, Groveton, Texas, USA - Texas A ecozone_RefH0_M1 (SPAdes) (version 2) | ecosystem: Environmental > Terrestrial > Soil >... | reverse complement strand
AGACGCTGCGCACCCGCCCGGAGATGGTCCACGTGATCCTGACCGGACGCAACGCACACCCCACACTTGTCGAGCTGGCCGACACTGTGACGGAGATGCGCGAAGTGAAGCACGCCTACCAGAAGGGCATTCTCGCCCAGCGCGGCATCGAATTCTGATCGTCTGCCGTCGATACCTTCCGGTTTTCTTCGCGTCCAACCGCAAGTTGTTTCCTCTCATTCGATCCAAGGTAAGAGCTGTTTCGGAATACTCGTAGACTTTTGAGCGTCGTAAAGGGTGGCTTCGTCTTGATGCAAAAGCCACGCACGTGCGTACTTTTCGGTTTACACATTCCGAAACTGCTGTAGCCAGGAGGACAATTGTGCGAATCACGTCTTTCGTCCCGGCGATTCTTGTCACCGCCGCGCTTGTGCATGCGCAGGAATCGCAGCCCGTAGCCCTCACCATTTACAACCAGAGCTTCGCTGTGGCGCGAACATCCATCGACCTCGATCTCCATGCGGGCATCAACGAGATCACTACGTCCCGGGTCACCAGCATGCTTGAGCCCGACTCCGTCGTACTCCGCGATCCCACGGGCAAGCGCGCCATTCAAGTCGTCGAGCAAAACTATGACGCCGCGGTTGTGAGTCAGGAGTGGCTACTGGAGAAGTATGAAGGCAAGACCATCGACTTCCAGGTTACGACTCCGCAGGGGATGCAGACGGTTGCGGGCAAAATCATTCGGGCCGGCTTCAACCGCCAGCCCGCATACACCTTTGACGGCCAATACCAAAATGGCCAGCAGGCTCAACCTCTCATTGAAGTCAATGGCAAGATGCAGTTCCAACTGCCCGGCCTGCCGCTGTTTCCATCCGCAACCGATGGGTTGCTTCTCAAGCCTACGCTGCGCTGGCAAATCGATTCGGGAGCAGCCGCACACTTCTCCGCCGAGCTCGCCTATATCACCGGCGGTCTCGATTGGGACGCAACCTACAACATTGTTGCTCCCGAAAGCTCCGACGTTACAGGCAATGAGAAATCCGATGTCCTCGGGTGGGTGACGATTCACAACCAATCGGGCACGGAATTTCCGCAGGCGAGAATCAAGCTGATGGCGGGCGACGTGGCTAAAATCCAGCCTCCCAACGGAGGATATGGCCGCGGTACTGTTTATGCCATGGGTGCCGTTGCCGGGATTCAAGCCGCGCAGCCTCAGGTCACGCAGAAGGCCTTCGACGATTTTCACCTCTACGACCTCAATCGCACGGTCGCTTTGCGCGATGGAGAAACCAAGCAGGTACAGTTCATCGACGCAGCCAATGTCTCGATGCAGCGCACCTATATTTACGACGGCCTCAACGCGCAGATTCAGCCGATCTTTGGCGGCAACGTGAACCAGAATCGCGGATACGGTCTCGATAACGAAAACACCAAAGTCATGGTTGTGGAAGAGATCAAGAACAGTGAAGCGAATCATCTGGGCATGCCGCTGCCTGCGGGCCGCGTACGACTCTATCGCCGCGACGCTGACGGGCAGATGGAGTTTGTGGGCGAGAGCGCCATCAACCACACGCCCACAGAGGAAACCCTCAAAGTCCCCACCGGCAGCGCCTTTGACCTGAAGGGCTCGCGCCGCCAGACTGAATTCCATATCGACTTCAACCGCCGTGAGATTGACGAAAACTTTGAAATCAAGCTCACCAACCAGAAACAGCAGCCCGTCAACGTAAAAGTCATCGAGCACATGTATCGCGGCGACAACTGGGAGATCACCAACAAGTCTTCTGACTACACCAAGCGCGACAGCCAGACGATTGAGTTTCCCGTGCAGGTGGCGGCGAAGGGCGAGGACACTGTCACGTATAGCGTTCATTACACCTGGTGAGTTGCTTTAGATCTCTGTTCGCCGTTTTGAGTTCAGTGTTTTCAGTTCGAGGTCCAGGAGTTCAGGGTCTAGGTTTGATGCTTTTGAAATCGGTTCTACCCCAATTTGGATGATCGAGGCTAGGAATTCTGGACTGCGAACTCCTCTGAACTTGAAACTGGCCTCGGCTCGCTATAATGACTGAGGCCTTATGTCCTGGTTTAAACGCGAGAGCGGTGAGTTCGAAGGTCCCGGCGGCAACGGTGACGATGAGAAGAGTGTCCGCACCGAGGGCCTGTGGGTGAAGTGTCCTGGATGCCGGCAGACGATCTGGAAGGCTGACCTTGAGGCCAACATGAATGTCTGCCCCAAGTGCCAGTACCACTTCAAGATCGGCGCGCGACAGCGATTGGATTTGCTGCTGGATTCGGGATACGAACTGGTCGACGGTGGGCTTCGGTCTACGGATCCGCTCAATTTCACCGACTTGAAGCCCTACAAGCAGCGTCTGCGCCAGGCGCAACAGGCGACCGGATTGGACGACGCCATTCTCAATGCCGTTGGCCAGCTCGGTCCGCATTCGGTCGTGATCAGCGCCATGGAGTACGCCTTCGCCGGAGGCTCCATGGGAGCCGTTGTCGGCGAGACCATCGCCCGCGCCGTCGACCGCGCTCGTATCGGGCGCAAGCCGTTTATTGTCGTCGCAGCGTCTGGTGGGGCGCGCATGCAGGAGGGCATCGTCAGCCTCATGCAGATGGCGAAAATCTCTACTGCGCTGGCGCAACTGGACGATGCGCGCGTTCCTTATATCTGCGTCCTTACCGATCCGACGACCGGCGGCGTGACCGCAAGCTTTGCCATGCTCGGGGATCTGAACATTGCCGAGCCGGGAGCGCTGATCGGTTTCGCCGGCCCGCGCGTGATTGAGCAGACGATCCGGCAGAAACTTCCCGAAGGCTTCCAGCGCTCTGAGTTTCTCCTTGAGAAGGGCTTCCTCGACGCCGTCGTCCACCGTCATGAGCTGAAGAGCTATCTTGTCCGCGCACTGGAGTTCATGAAGGTTCCAGAACAGGCGAAGGCAGCTGCGCAGTAATCTCTATTTCAGATATATGTGCAACCCGTTGGTTGCATGAAAAAACAAGAGGCGCCCGAAGGCGCCTCTTGTGGTAGTGCTTGCGGCCTGGCTTAGAAGTAGAACTTCGCCGCCAACTGGGTTTGCCGTGCTGCGCCCGAACTGGTGTAGTAGCCGAAGGTTGGGCCTTCGTCAAAGTTGCTGCCCGGGTTGCCGAATTGCGTGTGGTTGAAGACGTTGTCGCTTTCCAGACGGATCTGGATGCGACGAACGGACTCCGAACCGAGGGGAAAGTTCTTGGCCAGAATCATGTTGGTATTGTTGAAGCCGGGGCCGTGATACTTATTGCGGCTGATATTACCAAACGATCCGATGGGCTCCTCTGCGAAACTGCTTGCCTGGAACGCCACGGAATCGCCAACAACACCGCTGCCCGGTACGTTATTGCGAGGGCCACGCGGTTTCGATGCGACCAGAGGCGCCACTTGCAGGGGAACATCGGGGCACGCGTAGAAACTGTACGCGCCGGCTGCGCACCACAGGGAATTAAACCCGCCGTAGCCGTTGTAGGAAATGTCGTACGGGAATCCAGTGGCTAGCGTGGTGATGCCGCTAATCTCCCAACCCGACAATGCCAGGTTGTAGGGAGAGTAGGAGCTGCTGCCCTTGTGACCCGGCACAACATAGATAGGCGCAAACACCAGGTGCTGGCGTGCGTCGTAGGCAGAGTTTCCATAGTTAAGTGACGGAGCATACTGGTTGTAGCCGCGAGCACTTTCGGCAAAGCCGGCGTTCTCAAAGCTCGAACCGTTGTCCAGTGCATGAGCGTAGGTGTAGCTGAGCTGGAATTGGAGTCCATGGGTCAGACCCTTCTCCACGCTGACCTGTAGCGCGTGATAGCTCGATGAAGCCTGAGAGCCAACCTCGCCGACACTGATAAAGCCGACGTTGTTTGTGTTGGGATCGACTGCGCCGTACTGGGTGTTCCCCGGGAAGGCATAGGACTGAGCGTAGTCAAATCCCTGGCACGTGGCGCTGGCAAGGCAAGCGGCGTGACCGGCAGCGGTCTCTCCGTTGCCTTCATAAACGACCTGGTTATGCCGGGCCAAGGAACCGACGTAGCTGACCCTCGCTACGACCTTCTGCGGGAACTCACGCTCCAGCGTAAGCTGGAAGTTTTCTGCGTAAGGTGCACGGAAGCTCGGACCATAGGTGCTGATATCCAGAGGCTCCAGCGTTGCGTAGTTGATTTTTTGTCCCTTGGATGGAAAAGTGAAGGGGAATTTGTTGTTAAAGGCCGTTCCTGTGTTGATGTCCGTGTAGGGATTGGCTAGGGTCGGAATGCCGCCGTCGTAGTCTGCAACACCGTTGGAGTTGAGACCAAAAGGAGGCGTTTCGAGGGTCTGAAGCGCGGTCTCCTCTTCAGTGCGGTCATAGTAGATGCCGAAGCCGCCGCGAATGGAGAACTTCTTTTTGCTGCCATCGGATAACCAGCCGGCGTCAGGCGCCCAGGCAAATCCGAAACGCGGTCCAAGCTCGCCGTGACGCGTCTTGGCCTGACCGCTATTGGAGCAACCCGGGTCTCCTGGGTAGTTGATTCCTTGGGGCGCGGTGGGGAAGACGCCCGATTGCTGGCCGCCAACGAGGCATGCGATACCCTCACCACTGTACTGGTGGTTTTCCAGGGGAGTGTCGATGGAGTATCCGACGCCGTAGTCGAAGGTAAGGGCGTCAGTCACCTTCCAGGTGTCCTGCGCAAACCAATAATTCAGGAAGGCGTCAGCCTGAATATCCGCACCGGTTCCCTGGTTGTAGCTGGACGGAACACCCAGAAGGAAGTCGAGCCCTGGGTCACCGGAGTCGTACGGGCCGGACAAAGAGAAGCTATAGGATCCGCTGTTCCTTGCAAAGAACGGGTTGGATACGTTGAACCGGCGTCCGTCATAGCCAAACTTCAGCGAGTGACGGCCAAAGACCTTCGAGAACGCGTCGTCTATTTGATAGACCTGGTCGATGCGCGGCTGAGGCCCATTGGTGCTGAAGCCCAGGGTGAAGTAGCCGTTCACGGAGAGCGTCGGAACGCTGGCGGCTGCAGCGTCCTGAGGAGCGATGTCGAAACCCACACTGGATGGAGAAACGATATGTTGCGGCAAAACGTATTGGGCGTTGTAGCGCGTCCAGTGAGCGGCAAAGTCGTTCACAGCCGTCGAACTGAGCTGACGCACGTAGTCGAACGTGTATTGGTTGATCGAGATGACATTCATATCGCCGAAGCCGGGAACCGAGGCGCCCGTAAAGGGAAGGGTCTCAGTCGTAGTCCCCTTCTGGTTGATCCCCACAAAGTAGAACTGGTTGTTGGGGTTCGGGTCAAAGTCGATGCGCCCCATGTATTGAGGCTGCGAGGTTGTATCCACTTCGTTGATGGTGTATTGGCCTGAGGGGCTGGAGGGGATGTACTTCGATACCAGATTGGTCGCGATGGTGCTGAATGCGCTCGTGGGCACGGCACCATTCAAGCCCGAGGGGCCTAAGCATTGTGCCCAGGTCTGGCCAGCAGTGCATCCGGGTATCGAGATCGTGCCTGGGATCGGGTTCGAACTGAAAGTGCTCGCGTCCTGGGACCAGTTGCCGCTGAGCTCTGCCGGTGTATACACCTGGTTGGTTACCGTGCCGCCTCCCTCAGGAACTCGCTGGTGCTGTCCCTGGTAGGCGAAGAACGCAAACAGCTTGTCCTTGAGTATTGGACCGCCAACCGTTCCGCCATAGATGTTCTGGTGGAAGGGAGTCACTGTACCGTCGTAGGTCCCAGTCGACGCATCAAACTGCTTCTGAAAGTAGCTCAGCGTGTTCAGGAAGGTATCGCGGTAGAACTCGAACCCGTCGCCATGGAACTTGTTTGTACCTGATTTGATGGTGGCGCTCACGATGCCGCCCGAGTTACGGTCATACTCGGCATTCAGCGGGCCAGTGATCAGATTGAATTCCGAGATCGCATCGAGGTTCGGCGCTATGGCAAGCGTGTTCAACGCAATGTCATTCGAATCGGCGCCGTTGATCAAGTACTCCGACTGCTGCGTCTGAGCGCCGCTCACAGAGTACGCTCCACCGAAGCGATCAGAGGACATCTGCACACCGGGCAGCGTCAACTCCAGTTCGTTGAAGGAACGATCGATCAATGGCAGCTCTACCATCTGGTCTGCATCGACGACGTTGGCCAACTGCATGTCGGTGGTGTTCACCTGGACCGCCGAGGCTTCAACCTCAACCATCTCGGTGGCAGCACCTACGCTCAGGCGAATTGGCTCAGAATATTCCTGGTCGATGTTCAGCACGATGCCCTTAGCCGTGAACGATTTGAATCCGTTGGCCGCGACTGTGACCGTGTAGGTCCCGGTTGGCAGCTGCGGGAATAAGTATCCGCCATCCGAAGTCGACACCGTATCAAACTTGACGCCGGTCGCCTCGTTGGTAGCTGTTACCTTCACGCCAGAGAGAACGGCGCCCTGAGGGTCGGTGACGACACCCTTAATGCGGCCGTTGGTATTGGCTGCATGTGCCATACCCAGCGCGCCAAGGAGGACTAGGGAAAGAGCCAGGACTTTCAGCTTCGGGAGACTTCTCATACCCATTGTTGTTCCTCGGAAATTGGATTTTGTGATTCACGATGCCGGCGCCAGGGGTCTTATGCTGGCTTGCTTATTGGCCGCATTTAGCGGCGCATACTGCCGGCTCTTTTGTGTTCAGGTTCAGACCGCGTTTGGTATGAAATGAAATAAGGCAGCAACTCTGGACCAGGTCAGCAATTACAGCCGCCAAGGAATAGGGAATTGGCCAGAATGCTTCTTGTATTTGGGCCCAAAAAGCAAAAAGACATGGGAAATTGGGGAACTAATGTTGGACTATGCTTGCAGGGTGCAATCAGCGTGCCAAACCGTGTCGGAAAGGCAGAGCGGGTCCCTATCTGTGAGCAGCCATTAAGTTTAAGTAACTCTAATTCTATTTGCGTCGATTACGCTGACCGCGTTTTTCTGGCGTTCTATACGCAAAATCGTATAAATATACTTTTTCTATTAATTTGCGCATTCTGGATTGTTGAAAAAAAGAAAGGGAAGGCGATCTCTCCGCCTTCCCCGTTGGTCCTTACTCCCCCGGACGTCTGTGCGCCCTGTGGGCTGGTTGGTTAGAAGTTGATCTTCATGCTGTATTCCAGGACGCGCGCTGTTCCCTGGCTGAAAACGCCAGAACCGTTGCCGGTGCGAAGCGCATTGCGACCATATGGATCTGCGTCGGAATACGAGCTATCGGTGCCGTTTGCCGATCCTGGCAGGTTGGTGGTATCCAGTGCGCCAGTGACATTCTGAAAGTTGGAGAAGTTGAACAGGTTGAAGGCGCTGAAGCCGGGTTCGAGCGTGATTTTTTCACGAAGAATCGGGATGGGGCGGGTCAGCGTCAGGTCGAAGGTGCGAAGGCTACCATTTCCGACATTGCCGGGGGGCGGCGCTGCGATTGTACGCGTAACGGCGCCCAAATCGGAGAGTTCTGCCGGCGTAAAGAATGGTGCATTGGTGCTTGGGTTGTTGGTCGTGGTGAGCGCCGTGCCGGCTGGCGTCAACTGCCCCGCTACGGCTTTGTTGTAGTTGGCAATTACGCTGGGCAAATTGCCTGGCTTTATCGAGCGCATCAGCGCACCCGCCTTGTAGCTGGGCAGAATGTCGCCCGTCGTTCCGTCACCGGTAATGTCTGAGCTGAAGATTTCACCGGCTGCGTTTGCTCCGTTAGGAGTGTTCAAGGTGAGGGTAGTGGGCAATGCGGAGTAGTAGTGTCCGATAAGGCTGGTCTGAACCTTGCCGACCCAATCGAAGGTGCCGCCGTACGAGAGTTGGTGGGTACGATCTGTGCCCGCGGGTCCAATCCATCCGAGGGGCTTGTTGTTATCGACCGAGGCCGGGGTAAAGTTCTGGTCCGTCCCGCCAGAACTGACAAAGCGCGATAGCGTGTAGGAGACCTCAAAGTTCGAACCTTTCAGTCCATACAGCGGAACGCGTGCGCTTTGGCGCAGATTCGTTTGAAGGCCGTTGTAAACTGAGCGACCCAGTGGAAGGCTGAAGTTCATTTGCCCAAACAGAGGGTTCACGCCAGCGAAGGCGGCGCCAGTAGCCGGTGTGTAACCAAGAGCGGCGGCGGGGCTGCCGGAGAGATAGGCTTTTCCGGAATCCAGACCGTTGACTGCGAAGTCCGTGATTGTTGCGCCGCTGACCACACCGTTATTGGTATGCAACCCAGGGCAGCCCGCGATCGCCTGGTCGATCGTAGACACTCCGCACTGTGACAGCGTGGTCGCAATCGCCTTCGCCGCAGCAGTTGCGTTGAGGTATCTGACGTCGCCGACGTGATTTTCATCGATTGACTGTTGAAAGTGGTCACCCACGTTGCGGACGTAGTCTCCGGAGAAGATTCCGCCCTTCCAGAGCTCGCGCTCAACTCCGATATTGAACTGAACCGAGCGACCGGTTCGGAAGTTGGGTGCATACAACGAGTCGCCGTTGGGTCCTTCAGAAAGCGAGTTCGCCACATAGTTGGCGTTGCCTACCGGCCCAACCTTCTTGGTGTTGGCCTGATAGAGACTCTGCAGCTGTGCAAAGTAAGGAGCGGATACGCTGATTGCATCGCCCCACAGTGAGCTTAATGTGGTTCCGTCGCTGAACTGCGAAAAGACGGTACCGTCTGGCAGTTTGAAGCTGCCGGTCCCCGAAGCGAGGGGCTGGTTGCCCCAGAACAGTCCGCTCTTCAGGCGTGCGGGACGATCGAATAGGACGTTGTTGAAGATGTTGTTTTCAAAGTAGAGTCCGAGGCCGCCGCGGATGACGGTTTTCCCATTTCCCCTGAGATCGTATGCAAAGCCAGCTTTCGGACCAAAATCTGTATTTGGCTGACGAACCTGGGAGCCGAGACCGGGCTGCAGGGCATCAAGCAGATTGCCACTGGTGCAAGGGGAAGAGGCGCCCCATGCCGTAACCGCATCAGAGCAGGGAATGGGCGCAAGATCGGCGTCGCTCCGGCCCGTGTCGCGCGAATAGCGGATACCATAGTTAACAGTCAGCTTCTGCCGCACCTTCCAGGTATCGCCGAAATACGTGCCAAAACGCCAGTCGCTCTGACCGCCCGCGGGATAGCCAAATTCGGCCTTTTCAGTATTGAACCCCTCGCCGTTACCCATGACGACAGAGCCCGTAGTGTAGGCAGTCGGATCGCTCGCGCTGCCACTGCCACCTGTGCCGATTGCCCCGGCTGACAAGTCGGCGTTCAGTTGCGGTGCAAATCCGAAGAAGCTCGCGAAACCGCCCCCAAGGATGCGGTTCACGCTGACGCCGTAGTTAAAGACGTGCGATTTAAGGGTGACGCCGCCGTCATAGCGAACCTGCTTATCCGATTGGTAGGTCTGTTGCGGAGCAAGAAGGTTGGGACCCGTAATCAGATCCGAAATGAACAGCTCGACTCCCGGCGCCAGATTGGGTACGCCCGACTGGCTTTCGTCGGCAATCATGTTGTGAAACTTCAGGTAGCTGTAGCGAATGCTATGCGTGAACTTCCCGGTCAGGAAGTCGGCGCCACCGGCAAACGCAGGCGTGTTGTCCTTGTTGCCATAGCGCGAATAGCCATATCCGTATGTCGCATCATCAAGGTTGTCCTCGTAAGCGATACGGAAGTAGAGATGTATTCCCTTGGGGCCGTTGAAGTCCTCGCGGCTCACATAGTAGTTGTCGCGGAAGGGCGCATCGTATCCGCCATTCAGGGAATTGAACGGTGCCAGGACTGAGACTGCGTTGAATGCGTCCTGCTTCACGCGCTCTGCGCTACCGAAGAAAAACAACCTGTCCTTAAGGATCGGGCCACCGAGTCTGCCGCCCATCTGGTTTCGCTGGAAAGGATAGTTCGTGGCATCGGGACCAGCTGCGGCACCGGAACGTTCGTCGCGGAAGAGTCCGAACCCCTGTCCGTGAAAGCTGTTCGTGCCTGAGCGAGTGCTCACCGTTACCGCACCTGAACTGGTGAGCTCATTCGAAATATCCAGGGACGAACGGCTCATCTGAAACTCTTCGATCGAGCCCTGGCTGACATTCAGCGTCGTGGTGCCGACCGTCTCGTCTGAAATATCCTGGCCATCAAGCATGATGCGCGCAGTACGGCCATTCACGCCATTGAAGGAGATCGAGGAATATCCGGCCTTGGTGGGATCGAAGGTCTCGCCGCTCTGCAGCTGCACACCCGGCTCGAGCTGGGAAAGATCCAGGAAGTTCCGACCGGAAACCGGCAGATTGTCGATCTGCTGCTCCGTCATCACGCCTCCAACCGTCGATTGCGTGGTGTTTACCTCGAGGGCTTCAGAGCTCACCTCAACCTGCTCAGTTGTGGCGCCAACCTTGAGGCTCAGATCGCCATTGGTTGTCGTTCCAATCTGCACGGTCAATACCGTTGTCAGCCGCGAAAAGCCCGGAGCCAATACAACGACTTCATACCTCCCCGGTACGAGCGAGCCCGCGTTATACAGTCCGCCTGAGTCGGTCACCAGCGTCTTCTTTGCCCCGGTGTCCTTGTTCGTTATTGTGACTGTCGCTCCAGGCAGAATCGCACCCTTGGGATCGGTAATCGTCCCTTGAATGGCTCCTGCCGCGGTCGACGCCTGACCGAAGGCTGCAACCGACATCTGATTGGCTGCACACACTGCGACCCCGGCAAGTACCACCGCCAATGTCGCTTTTTGCATCCCAGTAAATCGCATTTGTTCCTCCAAGTTGATATAGCCAGACCCGATGGGATTGGCTCACTTGCCTCAGTCTTTCGTTCGTGATTTGCTGCTCCAGACACGGAACAGACTTGCGCTCGAAGGGGGAAACCCGCTCAAGGAAGGCACAGACCGCCGGTTGGACTTTCTTTATTGCTCAAAAAGAAAGGCGTGGGGAATTTTTTAGAACTGTAGAGCGAAAGTGCAATTCACGTGCCAAATGTCACTTTTACGCTATTCATCCCTATATCGCTGAATTATTGAGAACTTAGCTCTCACTCGAGCCGCGGATATTTCACGTTCGTGCCGATTTAATCCGTTTTCCTGCATCAACATACTAAAAACTGTAAGTTTTGCGCACTTCTCCGAATTTCGGAAGGTATGAGATCGGACGCGGTAACTGGAGCGGAAATCACTCGCTTTTGCAGCGAGTCGAACTGCCGACGTAGACTTGACCTCTAAAGAGTAAGAGGTTTTCGAACGATGTATCGTTGGAACGTCGGCTGTATCGCCTTCCTGCTTCTTGCCCCAACCGCCTTGCTGGCTCAAACGCCGTCCTTCAATTCCCGTCTCGCCATCTCCTTCGACAACACGGGCCCCGTGATTCGCGCTGGCGCCGAGACCGAGAAACCTTTCACGGTGGCGGGGGAGCGTGGCGTGGTTCTGGGTCAACAGAACGGGACCCTCGAAGCCTGGGTTCTGCCCGTCAAACTGCTCTCGCACCTCACCATCGAGGCCGATATTGAGGGCTACACCGTCCCCATTGATGTGAACCAGCAGGCCGCGGAAATTGAAGTGCGCCCCGACCGGACCGTCATCACATATAGCCACATTGGCTTCACCGTACGGCAGATCATGTTCTCGCCGAATGACGCACCTGCCGGCACCGGTCCAATCGTGCTCTATGAGTTCGACTGCGTCCATCCCACCGAGTTTGTCTTTCGCTTTACGCCGGAATTGCGCTGGATGTGGCCGGAGCGCAATGAAGGCGTCCCCAATGTGGAATGGGTCTCGCCCGATCCGCATGCGCCAGCGACTCCGGGTGGTTTCTATATACTTCACGCCGACTATCCCGACCTCGCAGGCGCCATCACGATACCCGGCGCGCAACCGGGAATTCTTGCTCCCTACCAGGAGCGCCCTCAGGTGCATCCCGTCGAATTACATTTGCACATCGATCCGGTTCGTGATCGAGGTCGGCTTTTTCCGCTGCTGATGGCTGCAGGCATGAACAAGGCCGCGGCTACGAATGCTTCGCTTGGTACAACGCTGGCCCAGCTCAACACATCGATCGGCAGCCTCTACAAGACGCACGCCGACAGCTATAAAAAGCTGCTGGCAAGCGCCACGTCGATCAAGACTCCCGACCAGGCACTCGACGAGGCTTTTCAATGGGGTGTGGTATCGATTGAGCAGCTCAAGACCAGGTCGCTGCCTGACAATGAGACGGCCCTCGTGGCCGGCTACTATGCGTCTGGCGACTCCGCGCGACCTGGCTTTGGTTGGTTCTTTGGACGCGATGCGCTTTACACGCTCTTCGCCGTTGATGGATTCGGCGACTTCTCGCTTTCAAAGTCCGAACTCGAGTTCCTGATCAAGCGCCAGCGCGAGGACGGCAAGATCATGCACGAGTACTCGCAGACGGCCGCGTTTATCGACTGGCGCCAGTTCCCTTACATGTACGCTGCTGCGGACGCCACGCCCCTCTTCCTTCTCGCGATGGCGGACTACGTGCGCTCCAGTGGCGATGTCGCGTTTCTGACTGCGCACCGCGATGCGATCGAGAAAGCATGGGCCTTCGAGACCGGTCATGCCGATACGAACGGCATTTATTCGAATGCGCAGGGCACGGGTTGGGTGGAGAGCTGGCCCGGAGGCATGCCGCACCAGGAGGTTTACCTCGCGTTTCTCGATCAGCAGGCCTCGGGTGCGATGGCCCAACTGGAAAACTTGCTGCACGACTCAGCCAAATCGGCCGCTGCACGCAATCGCGCCGACGCTATCGCCAAGACAATCCAATCGCAGTTCTACGACGATCAGAAGTCCTGCTATGTTTTCAGCCGGAATGTCGATGGATCTCTTGATCGCACCAGCACGGTTTACCCCTCGCTGGGATGGTGGAGCGGCAAGGGGCTGGCCGGAAACAATTCGATTCCCGCGCAAACCGGCACTTGTCTGCAGCAATTCGCATCGCACGCTCTCAACACCGACTGGGGTTTGCGGGATGTAGCCAATGACGAAAAGATCTACGACGGCATGAGCTACCACCAGGGTTCGGTGTGGCCGCTTTTCACGGGATGGGCCGCTCTGGCCGAGTACCGCGGCAACCAGCCGCTCGCCGGTTATCAATTATTGATGGAAAACGCCAACCTGACCCGCGCACAGGATCTTGGCGCTGTTACGGAATTATTGTCCGGCGATTATTTTGTTCCCTTCGGACGGAGTACGAGTCATCAGTTGTGGTCGAGTGCGATGGTGATCATACCGACCCTGCGAGGACTGTTCGGAATCGATATCGATGCGCAGACGAAGACCATCACCGTCAACCCGCATCTGCCGGCCAGTTGGAATCATGCCGATGTGCTTCACCTGCCGATCAATGGCGGCGATGTGAGTCTCACATTCAATAAGGAGAGGGACTATTGGCAGGTCTATTTAGGTGGGCAGTCAATCAACGGATGGCGAGTCCGCACAGACACCCCTTTCAACCGGACTGAACCGAAAATGCGCATACCGGGTGTTCGTGTGCCCATCCCTCCGGTGCAGCTCGCCGAATCGGTAGAGCCAGCGAAGCCTGGGTCCCGAACGGAACACGCCCGCGTCCTGCATGAGGAATGGGAAGCCAACCGAGGTACTATCACGTTCGAAGGACTGGCTGGGTCCCGCACCGAATTTGACTTGGTGGGAATCGACAAGGTTCCACATCTGAAGGTGGACTCGCCGGAAAACATGGGAAGAGATTCCCTCAGGCTCAACGAGCATCTCGCCGTATATGAACTACCTTGCAAGGTTCCCTGCGAAGGCACAGGATTAGCGCTCCACTTCCCAGAAGGCGAAGGATGGAAGACCATGACCGTCACACTGACGTGGTGATTCGGTACACCTGCGCGCATACGATGCGGTCCAGTTGTAAATCCGGACCGATGCGTTCTCTCGAGACCTAGTTCACAGTGACGGTGACGGCAGTGGTCGCATTGATGGTTCCGGATGTGGCCGTCACGGTCACGGTGTAGTTGCCGGGTGTCGTCCCGGGGTTGCTATTCCCTCCGCCACCACCACCGCCCGATCCGCCGCCTCCCCCGCCGCAACTGATTGCGCCGCCGCCCAGCACAATCAGCAGCATGAGCATGAGAAGGACGCTTCTGCCTTTACGGCGAATTGCGCCGATACCAAACAACAGCAAGCTCGCGAAAGCAAATCCACCGCGCCGCCACCGCGTACCGGGAGCGGACGGCGGGGCAACTGAGGCATTGCTCGCCGCGGTGGTGGAAATAGTAAGGGTGGCCGTCTGGCTGTTGGTGTCGGAGATGGTGACCGGAGTTGTGGCTCCAAAACTAACGGTGGGCGTGTCAACGGCGCCCACTGGGGAATTGGTGACCTTGGCGCTCAGACTCACGCTACCCGTGAATCCTCCGGTAGGCGTTAGGGTGATCGTCGACGTATTCCCAGCTGTTGAGCCGGCGACCACGGCTACGCTGGTGCCTACGAGATTGATGCCCGGCGGGATGGCGGTAGTGACATTGACGAAGTCCTGGTTGTTGCCGGACTGATAATTGGCATCGCCGCTATAGATGGCAGTGATCTGATCGCTCCCCACGGCGAGTGAGTTTGCGGGAATCGTGAAGGAGACAGAACCTGCGCTGAGTGCCGTCGCCGCAGATGTGTAAGTTCCACTCGTCAGGGTGATCGTCCCTGTAGCGGAGGGGATGGGATTGTTGGTATTCGCGCTGACCACGACAGAAAAAGTCAGCGGTTGATTGACCGCGACAGACTGCCCGAAGGGAACAAAGTTTATGGAGGAAAGAGCAATAACGTTCACGACGCCGGTACCGGTGCCGCTGGTGTAGTTGGAATCGCCCGTGAAACTTGCGGTGAGCGAATTGGCTCCAGCCGGAAGACTGTATTGATAAATCACGAAGGTCGTGGAGCCGTTGACAAGGGACTGCGTGCCCACAACGCTGGTTCCGAGGTTCAGCGATACATTGCCCGTCGGAGTTGGATCGCCACTCGGTCCGCTGACCTTCACAGGAATTGAGAATGGATAGGTCGACTGCACACCCGAGGGAGGAGTTATGGTTACGGTTGGCGCTACGGTGCCGGAGGAGATCACCTGAAGATTGAACAACGAAACGTTGTTGGGGTTGTATGTCTTGTCGCCACTATAGTACGAGTAGAGTTCCACAGCACCGACCGACAGAGTATTGGCTGGAATGGTGATAGAGGCTGATCCATTCACAAGCGACACTGCGGTTACGGTGAAGATCTGGGCACCGCTTTCATATGCGACTAGACTGACGGTTCCGGTCGGGACCGGATAGCTGCCGGATTGGGCCAGTGTCACTGTCACCTGCAAGGGCTGGTTCGTTTTGATGGAGTTGGATGCAGGTGTCACGGTCATCGCCGCGGTGGCGCCATTGACGACGATATAAACGCTCGGGGATGACTGGGATGCAGCGTAGTTCCCGTCGCCGCCATAAGACCCGGAGATAATATGCGTTCCGGCGCCGAGGCTGGAGGTGGTATAGGTTGCCTTTCCAGTCGCCAGAGCAGTGGAACTGCCCGCTGTACCTGTAATAGGAAGAGTCGCTAACGTTGTTGTTGAGTTCGACGAGGATAACTGATCGGTCAACGTAATCGTGCCCGTCGGCGCCGCCCCCAGGCTATCGAGCGATTGCGAGTTTAGGAAGTTCAGCAGGTTTGCATTGATCGTCACGGAAGTACCGACATTGACGTCGGAACTGGTATTCGTAACCAGCACCTCGGTCGGCATTGGTAGCACAGTAAGACTCACCGGTGCGCTGGTGCTGGCGTTAAAGCTAGCGTCGCCGGGGAAGACAGCAGTGAGACTGTCGGCGCCTGCGGGAATTGTGGAGGTCTGCAGTTCGGCGATGCCATCGCTGGCAAGCACGGCTGTACCGATGTTCGTTGTGCCGCTCTTGAATGTGATGGTGCCTGTAGCAGCGCCGTTCGGGTTTGAGGCCGATGCACTGTTCCCGTAGGGCAGTGCATCGATCAGATAGATATACCCATAGTAGGGCGTCGATACTTGAGATCCCGAAACAGGATCGTAGTAGCCCCGAAGGGTGAGATTGGTGGTGCTGCTTTCGGCGCTTACCGTAACCGGAACAGCATTGGAGTCGCTCGAAGCGAAGGTTGGGCTGCCACCGTAGTGCGCAGACACGTTGTAGCTGCCGCCGGGGAGGCTGTCCGTTGTCCCGGTTGCCGTGCCGCTGGAGAGCGTTAACGAGTCGATGCTTCCGCTGTTTGGCACCGTCGCCGGATTGATGCTGTCCACAATGCCTACTACACCGGCTGGTGTCGCGCCGCTTCCGGTTACGCCGACGTTGACCGCAACACTTGCGCCGTGTGTGATGTTCAGCGCCGCAGTCGCACCGTTGAGCGTCAGCGAAGAACTGGTCGCCGTGAGTCCGGAGCCCGCCCACTTACTAACCATCTGCGACGCGTCAACACTTCCCAGGCCCGAGGCTTGGTCAAATCCGACGCTTGTATCGTAGCCGGCCATGAAGTCGTAGCCTCCGGTATTCACCGCGCAACCAGGAGTTCCGCCTTGACATGCAACCGAATTATTGCCTATTTGGATATCGTGGAATATCGTGCTGTAGTTTGACTTGGCCAGGTCATACAGAACGTAGTCCGCCTGCCCGAGACGGCTGCCTGTTTTTTCTTTCAACAGTGCGAGCATTCCGGCAAACGCGGGTGCGGCGGCTGAGGTGCCGCCGACTCCGGTTAAATAGAAGTTGCTGCCAGTGGTCGGGTCGCCGGCGCAATCGGCAACCGGGTTGCCCGAAGAGTCGAAATCAAAGTCAGTGCATAGACCCCAGGTAGCTCCATAGAGCCCATTTCCGGCAAGGAAGGAGACATCTGGCAAATTTCGCCCGGAGCTTGTTTTCGCGAATCCCGACTGCCAACTCGGAACGGGATAGCCGGCCGTACACGCGCCCGCGGTCTGCTGCACGCATGCGCTGTATCCGCCTCCCCCCGCAACGATGTTCGCATTGTAGGAGTACTGGGTTGCCGACCAGGGTATATTCGCGCTGATGGTGGTGTTGTCTCCCTGGAATGTGGAGTCGTTCCATGGCCGCTCCGGGATGTATTTTAGCGCGCTGCGATGATTGCCGAGGCTGTTCGTGGTGTCGACATATTGCGTGAAACTGGTGGGAAAATTGCTGTACAGGGTATCGAAGTCGGTGCCGCCAACGGCGATGTTATAGGGAGTGGACGCAAGCGCATTCACGGCAAGACCCTGCGAAGCCTGCTGTTCGGTATTATCGTTGTCGCAGCCGGCCGACCCGCTGTCGCCACTGGACACAGTGAGCGAAATGCCTTGTGCTGCGGCTTGCTGCCACAGGTTGTAGATGTATTGATTGCCGGACGCTCCCTGATCCGCCTCGCACCCGCCGAAGCTGATGTTGAGAATATCCGCCTGGTTGTCGTCAACCGCCCGTGCAATCGCAAGAAACAAGCCGGCATTAAGGTAGGTATTGGCGGCAGTGTAAAGAATCACATTCGCATTCGGAGCAATTCCACCGGATACCTGCGTGTCGAGATACGCTTCAATCGCGTCCCCGTTTTCGCCTGGATCATCGCCATCGACCACGACAGTCGTCGCATTAACCGGCAACCCGAAGGTTGCTCGATAGTTCGCATTCTGCGTCACATCGATGTTTGAATCGCCCGCAATGCCAATGGTGACGCCGGTACCGTCGTAGAGACTTCCGCCGTGGTTGGGATTGAAAGTCGTTGGTGTGTCATAGATCGTGGCTGCATCGGCAGGACCGAGGAAAATGGTGTAGCCGTTCGTCGCATCGCCGAGCGTGTAGGTGGGCTCGATACGTTTTGTCGCGGGGTTATACACGCCGCTGGGTCCACGGGCAGTCGTGGATCTCGGATTAAAGTCATTCAGCCTGGCAACGCCGGCCACAACCGGCACCAGCGCCGCGGGAATCTGCGGATCAGACGCGTTGGCCCAATGCTGCACGCCGTTGACGAGGTAGCTGTGCACCGAAGTGTGGAACGCTGCTTCGACCTGCGCGGTGGTACCCGAAAACTCAATTGACATCCTGCCCGGTGCGACCTTGTTCACCGCGAGTCCGTGCGACTGCAGCCAGCCTTCCACGGTGGCCAGATCCGCATCGGAGACGCCGAATAGCTTGCCGAAGTCATCCGGCGTGAGCCACTTGTGATAGTTGGGCGAATTCACGTCCTGCACAGAATCCAGCCAGGTCTGGAGGGATGCCTCCTGCGTGGCGCTGCGCGTCAGGACAAGAATCAGCCGGCTGGCAACCTTCGACCCCGGGGCTGAGCCAAGATCGTTCTTTAGCCGCCCCACGGGCAATGTATTTCCATTAAGCGTAGCCAGCGAGGATTCATTGATCGGCTGGGTGATGCGGATGGCCGGGAGAGTCTGCGGTTGATCCTGCGCGACTGCCAGAAGTGAAGACAAAAAGCCAAGGCAAAGAGCAAGAGCGGCTGGCACACACATGGCCGGCCGCCTAAGGCGGAACGAGGTCATAAGGTCCCTTGCAACTGGTGACGAAATTGTAGCCCAACAAGAGACCCGTTGAAGAGATATTCTTTGCCGGCCGCCCAGCCAAGGTGCCGGCGCGACCACGTACCGGGGTACCTACTTCTTATGCTTGCGATAGATACCGATCAGATGGTTCGTCGAACTGTCGTGGGCGAGTTGCGGCTCGGAAGGATTCTCCAGTTCTGGAATGATTTTCTGCGCCAGCGCCTTCCCGAGTTCCACGCCCCACTGGTCAAACGAGTTGACTTGCCAGATAACGCCCTGCGTGAAGACACAGTGCTCGTATAGCGCAACCAGCTTGCCGAGGACCGCAGGCGTCAGTTCTTCCGCGAGGATTGTGTTCGACGGCCGGTTGCCATCGAAAACGCGATGCGGAACCAGCCAGGCCGGCGTGCCTTCGGCCTTTACCTGCTCAGCCGTCTTGCCGAAGGCCAGCGCCTCGGTCTGAGCGAGGACATTCGCTATCAGGATGTCGTGATGGCGGCCCAGTGGGTTGAGCGTCTTGTAGAACGCAATGAAGTCGCACGGGATAAGCCGCGTTCCCTGGTGAATCAACTGGTAGAAGGAGTGCTGTCCATTGGTGCCTGGCTCGCCCCAGTAGACTGGCCCGGTGTTGTAGCGAACCTGCGCGCCTGAGAGGGTTACGTGCTTGCCGTTGCTCTCCATCGTGAGTTGCTGCAGGTAGGCCGGGAAGCGCTTCAGATATTGCTCGTAGGGAAGGATCGCGATGGTCTGCGCATCGAAGAAGTCTGTATACCAGACCGACAGCAGAGCCAGCAGCACGGGCAGATTCCTCTCCAATGGCGCAGTGCGGAAATGCTCGTCCATCTGGTGGAATCCGTCGAGCATGGCGCGGTAGTTTGCGGGCCCGATGGCAAGCATCGTCGACAAGCCGATCGCGGAGTCCATGGAATAGCGGCCGCCGACCCAATCCCAGAAGCCGAACATGTTGGCGGTATCGATGCCGAACTTCGTCACTTCGCCGGCGTTTGTCGAAACGGCAACGAAGTGCTTGGCGATGGCCGATTCATCGCCGCCCAGCCTTTCCAGCAGCCACGAACGCGCGGTGTGCGCATTGGTCATGGTCTCAAGGGTTGTAAATGTCTTGGAGGACACGATGAAGAGCGTCTCGGCCGCGTCCAGATCCTGCACAGCCTCGGCGAAGTCGGTGCTGTCGACGTTCGAGACAAAGCGGAATGTCATTTCGCGGTCGCTATAGTGCTTCAGCGCTTCGTACGCCATGACTGGGCCAAGATCAGAGCCGCCAATGCCGATATTGACGACGTTCTTGATGCGTTTGCCGGTGTGTCCCTTCCACTCGCCGCTGCGCACGCGATCAGAGAAGGCGGCCATGCGGTCCAACACCTCGTGCACCTTGGGCACCACGTCTTCACCGTCGACCACAATGGATTGGCCCTTCGGGGCGCGCAACGCCACATGCAGCACGGCACGCTTCTCGGTGATGTTGATCTTTTCGCCGCTGAACATCGCGTGAGTGCGCTCGCGCAGTTTCGACTCCTCCGCCAGGGAGAGCAGAAGCTTGAGGGTCTCATCCGTTACGCGGTTTTTAGAGTAATCGAGAAACAGGCCGACCCCTTCCGCCGTCAGGCGCTCGCCGCGCTTCGGGTCGTCGGCAAACAGTGTGCGCAGATGCAGCTTTGCAACTTCGCGCGCGTGAGACTTCAAGTCCTTCCACGCCTTCAGACTCGTCAGCGGCTTTACCTTGATCTCGGACTTGCGGCTCTTTTCAGTTGTTGCCATCTCTATCCCTCCAATTTGCAGCGTCACAAACGGCGCATGTTACAGCCTGGAAACTTTTGCGGTTATTCACACACCCATCCTGTCCTTCGGATGCGTAATTTGGACAGCCGTTTCAAAAATCTGTCTCGACCCAACACCACATTATCGTCGTCCGGGCCTCTTGCCCCTGTGGATGGAAACCTAAACAATCCGTCCATCCACACGCCATTCGTGGTGTGGAAGCAAGGCATTTCTTGTTTTCCTTGTCGGTCAGCGCCGATTTGAGTAACATTCCAGCAATCTCTCGGGTCCCGGAAGCCCGTTTCATTCGAGCCGCCTTCGTTAACCATTTCAGCCTTGGAGAACTCCTTTGCGAATAATTGGTGGTGCGGACAAAGCCGCGTTTGTGCTTCTGATTTCGACTTTCGTGTTGCAGATTCACTCACAATCTGCGACGGTTGCTTCGGTTGAGGCGCGCCGCCAGGCGATGGATGCTGTGTTTCAGGGTTTCTGGGAAGACGCTCTTGAGCACGCACCCGAGTTCGCTTCGAGCATCGGCGACAAGAGATTCAACGACAAGATCGCGGACCGCTCTGTGAAGGCGTTCCATGAGACGCTTGTACGCGAACAGACGTTTTACGATCGGCTTGCTGCGATCGACACGTCGGGATTCACGGAGCAGGAAAAGATAAGCCGAGAACTGCTGATGCGCGATATTGCCTGGGACAAGGAGTCTGAGCAGTTCAAGGAATGGGAATTGCCCGTAAACCAGATGGGGGGCATTTACGCTGATTATCCGCAACTCGTGGAACAGCTCAGCTTCACCACGGTGAAAGACTACGATGACTGGATTGCCCGCCTGCATGCGATTCCGACGGCGTTCAACCAGGTCACAACGGACATGTCGCTGGGCATTCAGGACCATCGGCTGCCTCCCAGGTACCTGCTTGAAAAGGCCCTGGCACAGGTGAATGAACTGGCAAACCAAAAGCCTGAGGATTCGCCATTGGCAATGCCGCTCAAAAAGTTTCCAGCGGCATTTCCGGCTTCGGACCAGGAGAGAATCAAGCGCGAGATGTTGGCGGCGATCCGTGAGGAGGTGCTTCCCGCCTACGTGCGTTTCGCGCATTTTATGGAAGTGACCTATATTCCTGCCGCGCCGCGTGAGCCAGGGCTCTGGACGCTGCCCGATGGCGCCGCATACTACCAATTCCTCCTCCGTCGCACCACGACTACAAATCTGAGCGCAGACGCGATCCATAGGCTCGGGGTGGAGGAAGTGAGCAAGGATGAGGCGGAGATGCTCACGATTGCGCAGAGACTTGGATTCAAAGACCTGGTGAGTTTCCGCGCCAGCGTGAAGACGAATCCGAAGCTGAAACCTGCTTCAGCCGAGGCCTTACTCGAAACATTTCGCGGATATCTGAAACCGATGCAGGCCAGGCTTCCCGAACTATTTGGGAGGCTGCCGAAAGCTCCATTCGAAGTGGTACCGGTACCCGAATACCTTGAAAAGAACGCGCCCACCGCGGCATATGAAGGTGGAACGCCCGACGGCAGTCGACCTGGCCGTCTTCGCATCAACACCTACAAAGCCACAGACCGCAGCCTGCTTACGGTTGAAGCCGATGCGTATCACGAAGGGCTTCCGGGGCATCACATGCAAATTTCGATTGCCGAGGAACTGGAAGGGTTTCCGGAGTTTCGCAAGTATGAGAACTACACATCATTCGCCGAAGGCTGGGCGCTTTACGCGGAACGGCTGGGCAAGGACCTCGGATATTACCAGGATCCCTACTCCGATTACGGCCGTCTTGACAATGACATCTGGCGTGCTATACGCCTCGTTGTCGATACCGGGGTCCACTCGCAGCACTGGACGCGCGACCAGATGGTCCAGTATTTCCACGATCACTCCGCGGTGGACGATACGAGTGTGCAGGCAGAGGTGGATCGATATATAGCGTGGCCCAGCCAGGCTGTCGCCTATAAGGTCGGCCAACTCAAGATCCTGGAATTGCGCGACCTCGCCAAGAAAGAACTCGGAGATAAATTCGACATCCGGGCCTTTCACGATCAGGTGATCGACAACGGTTCATTGCCGCTCGACGTTCTGGATAAGCACATCAATACCTGGATCGCCGGCCAGAAGTAATTCATCGAACGCATTACAGATGAAATTGCTTCCGAATCGTCAACCTGCACTGAGAACTCGCTTGCCGCGCCGTATCAGCATCGGCGAAGATGTCGTTCTGCCAAAAGTCTTTGGTGGAGGTACGAATTAATCCAGGAGTTGACGAATGATACGCATTGCGTTGGCGGCGGTTCTTTGCCTGCCTATCCAGATGTTTGCCCAGCAATCGGTGCCGGAGATCAAATTCCACGCGGAGACCGATTTTTTCAAGCTCCCGCCGGAACTATATTTCGGCGAGGTTGCGGGCGTGGCTGTCAATTCAAAAGGGCATGTTTTCGTTTTCTCTCGCGGCGGCACAACTGGCCCCGCCTATGGCGCGGCGGCGGCTCAGCTATTGGAGTTTGATGCCGACGGAAAATACATTCGTGAAATCGGCCACCATCTGTATGCCTGGAGCTTTGCTCACGCCGTCAAGGTCGACAAGGAAGACAACATATGGGTCGCCGACAAGGGGTCCGACATGGTCATCAAGTTCAATCCGGAAGGCCGGATCTTGATGGTCTTTGGTCGCAAGCAGGAGGCCTCCGACGAGGGGACTGGTCCGCTCAAGCATGTTAAGCCGCCCTTACCAGCGATCGATGGGGAATTTCGCCAGGTGACCGATATGGCCTGGGACGCGGCAGGCAATACGTATATCAGCGACGGCTACATCAATTCCAGGATCGCCAAAATCGATAAAGACGGAAACTGGATCAAGTCCTGGGGTGAAGCGGGAACTGGTCCGGGCCAGTTCAGTACGCCGCACAGTATCGCCACGGATGATGTGGGCAACGTGTATGTGGCCGACCGTGGCAACGGGCGCATTCAGGTTTTCGATGGAGACGGCAAGTTTCTGCGCGACATACACATCAACGTGCCTTACGATCACAAGATTCGCCCATGGATGGGGAACATGCCATCCGAAACACTCCCACGGCAGAAGCTCCGGCGCCATTGAACAAAACCATGTTGAACGGCTCTCCCTGGGCGATCTGCATCACTCCGGGGCCTCATCAGGTGCTCTTTGCGTCTGATGGCTATCCGGGCCGTATCTATAAACTCACTTTGGACGGCAGGGTGCTTGGCATGTTTGGCGCCTCGGGCCACGGTCCTGGCCAGTTTGGCTGGATTCACGAACTGGCGTGCCCTTCTGAAAACATCCTGTATGCTGCTGAATTGCTGAATTGGCGGGTGCAAAAGTTGACACTCGAGCCAACCCAATAATGCTCTGCATTACGACAACGTGCTGTGTCCTCACAGCCGTTAGTGCGCCGCCGCAACCGCCCTGCCGATCGCGTCACTCAGGGAGGCTCGCAGCGCTGTCTCCTGTTCCGCCGGAACTTCTCCCTGGGCCAGATCAGCTGATCCTCCGCCTCGCAGTCCCAAATGGGCCAGTGCCTCGCGCAGAATCTGACCGCAGTTGAAATCCAGGTCCGCACTGCGGGCAACGAACACACGTACCGGATTGGATTCGGTGGCGCTGAAAATCACGGCTGTTTGCGCCGCAGATGCCGCTGTCCGCGAGGCTAGCAACTTCACATAATCGCGATCCCCATCTTTCCACGCACGTTCGACCAGCCGCAGTCCATTTTCGATTGGCACTTCCATGGCCAGCTTCGCCGCCTGAAACATGGCAAGCTCCTCGCGCAACTTTTGGCGCTCCTTGGCGCTTGCCTTCCCCTCGATCAGCATTCGCTCCACGGTTGCCGTCAGTTCTTTCGCGCCTATCGAAAGCAGCGCCGAAGTCTTGCTCAGGATGGCGAAATCTGCGTGAGCGGTTCGAACCGCCCGCGAGCCGCAGACAAACTCGACGCGCACGCCCCGGCTCACTTTCTCAACTGTCCGTACCAGTAACCCACCAATCTGCCCCGTGGAGCGGACGTGGGTTCCTCCGCAGGCGTTATCGTCACAGTCAGCAATTTCGATCAGCCGAATCGTGCCTTGCCTGTCGGGTAGCTTGCGAAGTTGGCCGGCGGTCAGCATCGCTTCGGCCTCGTCGCGGGACACGAAGCGCGTCGTCACCGGGCGATCTTCCCCGATAATTTCGTTCGCAATCCGTTCCACCCGATCCAGACTGTGATGCGCCAGCGACCCGCTGGCGAGGTCGATCGTAGAGGTGGTTTCTCCCAAATGGAAGGAGATCGTTGGCATCTGAAGTTCCCGCCAGAAAACAGCAGACAGCAGATGTTGCCCCGTGTGCTGCTGCATATGATCGAATCTTCGTTCCCAGTCGATTTCTCCTTCGACACGCGTCCCCACGGCAAGCGGCTTGCGCACGAAGTGCCACACCGCGCCTTCCTCGTCCTCCTCCACCTGTTCCACAGGAACCTTCAGCGTTGTTCCGTCCCGCAAAGTCGCGCTCAGATGGCCGATATCAAACGGCTGTCCGCCGCTCGTTGGGTAGAAGGCTGTGGGGTCCAGTGACAGCTGCCAGACAGGTTCGCCATTACTGCCTGCGATTTCGCGGACGTCGGTAACCGATCCGGAAAACTTCCTGAGAAATGAATCTGAATAATAGAGAAGCTCAGAACTATGCAAGCTCGAATCTCCAACTGAAGTCCGCTGAACGGCTTTTGCACTTCCATCTGGGGAGGCCGACCATTCGGATACAGTGTAGTTCGAGTAGCGCGGCCATCACCCAATTCATTCTAGAAACTGAACGTGGTCTGCAGCGAAATATTCCGATTGCCTGCCGTCGGGGATGCAAAAAAGCCGCTAGCCAGCGTTTGCGATTTGCCAAAGAGCGTAGGCGCCGAGAGCGCTCCGTTGGGGACTCCGAAATTTTCGTGGTTAAAAATATTCGTTCCCCATGCCGAAAAGGTCAGGCTATATTTCCGCTGAACACTTTGATTCATCCGTCCCGGACCGCCTTGGCTGCCGCTTAAACCACCGTTCAGGCCCGAGCCCATTCCGCCTCCGCCGCGATAACCGCCTCCGCCTCTTCCGCCCCCGCCACCATTTCCAGCACTGCTTCCACTGCTGATAGCAGGCCCGAATCCGATCACTTTGCTGACGCGCAGGTTCAGCGCTATGTTTGCGGGCCCGGTGCCCAACCCATACTGCGCGATCTTTTCGTTGGCGGCGTACGGCTCGATCGGCGTGCCAGGAAGAGGATTCGCGGTGCCATACGGGGTCGGATCGAAACAACCCCATTTGGTATTGATTGCATTCGGTTCAGAACAGCTCGCTGCATAAGTGGGCCGCGCATTGAATTGGTTGTTCGCCGTCAGGTCGCTGCCCGTCGTGATGTTGAACGGTATGCCTGAATTGGCCACAACCATCGGAGAAAGCGAAATCTGCCACGGCAAACTGAAATTGCCGAAGAGCGTGAAGCGATTGTGAATGTCGAAACTGGTCCGACCGTAATCCAACCCCGGATAACTGGAAACCGAAGGGACTGAACTGACGCCGCTTGTATCTCCATGGGCATTCGAGTACGTGTAATTGCTAACGAAACTGAATTTCTGGTACGTGGCGCGCATCGTCGCCATGATCTGCTGTTCGCGATAGAATCCGCCTGATTGATATTGCAGATCATTGGTTGAAGGCGGGGTCGGCGCAGTCGCCGGGTAGGTGTCGCTCAATGCGTTCGCCAACGGAAACTCGGCAGCTGCGCTCTGGTTGTCCGTGAAGAACTGATGTACGCCCTGCGTATAGAGGTAAGTCACGTTGCCTGTCAGCGACTTTGTCACCTGCCGGTCAATCCCAATTGCCGCTTCCATGTCGTTCGCTGCGTGGAAATGCGGAGCAATGGTATAAAACGTCGGAGCATTTGCACCGGTCGTGCTTCCCGAGGTGCTGGCTGAGATCGGAGTTGTCGCGTACTGGTTGAAGACGATGCCCGAGGTCTGAATGAACTGTTGCTCATTTGTCCCGTTCTCGTGAATGGTGTTGATCACATACGGTGCGCTGGCGCCAAATCCATTAGCAACTGTAAAGCGCTGGTAGAACCATCCGTATCCGGCTCGCAGGATCGTCTTGGGCTGTTTTTTCCCGGTGCCTTTGCCCAGCGCATAAGCCAGGCTTATACGTGGAGCCCAGTCGTCTTTGGCACTGATCCAGTTCTGCGTCTCCCAGCGCACGCCATAGCTGAAGGTGAAGCCGGGATTCACCTTCCAGTCGTCCTGATAGAACAGGGCAGCATCGAACAACGTGGCCTTTGCGACAGGGTTGTTGATCTTCGTATACGTGTACTGTTGCGGCGTGCAATTTGCCGGCGGCGTTGAGCCCTGGGGCGTCTGGTAGCAACCCGCGAATGTCGCCGCGCCTGAGAAGGTATACGCTCCGTTGCTGCCGCTGGTCGTCGAGTTTACGTCTGGATAGGCGCGCAACCTGGCACCGAAGTTGAGCGAGTGCGCGCCTTTCACTCCAGAGAAATAATCCTGCAGTTCAAGATCGTTTTCATGATCCTGGGTATTTTGTTCTGGATTGCCGCCGTCAGAAAACTGATCCTGCACGGCAAAAGAGGGGAGATTGGAGATCGCCGAGGTGGTATCGCGCACTCTGCGATATTGAAAGCGAATATCGTCGACGAGATTCTTGCTCAAAACCCAACTGTCTGAGATTTGCAGCGCATTCTCCTGGTTATTGCTGTTCGTCGCGTGTTCCGGCAGCGTAAGCCCAGTGGTCCCGATGCTGTCGGTGCTGACGGACCGGTTGTAGGTTTCGCGGATCGTCAGCGTATTTGCTGAACCAAGCTGCAGATCGATGCGGGGGCTGATATCGAGCCGCGAAGTGGGATTTCCGTAAGCTTCGTTGATCGACGTCCCGTTCAAGTTCGCGGCAGTAATGCTTGCAGGATCGATCGCCTCAACAATGTTTTCGTTGAGCTGCTGGCGCGAAAATGCACTCACAAAATAGGACGAAGTTCTTGTAATCGGTCCGCCGACGGATCCATGCAGGTTCCAGGAGTAATATGGCGGCTCCGTCTTGCCTGTCAGCAACGGGTTCTGCGAGTTGAATGACGAATAGTTTCCCTGCCCCTGAATCTGGCCATGCACCGCACCCGTGCCCGGTTTGGTAAAGATCTCAATGCGTCCATAGCCCAGCCGGTCATACTCAGCCGAGAAGGGATTCTGGTTTACGCGAATTTCGCGAATCGACGATTTCGGTGGCAATTGTCCACCAGTAAAGCCATCGATATAAATCTGTCCTCCGTTGGGCCCGGCCGCCGGCCCTGCCAATGCCTCCAGCTCGTTCTGCATCTCATCGGGATCGTCGGAAAGTGCGTCGAGGTCTTTCCCCTTGATCACAATCGCATTCGCATTGTTATCGGGACTGGTGCTCACGGTGTTGGCTTCCGAATCCACCTCAACCTGCTGCTGCTGCACCTCAATCCGCAACGACGGATTCACGGTTTTCGACTGCCCCGCAGTCACGGCGATCCCAGGCACAGAAAATGCCGCGAAGCCCTTCGCAGTCGCTGTCACACTGTATGTGCCGGACGCGAGCCCGTGGATTGTATAGGCTCCCAAGCCATCTGACGTTACCTTGCCGGCCACCTTTCCCGTAGTGGTGAGAGCGACGACCGTTGCGTTGGGAATGACGGCTCCGGTTGGATCGGTGACCTGGCCCTGGATGCTTCCCGTCGCATTGGGCGCGCTCTGAGAACCAGCTTGCATGGAATTGGCTGGCGCGGCGTTCTGGGCCCGGACTGCCGTTGCGCACAGCACGATTCCCGCAATCATCGCCCCCCAGACAGCGGAGGTCCTTCGCACACGCGTGCGTATACAAGAAACTGAAATTTGGCCTTTCATGTCTCCCACGAATCAGTCGATTTTGTCGTGCATTTGCGGTCTCGTTCTTTGCAAACCGCTTTTTAACCAGAAACGCGCTTGTCTTCAGTCATGCTTGCTGGATGCGCGTCTATCATTCCCGCCGAACCATTGGGCTTGTCGAGACTGCCGGCGGATCGAACTCAGTTCTTTAGAGCCTCTATAGGTGTATCTAACCTCTGCTTTGTCTGACGAAGAACGATTCATAAAGTTGCAGTATCCGCCTGGGCCAGCGTCGATGAGTAAGACTTTCAGAGCTGATCTCGATGCAACGACCAGATGACAGAAAGACAATTGCATCATGGTCCCGAAGACAATGTGGAACTAGGTGACAGTATCGGGATTGTTTGCTTCTTCTGTTGCCACCGGCAGCGTGAAGTGGAATGTCGCGCCGCGCCCCTCGTTCTCTGATGCCCAGATACGCCCGCCATGCGCCTCAACGATCGACTTGCTGATCGACAGTCCCATTCCGCTGCCCTGCGGCTTCGTTGTAAAGAAAGCCTCAAAGAGTTGGTCGGCCTTACCGGGCGGCAGCCCGGGACCTGTGTCGCTTACCGAGACCTGGACCTCGCTGCATGTGCTTGATTGCGATTTGACGGTAAGCACGCCCCCTGTATCGCGCATCACCTCGATGCCATTCAACATCAGGTTCATCAGCACCTGCTGCAGTTGCACGCGATCTGCCATGATCTTCGGAAGATCGCCACTGAGATCGGTGCGGATCGATACTCCATGCCTTCTGGCTTCACTTCTCAGCATCCCGGCGATTTCATCGACGACCTCATTCATAGCGACCAGGTCTCGTTGGGGCGGAGCCTTCTTGTACAACGATCGCAGGCGGTCGATGATTTTCGCCGCAAGAATACCCGCTTCGACGATTTTTTCCGTTCCTTCGCGAACTCTCGTCAGTTCGGGTGGGTCGTGCTGAAGCCACCGCAAAGATGCCTTGGCATTGACGGTTGAGGCAGTGATAGGCTGTGCGAGTTCGTGCGAGATCGAAGCAACCAGTTCTCCCATCGTGTTGACCCGGCTGATATGGGCGAGATTTGCCTGAAGTTGTTCGGCGCGCTGGCGGTCATCGATATCTGTTGCCGCGCCGCACCATTTCAAGATCTTTCCACGCTTGTCCCGCAGCGGCGCGGCCCGCATCAGGAACCAGCGATATGTTCCATCCGTGACGCGACGAACGCGTAGCTCGTGCTCGAGAGGTTCCCCTGAAGCCAGCGAAGCACGCCATTTGTTGACAACGCGGCTAAGGTCGTCCGGATGCAGTGCAGCCTGCCAGCCTGATCCTGCCGTCTGATCTACACTCAAACCCGTAAATTCAATCCAACCTCTATTGACGAATGTGCAATAACCGTTAGATCGAGTGATAAAAGCCATGGCCGGCATGGTTTCGATCGCATCCCGAAACCTCTGTTCCTCTCCGGCCAAGAGCACTATTCGTTGCAGAAAATAGGCTGCAACAATCGCCGCCGATGTCAGCGAAGCCGCGAGTAGAAACCACCAGGTCTGCCAGAACACTGGTCTGCCGTTGACCACCGCGACAGCCAACACGCCGTGACCTGTGGATGGCAAAGAGTCTGTGCTCGCCGGAGGCCGGTAATTCGCGTCGACGAGGAGCGCCGCGTATTGTGATCCGAAGTGTGTCGAGTTCCGCCACTTGGAATCCGGTCCGATGGTGGTGAAAGGCTGATCAACGAGCGGTTGCACCCACCAGGGTCCCCAGTGGGCGAATAACACGATGCGTTCTCCTGGACGCGCGCGAATCACCCGCCCCTCGATTGTGTCCGTTTGATTTGGACCGCCAGCGCTAGCGGGTGGAACTCTGGTAAACCGGATGACCGGCTTGGACTGGTCTCGACATGCAAAAGTGAGGCAGGACAGTAAGGCTAAACAGACCACACAACCAACCCGCCAAATCCGGCGAGCGCTTGTAGACGGGTCGATGCTATGCGGTCGAAGTGCTGAGTTCATTTCCTTCGTTGCCCGAGGATCGCAAAATATGCTGCCAACAGACTTCCCGAGGCCCAACAAATCTACTGGTTTTGGAAGTTGAAGACACCGTCACAATGATTGATGGTCAGTTCAATAAATTTATGTAGTCCAATTAGCGAATTTGCTCGGATCACTCTCGTCTTCATCTTAAGCCAATAAGCCAAACGTCCAACATTCACTCGAGACGAGTCAGCGGGAGGCTGGCAAGCAGTGCATACTTCCTCCGGACTGAGATCGATGAAGACGGCCTTACATTTCGTCAAAATTTAAGATCCAATGCCGGCCGGTAACTGTGGGCGAGCGCGAGTGCAGCCGCCCGCTCGCGCTGCGCGCCCGCGAGGTCACCGAGCGACGCTTCGACGCGTGCCAGGCGCGTGTAGGCGACGAATGCCGGCGCATCCTCATTCTTCGAGGAGCTTGCCAGATAGTCTCGAAACATCTGCGCAGCCAGACTGAGATCGAGCTTGAACCTGGCAAGCGTGGAAGCACCGTTAAAAAGCGCTGCAGCGGATTGAGGGTCCGACTGTGCCGCCTTCTTTCCCGTTCTCAGAGCAATATTCATGTCGTTCCAGCGTTCACGGCGACTATAGAAGCTGGCTAAGGTCATCCAGCGGAACGCAGGGTGTTTGCTGGCAGAGACTGCCTCTTTGAGCTCGCGCTCAGCGGTCCCGTAGTCAGTGCGCGACTCGGCGATCCGCCCACGCAGCTCATGAGCACGCTCCTGGTCGACCCGATCCAGCTGCGTCGCCACTGCGTCGGCCTTTGCGGCGCCGCCACCTACGACGGCCGGCGCTTCGTAGTAGAACTCGCCAAGGTCTGCCAGGGCTGCGGCGTTTTGCGAATTGAGCCGAACAGCCTCTTCAAATTCCATGCGCGCGCGCTTGGCCAGCGAAAATGCCGAGCCAAACCAGGCATGATCCGCTTTTTCGCCAAGCGCGCGGCCAAGCCACATGTGAAAGTCGGAATCCTGCGATTCGAGGTTGACGGCCTGCTCACATTCGCTCTCGGCCGCATCCCACTGCTCCAGCGTAAAAAGCACCCGGCAGCGAAGGTTATGGACTTCCGCAGAAGAGGGACGCGATTGAAGTAAAGCCAAGGCCGCGTCCGCCTGTCCGGCTTGCAATGCGCGATTGGCTTGCACCAGCACCTCCGTGGATGCTTGCGCAAAGCACGCACCAACAAGGAACACGGTCGCAAACACACTTGTCAGAAGCTTCGTTCGCACTTTAGAACCCTGCTCTGAACATTGAAATTTGAATCGGACGAAGTCCTCACCATTGTGCGCTCTCGCATGCCGTGACTTTTTGTGAAACGATCAGCTTTTCCCAAGAAACACGAGCGTCACCCCAATTGTCACCAGCAGCACACCGATCCATCGCCAGCGGGTGACACGCTCACGAAGGAACGCCGCTCCCCCGAAGGCTCCGGCAACGTAGCTTAAGGCGGTGACAGGGACGACAAAGCTCACGTTGTACATCGAGAGCGCACCCAAAAGCGAGAAGAACGCAAGCGCCATCATACCGACGCCTGCCCACATCCAAGGCTGACGAATTGCGCGCAGAGCCGTCCGAGCGAGCTCCGCGGGATGAAAGCCAACTGGCTCGCCAACGCTTTTCATGGCACGCGAAACGCAGAGCTCTCCGCCCGTCCCTGCCGCGACAATCAAAGTGAAAAGCACGAAAACGAGCATGCTAACTTTTCCCTGCCGTCTCACGGTTCGTGGATTGCGGGCCAGTTCGGCTCACAACCAGTACGCCCAGGCAGATGATCGCGATGCCGGTCCATCGCAAGGCGGAGACTTTTTCCCCCAGCACCAGCCATCCAAGGAGGGCCACAACGCCGTAAGCCACCGAGGAAACGGGCTGCACAAAACTGTAGTCGGCCCAGGACAAGACCAGCATGTAAGCGATGAAGAACGTAATGAGCGAGAGAATTCCCAGCCAAATCGGGAGGGTGGCGAAGACCCTGAAACCAGAATGAAGCAATTGCACAGGGGGCCAAAAGGTTAAAGGGCTGACTGCTTTCATTCCCATGCCCAGGAAGACATTGCCGACCGGACCGGCGAGCACCATGACCAGAATCATCAGGAAGGTCTTCAATTGAAGGGGCTTGTGCCCGGCCACATCCGGTTCAGGTCCTTTATCAACAAGAGGTCCGATAGACACCTTGTTATTGTATAGAATCGGCTTCGTTGGGGTTGGCTCTGGATTTGCGGAGGCGAGATGGTAGCTTGAAATGAAGATTATCTCCTCCAGTCGGTAATGTTTCTTCGTCGCGGAAGCCGATTTCAGGTTGTAAGCTGTTTAAGCGTGTTGCCCTGTTGACCTATTCCACAATGCGAACAGCCCTTCTCGCGATTTCTGCGATCCCATTTATTTACTACTGCATCGCCATCTTTAGCAGTCTTCGGTTTTTCCGGTCATCCCGCCTCGGATCGACGGACTTTCTGCCCCCCATCAGCAATTTGAAGCCTGTGCGTGGCCTCGATCCTGAGGCCTATGAGAATTTCGCGAGCTTTTGCAGGCAGGACTATCCGAACTACGAGATTGTGTTTTGTGTAGACGCCAATGACCCCGCTCTGCCCGTGCTGGGACGGCTGAAGAACGATTTTCCCAACACGAAAATCCGCATCCTGATGGGATCTGGACGGACAGGGACCAATGACAAGGTCTCCAAGCTTGCGCGCATGGTAGAGGAAGCTTCCTACGAGCACCTGGTCATCAGCGACAGCGATGTGAGGGTTGAGCCAAACTACCTGTGCCGGCTGGTGGCGCCACTCAAAGATCCAAATGTCGGCGCAGTCACATGCTTCTATGTGCCGTCGAGCGAGACCACGTGGGTGCAGCGGTTGCAGGACGTTGGCATGCTATCCGATTTCTACCCAGGGATCCTGACCGCCTGGCAGCTCGACGGGATCAAGTTTGCTTTGGGACCGACGATCTGCACCACCCGGCACCATCTGCAGGAATTTGGCGGCTATCCAGTGCTTGAGAACCAGCCAGCCGATGACTTGCAGGTTGGGCGCCTGATCGCGGAATCGGGACACGAAGTCGTCTTGCTGAACTATGCTGTTTCGACCGTTCCCGATTACAACTCACTGCGCGAACTATTTCTCAAACGGCTGCGCTGGATTACAGTGATGCGCCAGATGAGGCCGTGGGGACATGCGGGCCTGGTGTTTACGCTTGGCCTGCCCTGGTGTTTTCTAGCCATTGCGACGCAGCCGACAGCCGTTGTGGCGGCCGCGTATTTTGGCGGGTACTTTGTATTCCGCTCAGTGTTGACGTTGCTGATTGGTTCCGCGGGGCTCAAGCAGCGTGGCGTTTGGGGAAAACTGCTTCTGATTCCTGCGTGGGACGCTATTGCGACGCTCATCTGGCTGACCAGCTTCACGCGCAAGTCGATCCGGTGGCGAGGACAGGATTATCGGATCGTGCAAGGAAACCTGGTTCCGGTTCAGCCAGCTGCAACGGAGCCAACGGTGAAAGTGTAAGAAGTACATTCCCAGTCGGGAGCCTGCGAGTCTCTCTTCAGATCATTTCCGCACGTTGTTCGTGAAACCTTTCCGCAGACTGTTTCTGCGTACCGCGAACTGCGCAAGAGAGACTCCGCCGCTTCCGACTATAGGGGTTCTTTCGCTGCCACTAACTCAGGACGAAGGGCGCCGACAGAGCGCCGAGGATTGCGCCCGACGCGCCAGTTGACCTGGGGAGCGAACATCGCAGGATCAATACGATCGCGATAGCGAATCGCGACATTGATAAGCGAATTCACGAGCGCCTCAGAAAGCAGATGAGGCTCAAGACCGAGATCTGCCAACTTCGAATGCTTGGCGTTGTAATAGTGTGCCTCGGCTTCGACGCGCGGATCGGGGAGATGGTCAATCTGTACATTGAGGTCGAGATCGCGGCTCACGTCCTTGATGAGCTTGGCAAGTTCGAGAACAGAGAACTGCTCAGTGAACTGGTTGAAGACGCGGAACTCGCCCCGCTCGGCCGGGTTAAGACAAACAATTTCGATACATCGCACAGTATCGCGGATATCGAGGAAGCCGCGCGTTTGCCCGCCTTTTCCGTAGACCGTAAGAGGAACACCGATGGCGGCCTGGGCACAGAATCGATTCAGAACTGTTCCGAAAACATCGTCGTAGTCGAAGCGGTTGATCAACGCTTCGTCCATCTGCACTTCGTCGGTAACGGTGCCATAAACGACGCCCTGATTCAGATCGGTGGCGCGCAGTCCCCAGATTTTGCAGGTGAACATGATGTTGTGGCTGTCATGCACCTTGGAGAGGTGATAGAACGAACCAGGCTGCTTGGGGAAAGGCAGCGTGTCGCTGCGGCCATTGTGGTTGATGGTTATGAATCCTTCTTCGATGTCGATGTTGGGTGTGCCGTATTCGCCCATCGTTCCCAGCTTCACGATGTGACAATCCGGCGCCAACTCCCGGATGGCGAAGAGCAGATTCAGAGTGCCGACGACGTTGTTCACCTGCGTGAACACGGCGTGCTTCTGATCGATCATCGAGTAGGGAGCGGAGCGCTGCTCGGCAAAGTGCACAACCGCTTCCGGCTTGAAGGTGCTGATCACGGAGGCAACAAATTCATAATCCATGATGTCGCCGACGAAAGTTTCGATGGAGCAGCCGGTAAGCTGCTGCCAAACCGTCAGGCGCTCGGGAAGAGGCCGGATAGGGGTTAGAGTTTGCACCCCAAGTTCAAAATCCCATTGGCGGCGGGCAAAGTTGTCAATAATCGCGATCGAGTGCCCTTTGCTCGAAAGATAAAGTGCCGTAGCCCAACCGCAGTAACCGTCCCCACCAAGAATGGCTATTCTCATGTTTTCTCCAAGCAAGCTCAAGTTTATCGAACGAAGGACAACAACGATTTAGACGAAATTCTTAACCAGGTTGACACACCCAAGACCCATAATAATCAGCATTTTTAAGCGAGTTTGCGGCACTCGAAGCATTAAAAACCTCCTGCATTCGAAACGGGGTGATTTGTGAGCAGCACCTTGCCGCCGCTCGCGCACACGGTGATCAGCTGATCTCTGCCTATGATAGATGCTAGGTCATCGAGTTGCGTGGCCTTGGCAAACAGGTAGTATCGTGCCGGCGTCCGCCATAAATGCTGAAGCTGGGTGTTGTCTATGAAAGGATTCGCCGAGGTCGGTGCGTAGGAACCATAGACCAGACCGAAGAACCGGCCGTTAAGAAGCAGGGCAGTTCTGTTGGTGTAGAAAAAGACTGACGAATACCAGAAGTAGTGATGATCGATGATCAAATCGCCCGGTGGCGCCTGATCGAGAATCTTCACCATCGGGCGCGATGAAAGATACGGATCGAAGGTGACCATCGCTGATCGAGCGGCGTGGAAGAAAACAACCATCATCACCGCGATGGCGAAGTACGAGCTTTTTCGGAATCGCGGGAGAGTACCGACTGTGCCGATCAGGAGTGCAACCGCCGCTATGGCGAGCGGAAGCCGAAGATAGGCGAACGAATTGAGGGTCAGGTCTTCCATGTGTCCGAGGGAAAGCTTGTAGGCGGACGGGTTATAGCTCAAGGCCTGCGAAATATCGCCAGGCGTGGCAACGTGGCGCACGGCGACCAGGATCGAAACCGCGCTGAGGAAGGCCACCGCACAGATGATGGTCAATCCGCTATTTCCAATGCGAAGAATCCGGCTCTCGCGCGTCATGACAACACCGAGGATCAGCGCCACACCCGCATAAATGGGCATCGAGTAGTACTCCTGCGTCGTCGAGAAAGTGAAAAACACCATGACACATGCGATGAGGCACACCGCTAGAAGGAGAGTCTTTCCGGAGCGATCCGTGGGCCGGTAGGAAAGCCTGAACGCGCCAGGAAGATACACGCTCCATGGAAACAGCCAGGCGAGGTTGAAGAGCCAGAAAAGGACGGGTGGGACGGTGTCGTAGTCGCGCGGGTAGCGCAGATTGAGGAAACGAAGCAACTGCTCATTGATGAAGAAGAACCACCAGAAGCCGTGGTATTCGCCGGGAATACTTTTGAGGGTAAAACTGAAATAGGGAGGATTCCGTAGCGTAGCGAGAACATGCCAGGGAACAGCGATCAACAAGAGGATTAATAATCCGGTGAAGGGGCGAAGCCGCTGCCAGGTGCGCCTGGCAAAAAATTGACGGGTGAAGAGAAGGTAGAGACAAGTGGTTCCGATGGGAAACACGATGCCGATCAGGCTCTTGAGGAGAAGACCAACGCCCAGGCACGCCGCCATAATCGCTGCCCATCGTTTTGGATGAGGTTCTTCCTCGTCCAATGCACGCATCATCGCCCACAGAGCCAGCGTGATGGTGAAAGAAAGCATCGCATCCGGTAGCAGAATGCGGGTGAAGAGGAAGAGGCCGAGGCAAGTGGACATGCAAAGGCCAGCGTAGAGTCCGGCGCGGTTTCCGAACGCCCAGATGCCGAAAGCCGCGGTGACGAGGCAAAGGAGGATTGCCGACAAGGCCTCGGGGATGCGCGCGGCCCAATCGTGAGCGCCAAAGATCGCGTAAGAAACTGCAATCGTCCAATAAATGAGCGGCGGCTTTTCCAGAAACGGCACTCCATCCAGATGCGCCGTGACCCAGTCGCCGGAGCTCAGCATGTTGCGCCCTATCTGTGCCTGCACCGAGTCTACGTCGTCCATTAGAGACGGCGGGGAGAGGATACAACCGAGATAGACGGCCGCCGCGAACAAGGCAACGACCAGCAGAACACGGCGTTGGCTTACGAACCAATCGTGGACATCTGGGTCTTTGATTGGGGGATTGCTGCTGAACTTATCTTCCATCGCTTCATCCACAGGAACACAGTCATCAGACCCCAGAGGTGGTAGCCGATGCTGATGCTCCTGTTCAGGTGCAGTTTTGTCAGGTTGCGGATTGTGTCGAAACGGAATATGTCGGAGTACTCCGACTCCGCGAAATCGAGCGTCTCCATAAGCAGGCTGCGCAGCGTTCCACGAAACCACTCATGAGCGGGAATGTCGAACCCGATTTTGGCGCGTTGCGTGATGGATGAAGGAAGGATCGGCTTCATCAATTCCCGGAGAACGTACTTCTGCTCGGAACCCCGGACCTTCAAAGACGAGGGGAGGGTCGCCGCGAACTCGATAATGCGATGGTCAAGGAAGGGCGGCCGCACTTCAAGAGAATGCGCCATACTCATGCGATCGGACTTCACGAGAATATCGTCGGGAAGATAGTAATTCTGATCGAATTCGAGGTAAGGTGCGATACCATCGCCGGGAAGCATGGCGGCGAGCGGCGAAAGTATGTCGAGGAAGGATCCTGTCAGAGGAGTCTTCAGTAAATGCTGTTTTTCCGCCTGCGAAAATGTTCCATTCCAATAGACGTGTCCCTGCTCCGGCGGAAGAAGGCTTCCCTCCAGCAGTCGTTTCAGCTTGTATTCAAAGCTGATTTTTTCGTTGGAGCCAGGCCATGCACGAAGACATTGCAGAGCAAGACGAAGCGACGGCGGCGGCAGATGTCGCAACCCCTGGGCAAAGCGGTTGGCGCGATAGGTAAGATAGCCGCCGAAGATTTCATCGGCGCCTTCACCGCTGAACGCAACAGTGCAATGCGCCCTGCAAAGCTTCGAGAGAAACCAGACGGGCAATGCACCTGAGTCTGCGCTGGGCTCGTCAGAGTAATACGCAAGCTCGTGAATGGCGCCTTCCAGATCCTGCTCGGGATTCAGATCGAACTGTTCATGGTCCGTGCCATACTTCTTTACCATCTCGCCGATGTAGGCCGATTCATCGAAGCTTTGACCCCGGAAAGAGATGGAAAATGTGCGTATCCTTGCACTGGACGCCTGCGCAGCATAGTGGAGGATTGTGGAGGAGTCGAGGCCGCCGCTGATCCAGACGCCGAGTGGGACATCGGACATCATCTGCTCGCTTATGGACTGGGCAAGTAAATCGTCGAGCTTCGATTTTGCGTCGTCGAGCGAGACCTTCGCCGGTGCTATGGCAGGGACGCGCCAATAGGATTCCTTGTGGATATGGCCATCCCGCCATTCAAGCCAATAGCCCGGGGGCAGTTTCTGGATGCCGTCGACCAGCGTCCAGGGAGACGGGACATAGTTCATCGAGAGATACGCTTCAAGGCCCTCGCGGCTAATACGCCGCTCGATTTCCGGGTGGATCAGAATGCCCTTTAATTCGGAAGCGAAGAAGAGATCGTTTCCTCGTTCGGAGACATACAAGGGCTTGATCCCGACTCGGTCGCGGCCAAGAATCAGCCTGCGCCTGGAGTTGGTCCACAGCGCTACCGCGAACATCCCTCTAAGGTGCGCGAAGCAACCTGTATCCCATTCGAGGAATGCGTGGAGCACCGTTTCTGTATCGCAATGAGTATGAAAGGTGTGGCCGCGCGCTTCGAGAGTTTTGCGGATTTCGAGGTGGTTATAGATTTCGCCGTTGAAGACGATGACGGTGTCGCGGTCGGCGGAGTAAATCGGCTGATTGCCCCCGGCCAGATCAATGATTTTCAAACGGGTGGCGCCCAGATAGCATTGGCTGGATTCGTAAACGCCTTGTTGATCGGGGCCGCGATGAATCAGCGTCGCAGTCGCTTGTCGAATACGCTCAGGTTCGGGGAACCAACTCTTCGCTGTGAATCCGAGTATGCCGCACAAATCCTATTCCAATCAGTCTTCGAGGAAGCTCTCACTCGCTTGCGACGGTGCACTATGACTTGAGAGATGCTAGCATAGCGACCTTAGCCCGACCAACCTGGCCGGGGGAAGACCGCGCTGCTCCGACGATCGGATCGGGCGCAATCTTCAGTCCTTTCTGCAGCCGCGGATCGCTCCTTGTCCAGATTCGGACCCGGTCCTCGTTGTCCTGGTGCGGTCTCGAAACGATCTCTCGATGCTTTATACTCGGGAGGGAGCGCTCAACCTCCAGCCCGGGGAATCATTGAAAGGACAAAGCTTTTTGGCACTCCTGAAGCCGCGCAGCTGGTCTCGACCGGCCCGTCTTTCACTCATCTCCGCAATCTCACTCGCGGCTTTGGTCCTTCTCTTTCTTGCTCCGCGCATGAAGATCGGTCCCGGGTATCACGATTTCGCCGACAAACGAACATTGTTCGGCATCCCGAACGCACAGGACGTTCTCTCGAACATTCCGTTTCTCCTCGTCGGCATTTGGGGCTTTCTCTGCTTGAGCGCAAAGAAAGGCCGGTCTGTCTTTCTCGACGGAAGAGAACGCATACCTTATCTCGTATTTTTTGCGGGCGTGACACTGACGGGGGTTGGGTCGTTCTGGTATCACATGGCCCCTTCTGACGACCGTCTTCCATGGGATTTGCTGCCAATGACGTGTTCGTTTACCTCTATGGTCGTGGTCACCTTCATGGAAAGAGTGAATCTGCGCGCGGGATTCTTTGCGCTGGTGCCTGCATTGCTGCTGGGCATTCTCTCCGTCGTGTATTGGATGATTACCACTTCGTTGGGAGACGGCGATTATAAGTTCTATCTCTTCGTGCAATTCTTCGCGCCCGTTCTGCTGGCCTTGATCATCGGATTGTTCCGGCCGCGCTATTCCGGTACAGGTTGTCTGGCGATCGCATTCGGATTTTATGTCGCGGCCAAGATCTTTGAAGAATTCGATTACTCCATCTATCGGCATCTCGACCGTCTCTTGAGCGGGCATTCACTTAAACATGTTACGGCTGCCATCGCCTGCTACTGGATCTTCAAGATGCTGCAAAACCGTCATCCTCTCGACGGCGAATCAACCAACGATGACCGAGTTCTTCCAGATGCAAGGAAGGCTGTGTCCAAATGACAGCGGGAATGACCGGGAGACTGCGGTGAAAACGGATCTTCTGTCCTATCTGGTTTGCTGCGACTGCGGCAAAGAGTTGACTCTACTGGTAACGAGCGTTGACGGTGCAGAGGTGATGGAGGGCAGCCTGACGTGCCAGGGCTGTGCCCGCACTTTCCCAATCGTCGGTGGAATTCCGCGTTTTGTGGAGAAGGACCTCGATCCCGAAAAGCAGGCAACGGCGGCAGCGTTTGGCTACGAGTGGACGCACTACTCCAAGCTTACGGAAGCCGACAGGAAAGAATTCCTCGCTTGGATCGCGCCTTTGAAGCCGGCGGATTTTCAGGATCGGATTGTTCTCGACGCCGGCTGCGGAAAAGGAAGGCACATATATTTATCCGCGCAGTTTGGTGCGCGCACAGTGATTGGTGTCGATCTCTCCAACGCGGTGGAAGCCGCGTTTCAAAATACCCGAGACCTGCCCAATGTCCACGTAGTCCAAGCGGACATTCTGCATCTCCCGTTTCGAGATCCGTTTACGCTTGCGTACAGCATCGGAGTGATTCATCATCTCCCGGTCCCGGGCGAGGGATTTCGTGCGCTTGCCGGCCACGTGCAACCGGGCGGCCGCATCTCCACCTGGGTTTACGGAAAAGAAGGGAATCGATGGATTGAGCAGTTTGTCGATCCCGTGCGCAAGAACGTCACTTCGCGCTTGCCCCGCTTCATCACTCGCTGCCTGTGCCTGCCTCCAGCGATTTTGCTCTATGCAGGATTGAAATGTCTGTATAGACCGGCCAAAACGCGGCCGGCCTTGAAACGCCGTTTGCCCTACTCGGATTACCTCTGCTCCATCTCCGACTATACGTTCGCCGAGAATTTCTGGAATGTGTTTGACCAGCTTGTGGCCCCTACAGCCTACTATCATTCCCAGGAAGAGGTGCTTGACTGGTTTCGAACTGTCGGCGTGCAAGAGGTAGAGATAGAGCGCCACAATGGAAACAGCTGGCGCGGCACAGGGCTCATACCGCTGCGTTGAATTCACAAACGCCAACGATTGGGGTGCTTTGTGGGTCGGCAGTCCCAAGCGGGATTGCCGGCGCGAACAAATTTGGAAAAGGAAACTAATTGGTCGGGACGGGCAGATTTGAACTGCCGACCCCTCGCACCCCAAGCGAGTGCTCTACCAGGCTGAGCCACGTCCC
>Ga0209004_1000020_pt1 | contig 41374 bp, 34 predicted proteins | sample TexAe_RefH0_M1_FD_187948 | JGI IMG/M metagenome (GOLD analysis project Ga0209004, IMG submission 187948) | Forest soil microbial communities from Davy Crockett National Forest, Groveton, Texas, USA - Texas A ecozone_RefH0_M1 (SPAdes) (version 2) | ecosystem: Environmental > Terrestrial > Soil >... | reverse complement strand
TTGGGCTGCCGCAGACGCTCGCCGAATTCATTCAAGGGAGGTAGCGGCCGATGCGTGTCGAGCATCTTCTCCCATCTGATCTTCTCGGTCGTCGGCCCGTGCGAATTCTGGTGGTGGGCGCCGGTGGCAATGGGAGCGCTATTGTGATGGGCTTGCCCTACCTCCACCAGGCGATGAAGGCCTGGGGTCACGCTTATGGCCTCGAAGTCACACTCATGGATGGCGACCTTGTTTCCGAGACGAACTGTGTCCGGCAGCCCTTTTCCTGGTCCGACGTGGGCCAGAACAAGGCGACTGTCCTCATCAACCGCATCAACCTGTTCTGGGGGACGAAGTGGAATGCGCATCCGACGTGCTTCGATGAGACAACGCTTCGGCCGAATCATGATCGGAATCCGGATCTCGTGATCGGGTGTGTGGACACGCGTGCCGGTCGCGCTGTTATCGGCCGAAGCATTAGCAAGAAATCGAGCTACGTTACGTACTGGCTGGATCTCGGCAACAACGCGTCGAGCGGACAATTCGTTCTGGGTCAACCTTTGAACGCCAGGAACCGCCGAAAAGCGGAACGGTTGCGAACGGTCAGCGAACTCTATCCGGAGATTGCCGATGCGACCGTTGGCGAAGACCCTTTACCCAGCTGTTCTGCGGTTGAAGCGCTCGAGCGGCAGGAACCGTTCATCAATCAAACTCTCTCGGCAAGCGCCCTGGCCATGCTGGCGAGACTCTTCCGTTACGGCCGTCTGTGCCATCATGGCGGATTCTTTAATGCTGGGACCGGAGTGATGAGTGCACTTCCTGTAGATCGAGATCTGTGGAGCAGAATCCAAAAAAAACACCGAAGGTCTCTTCACTGAGACACTGAACGTCAATCGCAATCTGGATCGCCTTATATTAGGTGCAATACCAATCCTCGTGGTGCAGTGCTACGATCGACGTTTTTAATTGGATCGTGCCGAGGAAGTCACAGGCCGAGCTTGCAGGCTAGACAATCGCCTTCCGCTAAGGGATTGCCGCACGTTGGACATTTCTTGAGAACATGGCGCGATTCAATCAAGGAAATAAAATCTTCCCTCTCATGATCAAAAGAAGAGCTGATGTCGAAAAAGATTGAGCGTTCTTCTCCATTAGTTGCCGTATAGTTGTGGACACTGATCAAACGACCAAGTTCAGCTTGTCCGACGTTGAAATGAGACCCCTCTTCTCGGCGGTGCAAAAACGCTCGCATGATCCAATGTTCCGCCGATGCGCGCACGGCCTGAGAGGGAGCGCATATGCGAATGGCCGTTTGGGGAGTATCTCCTGGACCGCCCGATACGATGAATGCAAATGGAAGAACATCTCCGAAGTGCTTCTCCATCGCGGATCCAGTGGAGAGAACCATAAGGAGAAAACGATCGAACATCGGGCTTACCCAAGGAAATGCCGCGATCCGCAAATCGAGGCTCAACATCGACCATGGCGGGTTCTGAATCGACGGCTTGGTATGCTCCGCCTGGATGGTACGGGTGCTTTCGTCCATTTCCCGATATCGACGAGAAAACGACTCATCGTCGCCTCTCTCGAAATCGTCTATGAGACTGTGCGTCCATTCTAAGGAGGCAGCGGCTCCGATTTTTGTACGCAACAGAGGGCTAAAAAGCAGCATCCACACTGCAAGGAGACTCTGTTCCCTATTGAGGCCATGCAATTCGAGCTCTCGCTTTATCAGCGCACGCTCATGTGGCGCATCGCCTGGAGTGGGTGCGTTGATGGCCCCACCGCAATTGAAGCAATAAACGGACCCGATCGGATTCTTAGCTCCACATTTAGGGCAGATCATGGCAGTGCCCCGTGTCGCGGAAGACTTCTTGCATTGGAAGAAGATCGGAACAAATTTGGCATGAGTGATCGCGATTGTACTCTCCCCGCAAAGGTCTTGCATCCCTTACGTATTCACAAAAGATGCAAGCCGGTTGTTTTCGTACAAGAATTCAAGAAACGGCCCTAAACACACGGCATTCCAGGTGTCTCGAAGTGAGAACTGGGTCCACAACGACTTGTTGCTGGAATGCAAGCGGATGTTCCCTTCACTGAAGGAATGTCCTCCGAAGTCCCTCCAAGTCATGTGCTGGTGAAGTTGCTCGCGCTCAGTCACGGATTTTCCTCCGGCCACTGAAACCCAGGCACTAAGCAATCCCTTTTGAACTGCCCCATACGAGTCCAAGCGGTGCATACCGTTTCGGTCGAATGTAATATTTGCAATCTGAAAACCAGAGCCATTGTTCAGATTTGCGAGAAAGCTTTCAAGAATCGGCACAATGACGGCTGGGTAGAGAGCTTTGAGCGTATCCCGATAGCGCGATTCGACCGCCGTTGAGCTTGCAAACGCAGAAGCGCACTCGATCATCATGGTGGAGCGTCGATCAGAGAGCCAGACCGCATACGATCGTGAGGTGCGAATCCCATTCACGTAGCTCTTGTAGACTCCGTAGCGTATCGCGATGATTTCGTCACTTTTCAGAGTCTGGTATCCAAACGACACTCTAGTGGCCTGTCCTTGAGTAAACGTTACTAGTTGGGTTGGCATCTAAGATGTCATGCCGATCAATGAGGTAGTGCTGAGCGAGGGGCAGCGTGTGGAGTTGAGCACCATTGCACAATCCCGTTCTCTGCCCGCTGGTTATGTGTTTCGCGCACGATTGATTCTGATGCTCGCTGAAGGTGCATCTTTCACCACGATCAAGCGACAACTGCACACCACAGCGCCGACTATCAGCCGATGGAAAGCGCGGTTCCTTGAATCGGGTATGGATGGACTGGATACTCATCACCCGGGCCAATCTGCCTGCGTTCTGAACCCGGCTTTGCGGGCCAGGATTCTGTCGGCTACGCGCAAGAAACCGACGGATGGATCGACACAATGGAGCTGCCGCAAACTGGCGGCAGTCCTGGGGATTAGCAAATACGCTGTCCATCGCAGCTGGAAAGAAGCTGGACTGAAGCCGCATCGGTTGGAGCGTTACATGACCAGCGACGATCCGGACTTTGAATGCAAAGCTGCCGACATCATAGGCTTGTACCTCAATCCGCCCCGCCATGCGGCGGTGTTCTGTGTGGATGAAAAGACCGCCATCCAGGCGCTGGATCGGCTTGACCCGGTACTGCCCCTTTCCCCCGGACGTGCCGAGCGCCACGGATTTGAGTATTACCGCCATGGAACGTTGTCCCTGTACGCAGCCCTGGATACGGCCAGCGGGAGGGTTCACGGCAAAACCACCGCGCGCCACACCAGCCGCGAGTTCGTTGCTTTCCTCAAAGAAGTTGTCTCGCGGTGCCCCAGGCAAAAACAGATCCACATCATCCTCGACAATCTCTCGGCTCACAAAACCACCTTGGTGCGTGATTTTCTGCAACAGAATCCCCGCGTTCACTTCCACTTCACACCTACTTACTCGTCATGGCTGAACCAGGTCGAACTGTGGTTTGCCAAGATCGAGCGGGATGTGATCGCACGCGGCATCTTTACTTCCGTCTCTGACCTAGCCCGCAAGCTGCTTCGCTACATCAATGCCTACTCCGCAAATGCTCGGCCCTTTCAATGGAAATACTCAGACCCAACTCGACGCATCCGCAGTAACGAATTCACTCAGACAGGCCACTAGTATTGCTAACCACCAGCACAGTGCCGTTGATATCGACGTTTGCAATGATCTGCTCTCTTGTCGCCGGCTCCGGAACCTGTGTACAGACAGGCGGTTCCTCAGCGGACTTGCTGATATCCCTGCCGCAATTGAAACAATAGCCTGAGCCAACTGGGTTCTCTGTTTTACAGTGAGCGCAGACCATGGTCAGATCCTAGTGTCGACAAATACAAAATTGTTAATCTGCGATTTGCCAAGCGAAATCACGTCGCCGTTTGAGAGCGCGCGACTGGCGAGACTGATGTCGTCACGGTTTGTGGATGGGGCGGCTGGAACAAGCTCCTGATTGACGTATGTACCGCACGTACTTCCCCGGTCCAGGATCCAGTAATCGTGCTTTGTGACACCTTCCCTCCGATAGATCGTGCAGTGAACGCGCGACACCTCCCGCGGAGTCAATGTCGTTGCGTCGTTCACGAAAACATCAACAGGCCGATCAGTTGGTTCTTCGAGGACAGTGGCGAGGCGCCCAATCACGACCTCGTCACACATGAGCGAATGGACGCCCTGCGTATACGGCCCAGCCCCCACAAGATAGACGCCAGGATCGAGGTGGCCGAGAACGGATCTGATTCTTTTGGCTCGTGCAACCTGCCCTTCCGCCATCAAATGCGCCAAGTCAGACAATCGGGCTATCGAACTGAGTTTCTCGATCTTTAAGGCGATGGAGCTAAGTCCGCTGCTCATCCCTTGATTCCTCTCGCGCGAATCGTACCGCCTCCATATCCCCGAGCTTCCTGCTGCTGCGGCAAGAGTGCCACGAGCTGGTGGACTGCCGTCCGCAATGCGTCAATGTTGTTGCCGACGATGGCGCGGTCAGCATGTTGAAACCAAAGCTGCGCTTGCGTCGGATCGAGCATTTGGTCTCTGCGCTCAAGCAGGTAGTCGCGATAGCCAATCCAGAAATCGGGAACGTCTCCCAGGATACGCATTCGCAGTTGATACATTTCATCCACCTTGCGTCGCAACACGTCTGTACTTCCGTTCATTGCTGCTTCAACCTCGGGACGAAGCAACGCAAATGCCTTCTGATGTTCTGCAGATGCACTTTCCGCAACTTCCTCAGTCCACGATATCTCCTGCTGTGCCTCCGCCCGCAGCTTCGGACCCTCCAAGGCATCTTCGACACGCTGAAGCACTGCTTTGACTAAGAGAAGCTGCTCGTCACATCGCACAGCATCTGATTTGTCGCCAGCCGCCAACAGGTGAGCAACCTCGCCAATCGCATTCTCCTTTGCAAGTTGGTCGAGATTTGCTGCGATGTCCCCTTGGAGTGCTTCAGGCAAGTTTCTCGCCTCTTCGAGTCGGGTTTGTTGTTTCTCAAACTCCTTCTTCAGTTCTTCTAGCGGGCGCGGCTGCTTGATTAGCCCATTGAGTGAAACTGGGAACTCCTTGTCGAGCAAGTTGACCAGCACTGTACCGGTTATGTGTTGCGATGTGTCAATTTCAAGTCGAATCTCAATTTCGCTTCCTGGCGGCAAGTCGTACTTGAGTGAGCCTGCGTCGATGGCCAATTCGCCGATCTTACGGTTCAGATATGCATGGTCAGGCTCATTGCCCTGGATAAACGGAATTTTCAACTGAGACTGCGAATCTCCCTTACGAAGTAGAAGCGTGGTCCGGTGGAACGTTTTCGCCTTGGCGGGGAGTGGTGTCCCTTTCTTGAAAAGAACATCAACCTTGTCATCAGCCATCGCAATGCCAATGTCGTAGGGAAGCGGCGGATCAGAGATCACCAGTCCGACTGTGTAAGGGAAGGACGAAGGCTGCAAGGCGACCTTTCTACCCGATTGATCGTAAAGCTCCGCTCGAAAACAATTCTGGACTTGGGGATCGGCCCTCAGAGTCGCGATAAAGGTGCCCGTTGCGCTGAGTGCGATCTTGCCGCTATCCCAAGGTGGTTGGGCATCGGGATTCGTCAGGCGAATTACATACCCTTGGAATGAGCTTATTCCGGAGCATTCAATCCTTCCCGCGACTAGTGGCTCGATGTCTGTCCCGATTGGCTTGTACTCCAGCGTCAGACTGAATTGGCCGGCGGGAGCAGGGCCGCGAACTTCAGGTCTCCTTTGACCTGCAGCAAAGAGAGCTGCTCCTTGAGCAACAACAGTGAGGGGGTCTACAGAGAAGTCGATGGAAATGCCAAGTCCATCTTTAGCATCTGGCAGAACCTGACGAAACAACGGAGTGACGGTCGGCCCACCAACCAGAACCACTTTCGAAATGTCACCAGGGCCAAGCTTCTGCTCCTTCAGTATGTTTCGGCAAATGTTGATGGTCTTCAGCAGGTAAGGCTCGATGAGGCGCTCGAGTTGGCTACGGGTAACAACTGCGTTGAGCAACACCGGCTCTCCTGAATCGTCAACGCAAATGAACTCACCGGCGATCTCGTAGGAAGCATCACGCGTCAGAGCAATTTTGGCTTTCTCTGCATTCAACTTGAGCTTTCCGAACGCTGCGCGCCACTTTTCGTTTCCACGGTAGAAACCTGAGAGACTGAACGACGAGAGCGCTGGAACAAAGATCTGCTCCACTACATCCCAGTCGATCAGCTTTCCACCCAAATTTCTATCTCCGCCATGGTTCACAACTTGAATTGCACCATCGCGAACGTGCATCACCGCAGCATCGAAAGTCCCCCCGCCGATGTCGTACACGAGCCAGAAGACGTTGTCTCGCCGACTCTGAAAACCATATGCAAGCGAGGCGGCGATGGGTTCCTGTAAAAGCGGACAATAAGAGATCCCGGCCTGCTGGGCAGCTCGCCGGGTCGCTTCTGTCTCGGGAAGATCGAATGCGGCGGGTACTGTGATCACAGCTGACTCTAAGACTTCGCCATTGTTGCTGCGGCTCACATCCTCCTTAAGGGATTTCAAAACCTCAGCGGAAAGATCCTCAGGCTTGAAGGAGCGGTCCAGGTTCTGAAACTCCGCTGTATGCGCTTTCCCCATCATTAGCTTGAATTCAACGGCGCCGTTCTTGGGATCAGAGAGCGCACGCTCTTTAGCAGCGCGCCCAACACGCAAGGCCCCATTCTTCTCGATCCACACCGCCGACGGCGTGAATTGCTCATTTTCGTTGTTACGAATGATGCGAGGGCCGTTCTTTTCGAACACCGCGATGCTGCTATTCGTGGTGCCGAGATCAATCCCGTAGTCAATGGTCAGTCTAGACATTGCCATTTGCCTCCTGAACTTGTTCGGGGGTTGCAACGATGACTTGTCCCATTTGAATACGGATTCCTTTGAGGTAGACTGTCGGCCTTATGGTTTCAATGACAACATCGCGACTGATTCCTGCGGTTGGCTGAAACGCAATTACCTCAAGCGATTGGCCAGAATCAAAGGGATCGTGCGTGTGGTTTTGAATTTTTACACCAAACTCTTCTAAGCACTCCGAGAGTTGGTCAATATGACGAGCAATCGGGCGGAATTCCTCTTTTCTCTCGTTGGTAATAGGGTCAGAACTCTTTCTCTGGAGAGCCCAGGCTGCATTTGCCAAATCAACAAAGAGCGTTGACCGGAATTCGAAGCGTACACGATCTTCCTCAGTAGGTGGCGGAGGCGTTCCAATCGTATTGCCTGCATTTAGGCCACCCAGCTCTCCAATCTTGAATATCTTGCCGATGCTTTTCATTGCGACCTCAAGAGGGCATTGTAACTATCGATCTGCTCATTCGTAGTGCTGAGCAGCGACTTATAAGCACGAAGTGTTGAGTTGTACTCCTGCACAAGCTGATTATGTGTGTCCACATCTGAATTGTGTTGACGCCTGACCGTCTCGTAACTGTCAGCATCGACATCTTCTCCAAGGTCGTGATCGCGTTTCATTTGCTGGAGCCTGGCTTCGCTGGCGTCGATCTGAGAGGAGAGTTCGTCGATGCGACTCTTATCATCGGAGAGTTCCGCTTCAAACTGTCGCAACCTGCTCTGGTTGTCCTCAATTTCAGCTTTGAGCTGCGACTCTTCGGTACTCGGTACATGTTCGCCGGTCTGGGGCACACTTGGCGACTCTTCATTCGCCGGTGGAGCACTCGTAGAAGTAACAGGAGAGGGCTGGGCGTCTGGCGATGTTGCTGAATCGGTTGAAGGATTCGTGAAGGTTGTGGCAGGAGCGCTCTGCACTGGGGAGGTACTTGAAGAATTGTTGCTGTTCGCTACGGCGACAATGATGAATACAACGAAAAGCGCGACGAGTCCAAACACAGCCTTTCTACCGGCGGGCGTGAGACCAGTAGTCGAGACTGGAATAGGTGGCTTGCCCGGTGAGGATTGCTGCGGCGCTACGCTTTGTCTGGGCGAGGCAGCAGTAGCCTGTGTGCGCCTTGCAGCGCGCTGCCCGGCGACATTGCGAGTGAGCGTCTCATAATCTTCTTCCAGACGTGATCGGAGCGAATTGCTGTTGGCTAGCGCTAGGCACTCTTCAAAAAGCGGCAAACCTGCTTCCCAGTTCTCAGTCTTATTCAAATAAGCTACGAGACAGGCTCTCGCGGAATCCGCAACGAGGTCATGGCTGGAGTCCCTCAACGGATCGCCGAGTCCGAGCAAGTAGTTGAAGGTCTGCAAGTACTTTTTCTTGGCTTGAAAGAATTGTCGGACGATATCGAGGGCATTTTCAGGAGTCTTGAGGGCCTGCTCCCTTGTTGAGTCGCAGAGCCGTTCAAGTTCCTGCTTCAAGGGTGCTAATTTGCGACGAAACGCATCTCTGCAATAAGTAATTTCGAACCCTGAGTGATCGATGAGCTGCTTCTGTATCGAAGCTTGCTCAAAATCACCAGCCTCTGCCGCGGCCACGGCGATCTCTGCGTTGAGGAGTAGGAGCGCCAGGGGCAGGGATCTCCAGATCATTTCCGCAGTCTCGATGCCGAGCCGTGGGTCATTTATCTCTCGAATCCGTTCGGCAAGAGCATCCCAGAATTCATGTTTCTTGTGCAGCCTGGACCAGTTGGATATTGATGCCTTCCATGCAACCGTCGGATCTGCGCAATGAACAGAGAGCTTTGATGACCCGTGTGCAGCGCGTGAGAGTGCACGAATGTGATTCAGAATCGCAAGATTATGAATTGCAATCGCGGTCTTTCGTTCGAGGTCTTTTTTGGGCTGAAGGAGTTCCTTCCTCTCATGGCTGGAGCGGGCAGCATCAATTTGCGCCAGGAGCTTCTCCAATTCCTGCTGTCCGTCCGCAAGTTCTCCCCAAACTTTCTCCGCTCGCGCGGTCTCACCTGCGTTTATCGCATCAATTGCCGGATCATTGTTTCCATCGTCGGTAAGTGGCCAGAACCAGAAAAACTCATGCAGAAGTCGCTGTTCGGGAGATTTTAGGCACTGTAACGCCGCGCGTAATTCCTCGCTCGTTGGCGGCGTTTTTGAGAACGAATTAAGGGCGACTTCGGCAGCACCAAATCCCTTTGCGATCATTTCCAGACGTTCTGTGGCTCTGGAGATTTCACGAAAGGATGAACGAACCGATAAGCCAGTTATTCGAAACGCGTTGTGATCGTAAAGTTGCGTTGAAGCGAGATCAAGCAAGGCTTCATAATCGCCGATAGGGGGGCTGGAGGCTCGCGGCAAGGCTTCGCCTTGGACCGCCGTATTTGAAGGTTCTCTTGCGTTCTCGATATCAGGTTGTGGCGAGCCGATTTCATGGTGAACCTGAGCGATGATCTCACTATCCTCAAATGGAATACTGACGGCCGAACAGTCGCATCCCTGCTGCCTGAGCCCGCGCAGTACTTCTCGGAAGTCCGCGTCCTTCGCGAACTCTGTGAGGAAGATGACTTTACACCGCTCATCGCGTGAAATTTGCGACGCCGCTTGAACCCCGGAAAGTCCAGGCATCACGGGATTGATTATCAGAAGTTCTGGGTGAGCAACGTGCGCTCGCTCAATAGCCTCTTTTGAAGTACTTGCCCCCCGAACCGCAAATCCGCCGGCGCCAAGCAGCATCATGACGCGCTCTAGCACGCTCGGATCCGGATCGGCAACAAGGACGGGCTTCTTTGGCATCATTCACCTACATCGAGATTCCCCTACGCCACAAAGTGACACGGCCTCGATACTCATTCCGTAGTTCAGGCAACTTGCTGAATGCTTCTTCCATTAAATCAGCGGCCTCGTTTAACGTGGCTGGATCTTGGGCCAACTCGATTGCGCGAGAAGCAATTTTTCGGGCTTCATCTGGAGAAGGCGTTGAGGCGCGTCCAAGCACCTCTTTCGATGTAGACCAGGACGAATTGTCCGGTTCGCGACTTTCCAATTGCAGTTTGGGGGCCCAGGCATCTAGATCCGCTAAGAGCTCAACGGCCGATAAATAGCGGTTCTTCGGGTCGATGGAAAGGGATCGAGCTGTAACGCGGTCAAGACTGGAGTCACAGATTGGATTCACCTGACTGGGAGGTATCAATGCAACCTGAAACGCCTTGGAATCGAATCCCAAAGCGCGATCATCGGGCAGGTCGAAAGGGAGCCTGTCTGTGAGGAGCAGATACAAGGTCATCCCAACGGCCCAAACGTCCCCCGCCAGAGAGTCACTCTTCACATCGTCCAGCGCCTCGGGGGCTTTGAATTGCCGGGTACCACGAGAAGTGGCCATTAACGTTAGAGGGTTCACCCGTTTTGCTAAGCCGAAGTCGGAAACCTTTGCCCTCAGCCCATCAGCCTGATAGCCAACAAGTATGTTCTGAGGTTTAATATCCCGATGAATGATTGGCGGGTCTTGGGTGTGGGCGGCGGCAAGGCCCCGGCAAACCTGCTTGACTAGGTCCACAACTACGGGAACCGGGGCGAATTGTGCTCCGAAGGATCTCCAGAAGCGATCGAGGCTTCCGCCCGCTACATGTTCCATGGTGAAGTAGCCGAATAGCTGGCCTTCGATGGTGATGGTATTTGCGTCAAAGACCCTGACGATATTCGGATGGTCGATCTTCGATAGAAGGACTGCTTCTCCCAACATGTCCTGGACTTCCGCTGCGGTCAGTCCTGGAAGTTTAAAAAGCTTCAGCGCTTGCCTGCCTAGGAAGCGATGGCGGACTCGGTAAACTTCGGCAAATGCGCCTTCTCCAAGGAAACGCTCGACCTCATACGTGTCGCGAATTGTCCTGCCTTCTTCGAGGAGTGACATTTTCGTGCCCCAGTAGTGCACCTAAACTGTCGGAAACATTCAGTCTAGCTCCATCGCCCATGTGATACAAACCCCACGAAAGCGTCATGCAAGCCCGAATGGGTTGCTTCACGCTTTCAGCGGTTGTCTCGCTCCCATCGCTCAATGGCAGACTCCATCAGGGTCTGAAGAGGAGCGTTTGGCAGCCGCTCTCGCTCGAACTGGACCAGGCGGTCAATCAGCGGCTCATTATAGCCAGTCTTTAATCGCAGGTTTTGGCGCAAGGATTCGATTACAACGGGATTGGCTACCTTTGAGCCAGGTTTCCCAGCATGCTTTGTCGCGCTGGGTCGTTGGCGCAGCGCGATATAAACCAATATCACTACGACTGCTACGGCCGCGAAGATCGCAAATGGAGGAATGTACATTGCACGCTCGTGAGACAGAACTGATGGTCGCAATGCTACTACACGCCGTCGTATCTACCTGTAGCCTCAGTTGAATTGCTGGGGGCTTAGGCACGAATCGAACTCCACCCTGAAGGAACGAATTTCATGTTCAAAGAACTTGCGCCGCTAGTGCGGCATCGTGCTGTTCTGTTCACCATAAGCCACGTCGATGACGACCGGTTTCGAGTGAACGTTATTCCAAAGAAGACCACCGATGGTGAAAACGACGCTCTGACGACTCCGGTCAGCGTGACCGGCACCGTCGAGGAGCTCGACAAAGAACTCCCCCAGACGCTGCTCCACTTCGTCTCCAGCCACCTCGAATTGAGGAACTCGCTCGAGTGGGCCAAAGCAGAGATGGAGGAAGCTTCGAAGGCCGCCAGAGCCGAAGCGAGAAAGAAATCCGGAAGTCAGACAACGAGGAAGGACCCCTCGGGGAATTCCCAAAGACCCGTAGTGGCACCGGAAGCACCAGCTCCGACGAAGGCTGAACCTCCCAAAGTGACCAGCCTGTTCGACTCCGCGCCGGAGCCTGGCAGATCCAATGAACCGGCTGATGGCAGCTCGAGGCATCCCTCTGCGTCATCGGAGGTCGATGAGGACGAAGAGATCCTGCGGGAAGCGTGCGACGACGGCGAGGTCGAAGAAGGCGACGAGGCGGCTTGAATAACTTTGGGAAGGCCGGCATGTGCACCACTTTTCCAAGTGAAATCCACAACTCATTGTTCTGGCGTCTGGGCATCGCAGGAAGGCCGCCAGACCGTCATATAAGGCATTCATAATCTATCGCTTGCGCCTGAAGCTGCGGGAGGCATTGCGCTGGATATTTCAAACTAACGAACAGATTTCCCGCAGGCGGCATCGACCGCGCTTGGATGTTCGCTTTTCGTTCGCCTATACTCATAGCCATGTTCCAGGGACCGTCAGCGCGCAAGACGTTCGTTGTCGCCTGCAAGAAATGCCGCCGCGACGTTCCGACTGGTGCCGCTGAATTCCCGTTCCAATCGATAGTCGTCGAATGCCCGCTGTGCGGGGAAAAGCGCCGCTATTTGCCGTCAGAGATATTCCTCGGGCGAGTTGATCAGCTCGTCAATCACCAGAAGCGTACGAGAGCAATCTGATGTTTGACCCAGATGCACATTTGCCGCGAATCAATCGGGGAATGATCTATCTCGGCGCCTGCCTCATCGCCGGAATCCGACTGGCGCGCGAGCGTCAGGTCAACACCCGGGTTGTGCCAACCAGACAGGCGATTGAAGAGTCAGTGGACCTGGCACATGAGATATTCAATCGCGTGTTTCGCAAAGTGCCGGAGCAGGTGAAGGAGATTCATTGATAGATCAAAGCACAGGGCAGCGCCAAAGCTGCGCGGTGGGCAAGAAATTAGGCGACCAGAATAGAATCGCGTGCCGCTGATCGGAGTGTTAATCTCGCGCCATGTGTGGACGATACGGCAGAAGGGCGGATAAACAGCGCATTGCAGAATGGATGCAAGCGCGCAACACAAACGTCTTCGATGAGACGTATCTCGCGCCTTCGTACAACGTCGCCCCCACGGACTTTCAGCCCATCGTCCGGCTCGACCGCGACGGCCAACGCGAACTCACAGTAATGCGCTGGGGCCTTGTCCCGTATTGGGCGAAGGATTCAAAGATCGGGTTCTCCACGATCAATGCGAAGTCAGAAACCGTCACTACCAGCCCAACATTTCGAGAGGCGATGAAGCGTCGCCGCTGCCTTGTTCCTGCGGAATGGTTCTACGAGTGGCAAAAAACGGACGCAAAGACGAAGCAGCCGTATGCCATCAGCTTGCGTGATGATTCTCTGTTCGCATTTGCAGGATTATGGGAGCGGCGGAATGACAAGTCCAAAGATCAAGTGCTGGAGACTTACACGATACTCACCACTGACCCAAATGAGTTGATGGAACCAATCCACAATCGAATGCCCGTGATCCTGGCGCTGAAGGACTACCAGCGGTGGCTGGAACCAGGTGAGCCGACGCATCTTCCTGTGGACCTTTTCCGGCCGTATCCGGCGGAAGAGATGAAAGCCTGGAGGGTAGGAAGCGCAGTGGGAAATGTGCGCAACAACGCGCCGGGACTGATTGCACCGATCTGAAACCAGATCTATTAGCTATGAACTTGCTTGGGACCGAAAGACTATACCAGGAACGGTCGAATGTTCTTCTCGTTTTTGAAACGGCCGCTGATTCGATAGCCAAACTTGGGTGTCACGAATTCTGGGAGAATAGCTTCCCGCGGGATGATGGCGAGCTCTGGCTTGGACGCTCCGTCCAGAAAATAAACAATACAAAGGAAGTCTGCGATCAGACGCTTGGTTTCCCTATCGAATTCGGTGTGCTAGGGATCCGGTATACCGTACGGTCGGGTGCAGCCTTTAACTTCTAACTTGACTGACTCTGCCCCTTTCGTGGCGAGTAGGTCATAACCTCCGTGCGCACCTCGGGCTCGTGAAACGTCCCTCACCGCATAGCCCAGCAATGTGTAGTAATTGCGCACATACTCCACTGCACGGACTTCCACACTCTGTTCCATCTAGCCTCGCAGGAGTTGCCACGATTATATCGCGTGACCGATTTGCCCAGAATCTTGAGGGGTCGCATCAATGCAGCGAAATCCTCGAGACGGGTACGCCACTTCATTAGTGTGCTACGTTTCGTCCACTCGTTCCTTGTGTGACTCCCGAGAGAGGAAGGATCTCAGCTCATGAAACCATCTGAACTGTACGAAGCGCTTCATGCGCTGATCAGCGAACGTGTGCCCCTGCACATCTGGGGCGCATGCGGCGTCGGCAAGTCGCAGATCGTTGCTCAGGTCGCCGCCGACCGGAACTGCGAATTCCTCGACATCCGGGCTGTGCAGCTCGATCCCGTCGATCTGCGCGGCCTGCCTCGGATCTCCGCAGATCGCGCGGAGTGGGTGCCGCCGAAATTCCTTCCACTAAGCGGCGAGGGGATTCTGTTTCTGGACGAGCTGACCGCTGCGCCGCAGATGACCCAGGCTGGCTGCTATCAGCTGGTCCTCGACCGAAAGCTCGGCGAGTATAGCCTTCCCGACGGCTGGGTGGTAATCGCGGCCGGCAATCCGGCATCGGAAAGGGGCGTCCACTTTTCGATGCCCAGGCCACTGCGGAATCGCTTCGTTCATCTTGATCTTGAACCCGATTTCATGGACTGGTGCAGATGGGCTGTTAAAGCGAGCATCCGTCCCGAAATCATCGCGTTCCTAAGGTTCAAGCCAGCGCTTCTTCACGACCCCGATGCAACCTCTGACATGAATGCGTGGCCGACACCCCGCTCCTGGGAGATGGCCTCGACTGTCCTGAGCGGTTTCGCGCGCCGGCAGCAGAGCGGTTTCTTCGCGGGAACTACCGAGATCGAGGCGCAACTACTCGAAGGAACGATCGGAGAGGCGGCAACCACGGAACTGGTGGCCTTCTTGCGCCTCTTCCGGCAGCTGCCATCGATCGACGAAATTCTCCTCAATCCCGATGCGGCGCCGCTGCCCGACGAGCCATCGGCGCGGATTGCCATTGCCACGGCCCTGGGGCGCGCACTCACCGACCATTCGATCGCGAAAGTGATCCGCTATCTCGACCGGATGCCGACCGAGATGCGCGTACTTGCCATGCGCGACTCAGCGGCCCGCGATCGGGCCATTACCCACACGCCGGAGTTCATCCGGTTCGGCGTGGAACACGCGGAGGTTCTGCAATGATCACCGAACGCGCCATGCTGGCAGCGATCCACATTAGCGTCTGGACCGCGATCAAACACGACCGGAAGGTCAGCCGGGAAGTTGCGGAGCAGCACGGAGCTTATGCCGGCGCCGGCCGCTACAACAAGCAGCTGCTTCGTGAAGCGGAACGGCTGGAATCTCTGCGCTCGCTCTCCGGGCAGATTCGCCAGTACTTCTACAAGATCACATTGCCCTGGTCCGACGAGGGCTATCGCCTTTTGCCGTCCCACTTCTACTTCGAACTGACGACGAAGATGCGAGAGTTTGAGCAGACCTTCGCGCAGCAGGTGGAGGAGTTCCTGGCCGTCTACCCCAGCTACATCGATCAGGTCCGCCCGGAACTGAACGGGCTCTTCCGGGAAGAAGATTATCCATCGACGGACAAACTACGGAACAAGTTTGGGGTCAAACTCGAAGTCCTGCCCATCCCGAGCGGGAACGATTTCCGGGTGACGCTTTCCGAAGAAGAACAGGCGCGGGTCGCACGAGAGATCGATGAGAATGTGCGGCAGTCCCTTCAGAAGGGAACCGAGGATCTCTGGACTCGACTAAAGGCAGTTGTTTCGCACCTGATCGAGCGACTCAACGAGCCAGAGTCGCGCTTGCACGCGTCACTGGTCACGAATATCGGCGAACTGGTCGATCTGCTTCCACGTCTCAACGTGAATCAAGATGAAGAACTCAATCACTTTGCCGAGGAGATCAAGAATCGGCTCTGCGGATTCACGGCACGAGATCTGAAGAAAAACGAGATCCTCCGCGCCGCCACAGCGAATGATGCCGCACAGATTCTAGGCGAAATGGACGCGGTTCTGCGCGAGCGGGGGCAACTTGCGGAAAGTAATCCCGCAGCAATTCCTGCGAGCGCCGACGACATCTTTGCACACATGGTCGCCTACATGGAGGCTCCAGTGTCATGAACCACTCACACTCAGTCCCAACCGACCTGCGCATTCAGAAGGCGCGGACTACGCTCCTTTTAGACCACCCCTTTTTTGGTACGTTGCTCTTCCGGCTCGGGGGCAGGTCGTCGAGTTCGATCGCGACAATGGCAACCGATGGGGTGTCGCTCTTCTACAACCCTCAATTCGTCGAAACACTGAATGCGGCAGAACTGGCCGGCGTTCTGGCTCACGAGGTCATGCACCCGGCACTGCAACACCACACGCGCCGCGGCGATCGAGAACACGCCCGCTGGAACATGGCGTGCGACTATGCCATCAATCCGATTCTGCTCGACGCCGGTCTGACGTTGCCTAAGGACGTGCTTATCGACGACCGGTTTCGCGGGATGAGCGCGGAGCGCATCTATAACCTGATCGAGGACGAAAAAGAGGATGGCACCACCGGCCAGTCTGAGAGCCAGCCAGAGAATGGTTCAGGCGGATCGGAGGATGGCTCTCTTCAGAACGATCCGTGTGGCGACGAACCCTCCGCTCCGTCGACTCCGGGCGGCGTAGGGCAGGTGCTCGATGCGCCTATGCCGGAAGAAGGAGACGGACCGTCAATTGCAGAGCAAGCTCGCGAGTGGCAGATCGCCGTCGAGCAGGCGGAGACTGTGGCGAAAGTCGCCGGCAAACTTCCGGGAGGCGCAGTGCGCGCTCTCGAAGCCGGCCAGACTGCGAAAGTGGACTGGCGCGAACTGCTGCGGCGGGCTTGGTCCGACACCATGCCTGCCGACTACAGCTGGACGCACCCCAACCGGCGTCACGTCTGGTCCGGGCTGTATCTCCCGGGGATCACCTTCGAAGGCGTGGGAGAGATCGCGATTGCCGTTGACTGCTCCGGGTCGGTCAACTCCCGGCAATTGGGCCTATTCGAAGCGGAGATCCGGTCGATTCTGGCCGAACAGCGACCGCGGCTGGTCCATGTGCTCTACTTTGACGCCGTGATTCAGAAGGTCGAGATCTATCAGGCCGGGCAGCCGGTTTCACTCTCTCCGATGGGAGGTGGGGGAACGGATTTTAGACCCTGCTTTGCTTGGCTCCGGGAGAATGGTATTCTCCCGCAGGCGCTGGTGTTTCTCACCGACCTTTGCGGCAGATTTCCGACCGAAGTGCCGGCCTATCCTGTTATTTGGGCCTCAACTGAGGATCGGAGAACGCCGTTCGGAGAGGTCGTTCCGATGGAGGCGGCGTGACCTTGATGTGACGCGCCACCGAGTCACTCCGATCATAACGGATCGTTGAATTCCATTGGAATCCGGTTTCCTCGACTCGCCCTGTGCCAGTTGCCTTCCCGACTGCGGCTTCTCACCGAAGCGAGTCGGGCAGACGGTAGATCAGCCGCAGCGCATTCGGCCATCCGGCTTCCATGAATATATCTAGACAAGCAATGAGCCTGTCTCTCCGTGCTTTGTCGCGGAAAATATGATCATGGTCCGCCAAGCAACGGCTGACGATTCTGACCAATACATCGACGCCCATCTGCTCCCCCTGAAATCCGTGCTTCTGCCCGCTCACTGTCAGCGCATGGGTGAATAAATCGAAGCATAGGGCTGGATCACCTGCGAGCATATAGTCGAGCAGCTGTATCAATTCGTAGATAGTGTGCGGAATCGAAATGTCGCCAAGCCGCCGGAGCATTGGCTCATAATCACGAACGAAGCTTGCTTTGCCGACATCAGTCAAGATCGGAGACGCACGGTCGATGTTCGTCTCGCGGAACGCCCCGGAGCCAAAGAAGAGCGACCCGCAGGCATACTGCAGACACTTCGCGTACTGCAATCCTTCCTCTTTCTTTTTCTTCTGCGCGTTGGCACCAAGAGCCCGATACTTCTCGAGAGCGGAAGCAGCATGATCAACCACTCTGCACAGTAGCGAGTTCACTCGCAGCCGAGCCGCCTTGAACTCGGGCGTATCGGAATCGTAGCCCTTAGAGACCGCAAGTTGCACATAGTGGAGCGCGTTTCGGATCTGGTCTTCATAGAGCAGAGGGTCTGCTGCCCATGCGAATAGTTCATCGCGGGATTTCTTTCGATCGTTCCAGACGTAGAGGCCAGCCAATACCTCGGCAGTAACCTTCCAAAGAGAGGCTCGGGGGTCCCGATCAGCGTCGCCCTTCGGCAATTCATAAGGGAATCGCTCCCGCATCCGCAGCACCATCGATTCCACGCGTTCGGGATCGTGATTGCGTAGCGTGGCGAGGCAAGTTGCGGCCAAGTGGGCGAGAACATACGGTGTCTGTTCGACTTCGGTCAGAGACTCGGCGACCTTCCACACCTTGGCCGGCACGAGGTTGAACACTGTTGCCAGGTTCCGCGCGATCTCCTTCCTGATCACCGGATCCGGATCGGAAGCGAGCTCCTCCAGCCGTTTGACGGCATTTTTCTCCGTGGCGGGATGCTGGGCAAGCAGGTACAGCTGAACGACCGCCAATTCCCTCAACGAGTCGCGCGCGTTGGAAGCGTCGGCTATAGAATGCGACAGCGCGATCTCTTGGCTTGTCTGAATGTCCCCTGCTGCGAGGGTCGCTTTCGTCCGTTGCGCAGATTCGAGAACAGCCAGATTGCCATTGCTCAGCACCTGGCGTGCACGGGCAATGATGTGTCCGTCTGCGCGCTCCGTATCAGCAGTCGCAATGGCATCGCGCAGCCTCTTCAACTCGCCGATAGCCTTGGGAAAATCTTCGATCTTGGGTCTGGGGAGATTGCCGAAACCCATCTTCCCGTTGACCTCATCGATCAAGCTGAGCAGTTTTGAATTCGGCGGAGCTTCGACGTCCACTCCGTTGTCCTGGAGGCGTTCGATGAACGGGTACTCTACGGCACCGCCATGGATCGACAACGGCCGATGGTTGAACGCAGGCGGTTCCCCTTGCTTCGGAACGGCAAATCCGCGGGCGAGATCCGTGACGAGATTCTGCTCTCCAATTGTCTGGAACAGGGTTTCAAGGCTCTCCTGACGCACCGACTGATAAACCGGATCAGCCGCTCCATAGCCCAAGGCACTCTCTTCAAAAGTTCGCCGTTCCTGCTCGGTGCGTAACGGGTAGAACGCTGCGATTGCATCAATCGCGTCCTTCGCTGTATCAGCACACAGCAGCATCTCCTCCTGGGTGGCCAGATCCCAAAGCAGCGGGGCGTAAATCGCCGGCTTCTCGGAAGCGACCATCAGAAGTCTCGCCCAGAGAATTGCGGGGCGGTTTTTCGCAATAAGGACGGAGACCATCTCTTTGGCGCGTTCGGCGTCAGCTTCACGCAGTTCCATGATGAATCGCCGAATGATCATCTGAGTACTGTCGGGATGGGAGGTCTCAATCTCCCACGCCCAATACCGGCTGCCGTCCTCGATCAACTGCACCGTGGCGCCGCCGATTTGCATCGTCTTTTGTTGAACAGTTGTCGCAATGGGATGACGGGTCGAAATATGACCTTCTACAACTGCGATCGCCGCTTCGGTCGCAGCGCTCAGGTTGTCTTCCAAAAAAAGAGGAAAGTGTTCCGCCAGAGCGTACGTGGCCGTGCCGTACATGTCGGCTTCGCTCGTGCTCATCGGTAGAATTTGGCTGCGGGAAAAGTCTGTCTGCTTTTGCGAACTTACGTGATGCCCGAAGACCTTGCTATAAATAGTTACCGCGAACGCCGGATCGAGCTTCGCGATGGTGCCGATGTTGCGGGCTAGCGCCGGAACCTCGATATAGGCTGCTTCCTTCAGGCGCTTCGTCTCAAACACCTTTTCGAGGAGCGCTTTCGATGCAATCCGGTCGGTGTTGTAGGTGTCTGCAACCAGCGGAACGCAGAATGCCACGAAGTTCGGATTGGGCTTCGGGCGATCGAAGCCAAACTCCAGAAGGTTGCGCGCCGCTTTCCCGAGGCGGTCGATCATTTCCGGAGTCAGGTCGGATTTCAGCAACTTCTCGACCAGCGTGGCCACTGTTCCCACCAGGCTCGCTTTTGTGCTCGAACACACCGCAAGGTAGCTCCAGGGCCCTGGCAACACCACGTCAGGTGAGTCCTCAATAAGGATCGTGAACGCACCCACGAGCGATGTCTGAACATCTCCGGATGCCTTCGAATCCGGCAGGTTGTCGGCGAACCGCTGGATGTCCTCCACTGATCTGGTGAATTCAACTGCTCTGCGGGCGACGAGGCTGCGGGCGATCGGATCGACGTTCTTGTCGGAAACCAGGAGAGTTACAAGCTCCCAGAAGAGAGCGTGATCCGACTCATAGTCCCAAAGTTCCTGTAATGCGTAGCCAAGTGCAGGGCCGAGGATCAGTCCCAGACCCCGATCACGAAGAAAGAGCTGCCGCAGGCGCTCCGGTTTGAAGGGATCGAGATAGAGTCTGCTCGCAACGTAGTCAAAGAGAATGTTGTGGCGGAACGCGATCTGCCGGTCGTTTCTGCGTGAAACCAGGACCCCCGACTGTCGCAATCGGTCCAGCAATGCGCCATGGTCCTTTTCGATCGGACCCGCGTCGGCCTCAACGCCACGTTCGGCAACCATTGCCTCGACAACAGAAGCCAGACATCCCTTACCCTCGCCACCAAGAGGACCGATTCTATGTTCCCAGTACTTTTCCAGCAGATCTGTCTGATTCCGGATGTTACCCAACTCTTCGTCAGAGGCGCCGAGCGAAATGACCTCGGCAAGAAGCTGAGTGTTAAATGGCACCAGGGCGATCTCACGAAGCTTTGCGCCAGCCACGTCGATGGCTCTGCGAAGCTTCGGCGCCTTCGACATCAATACGTCGAATTCGGAGGCCGACCAGGGCCGGACCTCGATCTGTCGGACGTTGGCCAGATCAACGCCGCTTGCTGCAAACCCAGGGCTCGGTGGGGCTCCCTTGAACAGAGACTTATATTGTTGCCCGGCGCGCAGATCGAATGATCGGACGGAAGCGACTACCCCCCAGCGATTGTCCTTGAAACCCAATACGTCGGCGATCAGGTTGCGATACTCGGCATCGGCCGGGCCACCCCGGGCTTCATCCAGACCATCGACGAGCAGGTATGCCGAAGTCACGCCTGGCCAGTTTTCAAGTACATCCCCGAGCGGGTGTGAAAGACCCAGATCAGACTTGAGGCCCGTCACGCCAGACGCGCTGACCTTAAAAACCAGCACATCGCCCCCATGAGCTCCGAGCTGATTCGCCAATTCTGCAAGTACGCCGGTTTTTCCGGCTCCGGGCTCGCCGACAAGCAGGAAGGATCCCGCTTGGGCCGCGGCCTTTACAATGCCCGACACGTCGCGAGGTATCGGAATTGGTTCGCCGTCGCCAACGTCAATCCTGCTCGAGGCACTCAGGTTTTCGAGCACCTGCAGGCTCTTCTTCTTGAGAGTCTCAACGTCCTTGCGGTAGTCCTCTGGAGCCAGCAGCTCGATGCCATTTTGCTCGATGACGCGGCGAATCTCGCGAATGGTGAAGCTAGTTCTGCGATTCATCCGCTCTTCGCATTCATGAGCGAGTGTGGTGAAAGCGGCCCTCGCAATCTTTTTCTGGGCGACATTGTTCTTTAGCAGCAGTTCGCCCCGGGCGAAGTCCGCCTCCTGGAAGTCGAACTTCAAAACCACCGCAAGATCGAGAATGGCGTCGATATCCTGCTTTTTCGCCGCAGTTCCGTAAATCGTCTTCCATGACGCCTTAATTAGGGCGGTGAACTTGGCCAAGGCCTCCTTCTGGTTTTTCGGAGTTGTATGTGGGCTCGCTCCCTCTCGGCGACCTAGCAGTGCCTTTGCCAAGTGAGTTCCCACCGTGGCAGGCGCATCTGCGCCGACGGCGATGACGAAGCGGTCGCGGTCCTTATCAAGCGGATAATCCCAGCCTCTCGCGTTTTTGCCTTCGCTGCATAGCTTCCACTGCCGGACGAACTGATCAACAGCTTTGACGAGTTCGCTGGATTTAGTCGCTCCCAAGCTGACAGTTGTTTTGGCTTGGACGAACAGGCGGCCAGGGGCCGTGGTGATTAGGATCAGATCATCGATCGGTGAGTCCGCTTCCAAGCGAACTTCTGAGATGGTTTCCGCCCGCAACTGCAGACGCTTATCGACGGGAGCCTGGTCCAGTCCGATTGCGGCGAAGAGTCCTCCCACCCATCCCTGATGAGTTACGCCGGCCGCCGGCGCGGCGCCACCGCCCTTGGCGTGCAGATCCGTGGCTACCGCTTTCTTTGCGGACTTCCGGGCAGCTGCTTTCGCAGGCTTTTTCTTGTTCTTGGCAGCCTTTTTTGCAGATTTCTTATGGGCCTTTGTTGCCATGCCAACCAGTGTAAGTCAGCGACCGGATTGGTCGAATCGAACTCGCCCTACTCTGTTGCGGCGTCAGAAAACGAATTTTCGAAGGCTTCGTTGGCTGACACTACGGTCTCCTCGATCCATGGGGGCAGGGGCGACGCGGCGTAAGAATTCGAAATCAAGTGAGCCTGAATCTCCCAGCCGGTTTTGGTGCCCGATGGCACCATGCCACCTTCGAACAGGCAAACCCCACCGATGCGGGTATGAATCCCCGGTTGGAACCGACGCAGGATCAGCGGTCGCCAGACGCGGAGCTCGCTTCCGGAACTCGGCCCTGCAATCATGATCAGGCCCCGTTTGCCCTTGGGGAGTTGTGCGGACTGTTCCCGAAGCATTCGCTCTGCCCGATCGTCAGAGAAAGCTATCGTTGCAGTAACAACCTGGTCCCGGCGAAAGAATACGGAAAGCCCGATGTAAGGAAAATCATGGAATCCCTCGACCCTGCTATGGGGCATCTGTCCAGCGGGAACGTGGTTCAGCAACAGAATCCCCAATTCATCGTTCAGGTGTGCCGTTTGGGTTCCTCCCTTAATACAAAACTGTCGTAGCGCATCAACCAATCGCGCGAATTCTATGGTCGTTGGTTCCCGCCGAAAAATCACTTCGAGAGAAAACGGATCATCCAGGGAACGGAATGCCGCAGTCAACCTCTTCAGAATTTCAATCAGATGCTTGTGTTCCGCGGATTCGGCAGCTTGCGCAACTTCGACGGTTGTCCATTCCTCCGGGCCTCTTCGGACTCTGAAGTCCGCCACCCGATTGCCAACCGGGGGAAACAGTTCAGCTTCCACGTCAGGCGATCGCGAGCACAAGAGGTGAATGCCTGTCAGTTCAGCATCGGCACTCGGGTCTTGTTTTCGGAGCTTATCGAGAAGCTCTTCGTTTCTCGGCAGAGGCTCTATGGTTGCCAGACGCAGCCCCATGCCGATGATTCGCATTGCCGGCGCCAGGCCTTTCTGGCTTTGGGATTGCGCGTGGATCCAGCTAGCCCCCAGCATCCTCTCCGCACGGTTGACTGCTTTGACCACATCTGCTGCCGGAAAGGCGACGGAGTTTATATCTGCGGCCAAGAGTTGTTGCTCGATCTTATCGATGGTCCAGTGCATTGCTCGTGCATCCTCATTCCGTCAACTCGCTTCAGTCATATCCAATTTTAGGTGAATGAGAATTACGTTCACGGATTACATCAGACGTCGGTCCCAGCCACTTCAGTCCCCGTGGCATAGGTGGCGCCTGGCTCGACGTTCACCCTGACCACCTGGAGCCAGTGCATTGGTGGTGCAACGGGGATGGAGGCGCGGCTGAAGAGATTGAGATCTGGAAAATCCGGGCACGGAAAGAAGGTGAAGTATGGCATCCATAGCTCAGGAATATTCATTGTTTGAAATCGATCGCGAGCTCGACACCCTTCTCGACGAGATCGAAGAGGAAATCGAGAACCGCGGTGAGGCTTCGGACGAACTGATGGAGCAATTCCAGCAGTTCTGCGAGGCGCACAGCGAAAAGGCCGACCGTATCGGGCGCTTTCTCCGAATGATGGAAGCGCGGGTCCAGTATTGCCGGAGTGAAGCAAGCCGGCTGCAGGAACGTGCCCGCAGTTGTGATCGGAAGGCGACCCAGACCAAGTACATGGTCATGTACTATCTCAAGAGCCGCGAACTCAAAAAGATCGAAGGCCGCGAATTCACTCTGCGAATCCAGAAGAACAGCCAGGATTCGGTGCGCTTCACCGATGAAACACAAGTGCCGCTGCGGTATCGAACTGTTTATGTCCGACTCGATGGGGTGTCGTGGGAACGGGTGATGGAGAACGTTCCGGAGGAGCTCAAACGCCTTCTCGTAGCCTCGATTCAGGAGGCTGCACCGAGTAACGAGGCAATAAAGAACGCCGTTCAAAATCAGATTGCCGTCCCCGGCGCCGAGGTCTATCGCGGCGACCACCTGCGCGTCGCGTAAGTCCCATTCTCAATTCAATTACCAACAGTCTGGCCGATGTGGGCCACGAGGAGGGGCAATGTTTCTGTGCCAGCCACTGCTCGATGTCCTCATCAGTCGCGGAATCGAGGACATCGATTCCTTCATTCAGCCTCCATCCTGGAACGATCTTCCCGATCCTCTGTCGATGACCGGGATGACAGAAGCAGTCGATCGCGTCCTCGCCGCAATTCGTGACAAGCAGAGGATAGCGGTCTTCGGAGATTACGACTGCGATGGCGTGCTCGGGGCCCACATTCTCCGAATGGTGCTTTCGGGTTTCGACATGCAACCGCGCGTCTATCTGCCCCATCGGGACGAAGGCTACGGTCTGAATGCACCGGCAGTCCATCAATTCTCGCTAGTCGGCACCGATCTCCTGATCACCGTGGACAACGGCATCAACGCACGAAAAGAGGTCCAGCTTGCGCGGCGCCTGGGAGTTGACGTAGTAGTCATCGATCACCACACAATCCAGGACCAGGCCAACGCGCTTTCAGTGTGGTCGTCAGAGTTCTGTGGCGCAGGCCTCGCAGCCTTATTCGCGTGGGCTTTGTCTCTCCGCGCGGGCTGGAACGACAACCGCATCGAGCGTCTCCTTTGCGCCGTGAGTCAATATGCGGCCATCGCATCGATCGCCGATTGTGTTCCGCTGCTCAAGGGAACGCGAACGCTGACGCGACTGGGCATGCGAGAGCTGGGACAAACCGAACACAGCGGCCTTCGGGAACTTCTGAGAAATTCCTGCGGCGATCCGTCGCAGCCCGATTCCAACGACGTTGCGTTCGGAGTGGCGCCGCGGATCAATGCCGCTGGACGCATGAACCATCCGGCGGTGGCCCTCGCCGTCCTCGTCGCTGCACCAAATGACGAGGCGGCAAGAAGAAGTGTCGAGGTGCTCAATCTACTGAACCGCGAGCGCCGCCAACTGGTTAAGGCGCATTTCCAAGAATTGTGCGCCGAGATTGAAGAGCCGGCTCCTGCGGGTCTAGTGATGTACCGCGCCTCTTGCCCGAGGGGTATCGTCGGGCTCGTGGCATCAAAGTGCGTTGAGCGTTTTTCAGTGCCCAGTATTGTGCTGGCTCCGTCGCCCTCCTCGGGCCTGGTGGTCGGTTCCGGGAGAAGCGTGAAAGGATTCAACCTGATCGAAGGCCTGGAACCATTCCGGCATTTGCTGACGCGCTTCGGGGGACACTCCCAGGCTGCCGGGCTGACCATGCCGCTCGCTCACGTTGAAACGTTCGCTCGGGAATTCGCCGTTTATGCCGCCAGCCTTGCCCTGTCGCGTGACCGCACGATCCACGCCGATACCGAACTGGTGCTCGCTACCGCAGGCAAGCAGTTCGATGAGCAACTTGCGCAGCTCGAACCGTTTGGGGAAGGAAATCCGGCTCCCGTCTTCCTGCTGCGCCAAGTGGAAATTGGGAGCATGAAGGACAGGTGGGTTCGTATCCGGCAGGGAAGGTACAGCCTGGAAACCCTGTGCTGGGATTTGTCTTTGAAAGAGCGTATGCGTGGCGACTGCCTGATCGAATTTCGAGGCAAACGCCGAATTTTGAGGCACTTTCGAGAGGCCGGCCCGGCCGCTTGAGAGTCCGTTTGACAGAGATTGGGTTCCGTGGGAAAACATCCGTCGAGGCGGACAAGGAAATGTACAACCCAACCACGGACATCGAACAAATGATTCAAGAACTGAATGCAATCCAGTTGCCGGGCTCCCTGATGGAGAGCTTCGACGCGTACCGGGAGGACACCCTCCGTACGGCCACCAAGGAGTTCACTTCTTCGCAGCTGAACTGGTATCTCGACCTGCTGAACCGGTTTCGCGGAACGGACGATCGAAAAGACTCGCTGCTCGACGTCTTCGATCCGGAGATGTACACAGTCAACCATCCTGCCTGGGATGCACCCCCTGGAACCAGAATCCAGATGCCGGCGCTGACCTCAGAAGTGGAAAGACTTGCCGATCGGAATTCCGAATTTGCAGATCTTGCTCGGGACGAGATCCGGGAATTCTATGAACTCGCCGAATCGTTTGCTGACGAGGAAGTACTAGGGCTCGGCCGAATCGGGCAGGCGGCACTGGTAGACCAGAAGACAATTTTTCGTGGCCGACAGGACACGATCCGCTACCTTGCTTTGAATGCGAGTGCGCTTCTCGAAGACTTCTGGGCCGAGGACGACAGCCTATGGCTGAGAGCTCCGGCGCGCCAAATCGAGTTCGAGGACATGCTCGCAAAGAGACAAACAAATCTCCGCAAAAACGAGGCGAGTCTGCCAGTATTCGAAGAAACGGATTTCACTTGCTACGCCGAAGACGAGATTCGCGCATTCGCGTTCGATATTCGGAAGCTCCTACTTATGGGACGGGCGCGGCATTTGGCAATCTGCCCGCGTTGCCAGCGGAGGCTTGAATACTGGACCGGCCTGGTCGATCGCTTCGATCAGGCGACAGTGTCCGAGGACAGGCGTCCCGACGCGTGAGAATGCGACCTTCGATGAGGAATGCGATTGCATGTGGTGCCGGAAAGAGGTGAGATCGAATCACTGGATCTTGAGCGGATAGGAGTACCAGTCATCCTGTCGGTCCAATTCCGTGAGGAGAACATAATTCCCGGGCCGGACTCGGCGCAAATCGAGCGTAACGGTCAGCTTCGTTTGATTGCCAACCATAGTAGCGGTCCCTGTGGCATAAGCGATGCGGCCATTGCCCTCTTTATCACCAACGACCATGATCGTGTAAGGTCCGGCTTCGCTGAAACGCGGGAGGATCAGATTCACATGCAGGAGTGCCGCGGGCAGATTGACCGGTGGACGCGGCGGCTGATCCTGTGCACCACGATAAGTTCCGTAATTGGTGAGGTCCAGCGTCTGATCGAGAGGTAGTGATCCTTGCTGGCTCGTGGCGGGAGGTTCGACAGCGATGGACTGACGATGACTCCAATACCTTGCGCCGAGGAAACCGGCAATGAGGCAAGCTGCGCACAGAGACGCAATGGCCGCAATACGTACCTGCGCATGGCCACGGGGAACGGTGGCCGAACGAAAGTCAAGCAGGGCCGGCATGCAGTGGTCACAGGAAGTCACGTGCCGCACACGGGAATCCGAGAGAGAGAATGAGCCCGGCTTGGCAGCGTAGGCGCGAAGGAAGGAATCGTCGGGACACTCGGGAGTTTTGTTGCCCCTTGGCTGCCTTTGCGTGTACGCGCGCAGTTGTTCGAGAAACCACTGCTCGGGATTGGTGTGCCCTTTAATCTCTCTCGCCTCTTTCTTTCGGATCATGGGTATCAGACTTCAGTTCGAGGAGTCCACGAATTTCTCTGCTTGCCTGGCGCCACACGGTGATATGGTCCGCGCCAAGTTCGTCCGCAATCTGCCTCCAGCTGTGACCGGCCTCCCGCCATCGAACGATCTGACGAGTTCGGTCGGTCATACGATCCAGGATCTGACGGATGATCACGTCTCGTTCGAAATCGGTTTTCGCCTGAAAAGTCTGTGTGAGCCGATCAAGTTCGGAAAGTGTACCCGACGGTAGTTCGTTTCTGTTGGCGCGATGCTTCGATATTCGCTTGATGACACTGATAATGCGGTAGGAGAGCTGAATTGCGGAGCGTTGGCCGTTTGAGCGTTGGTAATAGCGTTCGGCATTCTCGACCGCAGCATCCATCAACTCGTATGCGACCTGGGGATCATGGTGATAGCGCATCGCGCAATAAGCAGCGTATGGCCACGCGAGGGCGCAGGCGCGCCGAAACAGCAGATCTATCGCCGGATCAGGCGAGCCCAGGTACCAGTAGTCGGGGGCAGAGAGGGGAGGCCTTGGATCCATGGGCGGCTCTGCATCACGGGCTAACAGTTCCGGGCGCGACGCGTTACGGGCAGACGCCGCAAACACTGATGCGTTGATTCTAGCTTGAATACAGAAATTCCAAAAGTTGGAGCGGCCTCGCCTCGTCCCACTTTGGGGAAGGCGCCCGATGTGGAAATGAAAGTTGGGCGAGCATGATGGCCAAACAGGAATTCGTGCCTTCGATGCCATCAACGAAAGAATTGCAAAAATTTCGTTTCAGGATGCACCAAAGGCGTCAACAGAATGCCTTATTAAGATAGAGGGCTAATTTTCCACACCGCTCTCCGAACTGGAATCCTTCCTGCCTGCACGACGGTTCAAAAAGAGAACGCCTAAAAAACCGGAGAAGAAAAGTTCTATCTCTCTCTTCATTTTTCCCCATATGTGTGTATATGGAGACTGAGGTGATCTATGCCGGCTTCCCCCGACGGCCATAATCCGAAGCGCAGCTCATGGCGGCCATGGCCACCGGAGGCTCTTGAGATCTTGCGTCAAAACAAAAACCCGGTTGCGATTTGCAAAGAGCTCGCGTCCCTGACGGGTAAGAACACGAAAGCATGTTGGATGTTCATGACCAGGCACGGCATCAGGCGGCCCGGCTCGGCGAAACGGCACACATTCGAGCGCCTGAAAGTGGACGAACTGATCGAGTACATCTCTGACCATGGCGTCCACGCGGCCGCGCAGAGGTTCCGCTATGACCCGAAGAGCCTCTACAACCTCCTGTACCGGCAGGAATATACGAAGATGAGCAAAGACACCATCACCCTGCGCCAACTCTCTATGCATCTGCGAATGAGGTTCAGCCGGGTCCATGGGTGGGTCGAGCAGGGACTGCTGAAAGCAAAGCGGCATGAATTCAAGTCGGGCAACGTGAGCTATCGTGTCTCCCTTGATGAGGTCCGGGCATTCTGCAAAAAACACAAGGACCTGATTATCACGCGGCGCACGTGTCTCAACAGAATGCGCTTTCTTGAGGAGGTCATCTTTGCCCCGAAGCATGCCGACATTGTGGATGCGCGTAACAGCAAACACGAGCGTCAGGCCTTCGAGCGAGGCGAGTACCTGGAGAACACGGAGAGCTCTCAGAGAAGCGCCTGATCGCAACAGGAACGAACCTCGCATTTTAACAAGCTGAGAGTTCGCGAAAACTGAAAGATCGACAGGAGGTCATCATGTCCGATCACAAGCCATGTCCCGGCGAGCAGGAGCATCGGGGCATTCAAACCAGTTCCCGTTTATCCGCGAAGGGCAGATCACCCGTGGATCCTGAAAGCCTGCCGGCAGCCACTCAAATATCAGTCCCATTTAAACTCGTCGCGGAGTTCCGAATCGAAGCCGAGAACGTCGCGGAGTATCTGCAGCAGCCCGATTTAGATCCAGAAGAGCGCAGCCTTTTCCTGGCGATCATCACTACGCCAGAGGCACTCAACCGCATTTGTCGTCTGGCGGTTGTTTGCGCTCTCACTGAGGATTCAGAACGCCATTTCAAAGGGAAATTCATGGGGCCGGAGCCCGAAGACATTCTCGCCTCCATCCTTCCGTACATACCTGGAGATCTGCAGGAGTACTGGACGACGCTACGGCGAGAAAACTGTGGCTGTGTTGATTTTTATATTGACCGCATCTTTCAGCAATTCAACAGCTCACTGAGGAAAACGCAGATCCTAGATGTCTCGACTGGAGAGTCGATTCCTCTCTGGGCCAACAGCAAGATTCAGCCTTCGCTCTGAGTCAAATATAGCGATCTTTTGTTCTGCGACGGCCGATCCAAGCGGAACCACTCTACGATTGAGCGGCCGCAGAGGCCCCGGCAATCGAGCCAAGTCGCGGGCAAGCTGCACGGTCGAGCAATCTCAAGAATGGCGTAGTAGATCAGAGAAGCGCCTGATTGCAATTCGCGCGAACTCCGCAGCCCACGCAGCGGCCGCGGTGCTCGTGGTTTCGATCTGCTGTCAAGCGCGCACGCGCGAGCTCGACCTCGCGGATAGTTTCAAGAAGCCACTGGCGCCGTTCGTCGGTGAACACCACTCTCCGTACCTGCTGTCCCGCATAAATGACAAGCGCATATGGGACACGAACTTTCATCTGGTCTTCAACCAGAGCGCAATACGCCAGAGCCTGGATCATATGGTTGGCGTAGACCTCTCTGCGAGCTGGCGGCCTGCTTGAGTTCTTCAGTTCGACGGGTACGGTGCCATCGACGGTTCGTACCAGACAGTCCGGCTTTCCGGAAATTCCCAGAGCGTTCGATCGCAATGGCTCGCCGAAGAATGGTTGGCCGGGAAGATCCTGGTAGAACACCTCGCCGGCGGGGATGCCGGCTTTCTTTCTCGATCGCGATGCCAACAGAAACAGGAAGAGGGCGAGGACGACCAGAGTGGCGGCCATTACCTGAAGGTTCATCGCGCCCACCCCAGCCAAACAAACACAAAGAGGATCACCGCGAGCGCGAGTGCGACAAACGCACCCCACCGGAAGCTGTCGCCTCGTGCGAGTTGCCGTCCTTGTGAGGCGTGCCACGCATTGCCTTCATCCTGCAATTGTTGTGTTTCGGTCGATGGCTCTACGCCCTGGACATATTTAAGCTCCCAGGCCTTCGCACAATAGACGAATTCCGCCAGCTCCGTGGCCGATATGAGCCTCTTGCGCATGACGCCCTCGCTCTCGGACATCAAATCACCATTCCAGACTTCAGGCAAATGGCCCTGTGAAGGTTGGTCGAGGTCAGGGGTCGCCTCGCGAGCTGCCAGAAACCGAGATCAAATTCTGTTCGAGATCGGCACCCGCTAAGTCGACTGTGCTCAGCATTTTTCGGCTCACGATCAAGGAAGTTGCCGGGAGTCCTATGATCATCCTGTAATGACGGAGCAGAAACTAGGCGATCTTCTCGCAAACTCAATCACGCACGGGTTCGGCGTTCTGCTGGCCACGACCGGTGGGGTTTGGCTCATGGTTCGCGCTGCGCGAGGGATGCCGCGACTGATAATCGCGTGCGCTGTCTACGCCTCCACCCTGGTTCTTGTCTACCTGTGCTCCACGCTCTATCACTCGCTGGTGCGCACCCAGGCGCGTTATGTCTTTCGAGTGCTGGATCATTCGGCGATCTACCTGCTGATCGCGGGGACCTATACGCCGTTTACGCTTGTGTCATTACGAGGTCCTTGGGGATGGACTTTGTTCGGAATCGTCTGGGGATTGGCCATCGCAGGAGTGATCTTTAAGAGCTTCGCTGTTGAGCGATTTGCCGTGGCGTCGGCGATAGCGTACGTGCTGATGGGATGGATCGCAATCGTGGCTATCGTACCCCTGGCACGAGCCATCACCTGGCACGGGATTCTCTGGATCGGGGCAGGGGGCATTTTTTACACCTTTGGGGTTCTCTTCTTTGCTCTCGACAGGCTCCGTTATTTCCACGCATTATGGCATGTGTTTGTTCTGGCGGGAAGCGGTTCACATTTCCTTGCGGTTCTCTTTTATGTTGTTCCGCATCCGGCCGTGCTCCAGTGACAGTTCGCGAGTTCGTTCACGGGAATTCACCGGAACTCTCTAAGCCGCATTGAGCTTCGCCAATGCAACTTCGAATTGAGGATCCCGCCCCTCAAGCGCGGCCTCGTATGACCAGTCAACGGGAACGTCCGGGGTGATGCCTTTCCCTTCGATCCGGTCGCCGTTCCAGCTCATATACGCGGCTACTGGAAGCACCAGCGTGTATCCGTTGCCAATTTTGATTCCGGAACGCGACACGAGCCGGCCCGCGGTTTTGGACCCGACGATGGTTCCCAACCGGTTCTCCTGCGCAAACTGTGCCAGCATCTCAGCGGCGCCCGTTGAGTGCTCGTTCACTAGAATTGCGACGCGCCCATGAAAAGGTCGTCTACCAAATCCCTCGGTTACAAGCGCAATCGATCTCTTGTTGGCGAACTTCAGCGCCAAAGGCAGGAGTTGGAATTTGAACCGGGGAATGTGACCAAAGCGGGGCAGCCTTTCCTTATCGTATCCATGTTCAGCCATGGGGCGATCGAGGCTGAAACCGATCGGGGTTTTGTCGGGCGTCAGATAGCTCATGACGCGAAGGCCACCGATTCCGCCACCCGGATTCCCGCGCAGATCGATGAGCAGACGGCTCGCGTCATGGAGAATCCCATCGAAAGCAGCTGACACTTCATTGGCAAATTCGATCCCGACGTAACCAGGAAACAAACTGACCTTGAGATTGGCGATGGACTTGTCTAGGAGCGAAGCGGCCACACTCTTCGGCTCCGAATAGGGATTCGATCTGTACTTCGGTTTTTGCGTAGTCAAATCGATCTGAAGTGAACGTTTGTCGCCGGCACGCGAAACCACGATCTCCCTTCCGCGGCCCATTTCAAAGGCGGGCGAGACGGGCGGCTCCACCTCACGGGACCCAATGGCGATGAGAAGGTCCGCTGGTTTGACGCCCGCGCACTCCGCAACACCTCCGGGCAAGACATCCTGAAACGCCCAACGCAGGCCATCGGAGTTGGTGTACACCGCACGAAAGCTGGCATTGATGCTGCTGCGCGGCGTAACCGCAGTGTGCGGACCCAGGATGCCAAGTCCGCTCGATCCGAGTTCGTCGAGCAGATCCGCCACCGCACCTTCGAATGCGGAGTCCGAATCTGAATTGAGGACCTGTTGCCGGTGTTGCGCGACGATCTCCTTCCAGTTCCTGCCATTGAAGTGCGGGTCATAGAATTTCTGCTGGACTGCATCGTCGATGTGCTGAAGTAGTTGTTCCCGTTCCGATCGCGTTAATGCCATGCGACATCCTCTCGATGGTCAGATCGTGCCGTTTGGGTCGCCGACCAGCTGGAAACTGGCCCAGTAGTAGGGTTGGAGTCCTTCTTTGATCAGTTGACTTTGGGCATCGCGAAGCGCCTGGCCCTTCGGTTCGCCCTTGCTGAGACGTGAATAAAACGCAGCCATGAGGTGTTCTGTGGAGTGGTCCTCAAGTTCCCAGAGTGTGGACACGACCGTATCTGCGCCGGCTTCAATAAATGCGTTCACAATGTTGTCGACACCGTCTTCGCCGACTGGCCCGACGCCAGTGTCGCATGCCGACAGCGTGACAAGCCCGGCATTCAAACGAAGCTTCTCGATCTCACGGACCTGCAACATCCCGTCATCGGGTTCGTTTTTTCCCGGTGCGAAGATGAGCGCCGAACGGTCAGGGTACTCCGTGTCCACGTACCCGTGCAGAGCGAGGTGCACGACGTTGTATTGAGGCAAGGGAAGCTCAGTGAATCGAGTCTTTGTTGCATCGGCTCCCAGGAGAATCGTGCTGGGCTGGGGAAGATCGCCAGCAATGGTTTCAACCTCTTTCTTACTTTCCGGGAGCGGAGTGAGACTCGCTTCACTAGGCCCGGAAGAGGCACGGAGGAATGGCCCCTCGGCCTTTGTTTCCTTCACCCACGCCGCCACGCCCAGATAAGGGAGCGGCGGGTCGGCTTCTTTCTCCTGCCTGCTTCGCAGGATGGAGAACACAGTGGACGACGGGCATGTCGCGATTGTGTGGGTTTCGACCGCGGGAGCGCCGTTCATTGGGATCGCTCCAAAAGGCAGGAGATGCAGATCTCCGTCAGGAACCAGGATTAGGGATGAGTGATTCTGCACCTCCGTGATCGGCCCGAAAAGTTCCCTGAACAACGAGTCGCCCAGACCAACGTTGACGTGTTGCTGGCGAACAGATGTTCGATACGCGTTTGCATCGGCCTCGATTGTCTCCCGACTCGCGAGTTCATAGGCTCGAGCCGTAGTGTGCGTTACCGCCAGCGCATAGGAGTGGGGGGCAGCGAGCACGTATTCGACAAGCAGTTCTTTGTCGCCAAGCAAGGATTCAAGTTGTTTCAGTGGAACCGGATGCTCGATTGCGTCCGAGGCAAGGGAATGCTGCTCCAGTGTCAGCTCGGTACGGTAAACCCGGTCGGTAAGTTCCTGCCGCTGCGCCTGGTCTTGAGCGTTGAGGAGTGCGATGTTGAGTTCTGTGAGATGTCTCTCGGCAGGGGTCGGTGCGTGCGGAGGGGTGTATGCATGGTGCTGCAACGCCTGAGCTTCAACTCGCCCACGGGCTTCTTCGAGAACGTGAAGGGCCGCATCGTATTTGCGCTGATTGCACATCGAGACGAAGTACCCGGCATAGACTTCGCCCATTTCCGTAAGCAGTAAGCGCTCGACGTTGGGAGTGGGAACATTTTGAAGCAGCGAATCGATAATGGTCGCACTCTCCCGATAGAGCGCATCGGCCTGATCATGCTGACCGAGTTTTCCGAGAATGCGCGCCTTGATCGCCAGATCGCGAGGAACGAAGTATAGCTCGTCGGGAATGCGTTTATTGGCAGTGATCGCCTCATCGACCACCGAGAGGGCCTGCTGGAGCTCGTTCCGGTGTTCGTATGCTTCGGCAAGTCCACCTCCAACCTGCGTTATACCGCGCCAGTAGCCTAGTTGCTTCGCATACAAAAGTGCCTGGTTGAAATCCGCGATCGCATTGTTCCACTGGCCAACATCCTCATACACGCTCGCTCTCGATGTGAGGATTTGGTAGTAGTGCCCCTTGAGCGCAGGGCTCGGGATCTCCGCGAGCGCCTGGCCTGCAAGGTTGAGCGCATCCTGGTAGCGATGAAGGCCGCGAAGCGCATCGATTTTGGACGAGACTGCGACCGCTGGGAATGCTACGGCAGGGTTGGTTTTCGCGGTGTCGATTGCCTCATTGAGTGCGGTGAGCGCTTCATTGTAGCGGTGGAGCTCGACGAGACCGGCTCCATAGAGGCTCGCATACCGTACATGGGCCTCCGTGTCGCGGAAGACTCTGGAGACTCCCCAGGCGGTGAGGACTTCGCGTTTAGCAGTGGATGTATCGCCTGCCAGGAACGCTGCGATCCCTTGCTCGCCAAGGGCGCGTGAAGCAAGAAGCAGATGTCCCTGTCTGGTAGCCAGATCAGCTACTTGTTTCCATGTCTGCCTAGCCATCCCCGCGTCGTAATTATTCTCGATCGTTCCGCGGACTAAGAGGATCCGGAGCCGCGTCTCAGCATCGGCCGCTTCTGGCCTGCTGAGATCCTGAGTGAGGGTGTAGATCGTGTCGGCAAGACTAGTGGACTCGGCGCCGCCGGGGATTTGGCTGACCTGCGCATAAAGCGCTTTGGCTCCGTTCCTTTGAGCCTCAAATTTGTTTTCGGCTTGCCGGTAGAGAGGCACGGCAGAAAACCAGTTGCCGTTCCACGACAGCTCATCCCCTCGGCGCAAGAGAGCAGTGGCACTGTTTGATGAAACCCGCCGCCGAATACGGTAACCGATGAATACGACGAGCAGTATGATCGCGACCGCACACATGACAATAACGGCAACGGACTGGGCGCGTTTGGGGGAAAAGCGCATCGCAATCCTCGCTGGGCCGGTCGAACTGGTTGAAAACAATATAGCCGCACCGACGTTGTCGACTCAAGGGATGCACGCCCCGCGATAGACGCAGGAATGTGAAAAGTGCTCAGAATCCTAAAGAATCAAAGGAAAGACGACACCATTTGCCCCACACGCGAAGACGCAGGCCAATGTTTCAGCAACTCGTCGCTGGCGAGAGGGTCGCCAAGAAGCGTTCTGGTTATGAGCGAGGGCCAGTTGCGGCCTTAGATTCGGACTGCAGCATCAGATTTACGAGGAATCTCAAAACTGGGTAAGCCGCGCGCACGATGCGATCATCGTTTGGCTCTCCGGGAACCTTCTCTCCGTGAAAGACGTTACATCGAATCTGATACAGCACGTTCTGAAGCTGGCCCAGCTTTCGTTCATTGTTGAATGAAACAGCCAGATTGCCAGCTCGGGGCACGTCCTCCGACTCCCAAGATTCGACGTCGGCGCTTTCCTTGCGCGACAGGTTCAACACATAACAGCCATTGCGCTTGGTGATCGATTCGCGTAGGGCCCTAACAGCCGCTGCAAATTCTGCATCAGTATCGAGCACCTTGCTGTATTGAGCCTTGAACGACCTCACAAACTCGCTAAAGATCCTGTCCTCGGTGTATTTTTGAGAAATTCTCAACCGAAGCGCAAACGAGTCCGAATCGATCTCTATCTGGTCACCGTCAATTGTCAGCCGCACATCCAGCGCGGCGTTATCGACGGGAAGAGACCTATATTTCTTAATGTCCGCTCTCTGTTGGTTCGCTGACTCATAGAAGGCCGCATAGCAAGTCGCATTGAAGGCAATCCACAAAGAAATGAAAGCAAAGTAGGGATCAGAAGTCTGCTCAGACTGACGAATCCACTCATCGATTAGCCGTCTTTGCTTGTCATCCACGTACATGTCCATCTTACGGCTCAATTCGAGCGAGGTAGTAAACTCTGATCACGCTCATTTCTGCACAATGTCTGCCTTGACAGATAGATATGGGCTCTTCTCCCCATACCCGGTTATGAGCGCTGATCTTTTTGCCCGCGTGAGAGCCACATAAAGCAGCGCCCGCTCACCCGTCTGAAGGTTGCGTTCCGTAATCTGATCGTCCGCAGACGCGAGGGCCAAATCCAAGGGAATCACTCCCTTGTTCGCAGCCACCACGATCACATGATCAAATTCAAGACCTTTTACGCGATGCATCGTTGCCAATCGAATTCCCGGCCGATCACGCTGTTCTGCGGAGTCTCTCTTGATCTCATATGTCTCAAACCCAGCAGGTCGAATGTTCCCTGCATACAGTTCCAAGAGTTTTTTAGTTCGTGCAACCAGGCAAACCGACTCCAGCGCCGCACCGTCTTTTTGAAGGCCAGCGAGGTATTCTCTCAGGAATTGAATCTCATCGGCCGCCGAGAGGAACGTGCGCACTAGCGGAGGTTCTCCGTGCGTCAGAGACATGTACCCTTTTTGGTCATCCTCGCCGTTGTCGAGATCATCAATGGGGCGCCCTTCGAGCAATTTGACAGCAAACCGCCGAATTTCGTCAGTGGTCCTGTAGTTCACTTTCAACTTCTTGCCACGGCCGCGGATGTCGATTCCACATTTTCCCAGTGAAACGCGGTGACGATAAATTCGCTGGTGCGCATCGCCCACGACGAAAATGTCGTTCTCTCCAGCAGGCACAAGTGCGCGAATCAGCCGGAAAGCCTCCGCGCTCATATCTTGACCCTCGTCCACGATAATCGCCCTATACGGAAGCTTCAGATTCTTGTGTTCAATAAGCTGACGGGCATCGCGGATCAGATCGATATACTCTTTCTTTCGCGCTTGATTGAGTTCGGCACGATATTCCTGGAAGACTGCCCACACCTTTCGCTTTTGATCGCGGGTTAAGCGGGTGCCACGACCGATCCTGGGCGCAGCAAGGTACTCGTCGACGGAAGCAATGTTTTGCGCCTGCACTACGTTTTCCCACTCGATACGGTAGAAGCTTTCAGGCAACTCGACATCCGGCGGAATCAGTTGAATGGCTCCGCGCCAGCAGTCATTATCTTCGCTAAAAACGATCTCAGGTTTGAAGCCCTGAGTTGCCAGAAAGTTGGATACCCAACCATCCAGGTGACGCACTTCGATTCGCGCCCAAGCCTTCTCGTCTGTGCAGAGCTTCCGTAGGTTTTGCGATATATCGGTTGCCAAATTCCTGGTGAAGGTTGTCAACAAAACCCGATCATCTGGACTGGTGAAAACCTCTTCAGCTAAATAACGTGCCCGATGCATGGCAGTGACCGTCTTGCCTGTGCCGGCTCCCCCGAGCACGCGTACTGGCCCCCTTGCGTGCATTCGAACTAGCTTTCGCTGTGTCGGGTGCAGGAAAATGCGCCACTGCTCAAGTGGTGCGGCCAAGATCTCAGCCATTTCCTGTGCACCTTCCACGACATAGAAGCGGCGCTTCGAATCCTCGTTCTCCAATGCCGCTTTGAAATCGGCCGTATCGACCTTCGGCTCAACCTCCGCAGGCTTTTCAAGCTGTTGAAAGACTTCCTGAACCGTATAGCCCGAAGCCAGAAGGTACAAGGCCTCGTACGCTTCTTGTGGAAACTGTGCCTCAGATCGTTCCAAATCGACATCAGCATTCAAGGTTCGAACAATCGGCAGCAATTGCTCCGGAACGCCCAGCAACAACAGATGCTTGTCTTTGACGCCCGCAAAGAGCCGCCCTTGTTGCGCAGGAGCGTGGCGGGGGAGGGGCACAACAGAGGAAACAGATGGAACATCCTCGAGTACCTGTAGTGCTCCTGTCGCGGGATGTACCTTCAACTGCGTTCGTTCAGCCCAACGATACGCTTCATCGTGGTTGTCCACCCACATCAAAACGTAAAGATCTGGATCGGGTTTTGCGACGATGGCACGGTACGCTTGGTCGATGCGGACAGAGTAGAACTTCTTGTCCTTCGCGCTCTGCACTGGCTCGTAGTTCAGTCCAGGAGCCTCAGGGTGCGCTTGAAATTTTTCAAAGAACTCGCGAACCTTCTTTTGATGCGATTTCTGCACATTCGAAAAAGCCAGCAAGAAATCTTTAGACAAAGCAACTGTCATGTTGTGGACCTCTTAGGCAAAACAGCAAACAGAGTTTCGGGGGTGGTCGTTAAATCGCTTGCCTTCCACACCTGCCAGCCCGCATTACGAACTGTGCCGACGAACTCCTCCTGCGACTGCGTGAGAACACAGACCTTCAGTTCAGGCCACGCTAGCTCTGCGAAGGCCACAATTTCACCGTCGCCGTCTGCGATCTCGAAGCCGGCCACCGGCAGAACCAGGGCAGCTTCATCCACGGCGATTACGAGCTTACGTGCATTCTCGTCGACCACATCAGCAAGAAGAATCTCGATGGCAGCGTTAGACGGTCGCGCTTCCTTCGCCGCACAGACCTCAAGCAGGCTTCCGTAAATTCCTTCAACCAGCCCCGTCGATGTCATCCATGTGGCGCCGGGGAGGAACTGAAGTATGTTGCATCCACGCAGAAAGTCGCGCCATGCTCGTCGCCATTCAACACCACCGGTAGCAGCGCGATCATCCAGTAGCCGTAACCAGATCTGCAATCTCCGAAAGCTCGCATCAGCGACATCGGCGTGTGGCACTGCAACAAACCCTGCGGCATAGTCTGATGTCAAGACGCCGCAATAGGAGTCAGCTGGCTTTGCCTCTGCTCGAGTCGTCGCGTTGGATTCAGCATCAAACCAGTGCAATGGGCCTGGATTGGATAATGCGATCGCCAACTCCTCCCTCGATACGCCTGTGCGGCGGTTCGTTACCAGAGCATCCATCGCAAGATCTCGTGCCAGAGTAAACAGCCCGTCTTGGCGTCGGGTCGTCAGCAACGAAATAAGCAAATCCAGTGAGGTCGCAGCTCCGAGGCGCTTGGCCGACAGTAGATCCGCTTGCGGTTCGGGGGTCTTATCCAGCCGTTGATAAACGTCGGCCCAAGTCAGAGACCACACACGATATTTTCCCGATCTCAAGATTGCCAATCGCTGCGCTGAATCTCGGCCGGTGCGCAGGTTCCCACTTACCGCGTCGGCATGCCACTCGTATCCATCGGTGAATATCGCTATCGGGAGTTCGGCACCGTAGGGGCGCTCAGGATACAAAACGAAATCAGCACGGGAAGGGATGCGAACGTTCTTATCGGGTCCAAGGTCAACTTGTGGCTCAATGGTCCAATTCCCGTGTTGGTGAGTCGTCAGGTAATAGCCCTTTTTTCCGTTGATTACCCGCGGTTCCAACCGACGCTCTGGCTCGTCACCCTGTTTGCGTTGGAGTGCTTCCAGAAATGCCGCCTCCAGCTCGCTTTCGAGTAGACGGTTCAGGCGGATGCTGTCCAGGCGATCTGTGACCTTAAGACTTTGCCAGTGTCTCAGTATTTGGCTCAACAATTCCACTGCCGTTGCACGCGACGTCCGTCCTTGGAAATGACGGCCTCGGTATGCGAGTAAGCAGGCGTAGCAGCCATCTTTGGTTTCGTCCAGACGGCACTCACAGGAAACCAAGGCATCGTGCGCTTGGCGGAAGACTTCTTCAAGTTGTGCGGGATCGGCCATCAGAGTCTTCAGATAACCGGTTCCTCCCGGAACTCCGTCGTAGAGAACCAGGTACCGTTTCCGAGCTTCAGTGCCTTGGATAGGCTCGTCATACACTGTTGTGTGCAGATGGCCCGGATCACCTTGGAACTTCTTCTTGAGTCCTAGTTCAAGGGCCGCGACAAACGATTCCACTTGTCGTTCAGCATCGACTACCGATACTGGCAAGAGCATTCGGATCGCCTCAGAGCTGAACTCGCGATACAAATAGCACGCACGGACCGCCTTTTCCTTTTCCGGCTCCTTCCTATATCGGCACCATGGCGTATGGTGAATCTCGCCGTTGCGGCGAATCTTGCCACAGGCCTGGCAGAGCTCGAACGAACGCGCTGACCGCTCGCGTCCCGCTATCATCATGCGCGCTCCACCTGAGCCCAGTTCTCCAAAATTGACTTCGCGCAATGTCAGCTTGCGGAAGAACTCAAAGCCAAAAGGTAATTCTTCGTGATCAAGAAAGAATGCCTGCGCGATCTCCTCTCCGTCCGTGAGCACGAACATGTTCTTTTCATAGAACTTTGGTTCACGCTGATCGTCGTCGTCCAGCGATCGGCTCTCGCGGTCACTGGTATTTGCAATAACTTGCCGCATCCGCAGCAAGATCTTGCGCTGTCCGTCATCGGACCAGAGCGTATGGCCGCATTTCGGGCAGGCCGTTTGAGGTTCGCGCTCGCCCTCTCGCTCCATCCATGAACAATTTGGACACAAGCGCCAGGGTTCCAAGTCCTCTGGCTCAAAGATCACACCGTCGACCTGAACTTTGCGTCCCTCGGCGTAAAATCGGTTCTCCGGCGCCAACTCGGCGATCGCGGCAGCCGCCGGGCGATCGTATTTATAGGTGTGCGACTCAAATCGGCGCTCGGGGTCCGCTTCCTTTTCCTTTCGCCTGTAAATGATGGACTGGAGCGTCACACCCTGTTCGGGGAAGGCGTAGTTTGGCAGCAGTCCTTCGTTAGTGAGGAAGTGCAGGATAGGCGAGTCGCGCAAATCGTTCGCAAGCTGTTGCAATGCCGACTTCTCCTGACGCAGCTCATCTTCTTCCTTGCGGCGCTCCTCCTCGGTCATCGGCACATCCTGAAGCTCCCGGATGCGCTTATTCAACGTCTGGATACGTCCGCGCCACTTCTTCAACTCTTCGGCTCGGCGGCGCAGGCCCTCGACTAACCGGTATCGAAGACCATCCTCGTTTCGAGAGAACTCCAGCAGGCGTTCCCGAGTCGAATCCGAAATGTCGGTTCCAAACAAAGCGAGAAACTGCTCTTCGAGAGCTGTGCGA
>Ga0209004_1000019_pt1 | contig 43617 bp, 43 predicted proteins | sample TexAe_RefH0_M1_FD_187948 | JGI IMG/M metagenome (GOLD analysis project Ga0209004, IMG submission 187948) | Forest soil microbial communities from Davy Crockett National Forest, Groveton, Texas, USA - Texas A ecozone_RefH0_M1 (SPAdes) (version 2) | ecosystem: Environmental > Terrestrial > Soil >... | reverse complement strand
AGCCTCCGCCATCCGCGCCGTGTAAGCGTTGATGGCGCCCACCACCTGCAGCGGCTTTTCTTCCGCCACCGCCGCGCGAAACTTTTCCCCAGACGATCTGCTAGTACGATTCTGCTGCATGCAATGCCCTTCCGCCGCATCATAGCAGCAGGAACGGCTGAGCTTCCCCACCCCCACCCCATGGTGCGACAATCGTTCCCGTTGCCGCGGCCCGCCGTTTCATGCCGCTGCGGAGGAGAATCACACCATGAAGCCTCTCATCGTCTGTGCCGGCCTTCTTTTCGCTACAACCACGCTTTTCGCACAGCAGGGTCCGCCCAAGAGCCCGCCCGCCAAAGCTACAGCCACAATCGGCGGACACGAGATCACCATCACCTACTCCGCGCCCGGCGTCAAGGGCCGCGAAGGCAAGATCTTCACCAAGGACGGCCTCATCAGCCATAACCCGCACTACCCCATCTGGCGCGCCGGAGCCAATTCCGCCACCACCCTGCACACCGACGGCGACCTGATGATCGGCGACATCGCTGTTCCCAAGGGCGACTACACCCTCTTCGTCGACATCTCCGATCCCGACAACTGGACCTTCATCGTCAACAAGAAGACCGGCGAGTGGGGCCTTGCCTACGACGGCTCTCAGGACCTCGGCAAAACCAAAATGACCATGAGCAAGCCGCCGGCGATGGTTGAGAACCTCTTGTACACCCTCACCGACAACGGTGGCGGCAAAGGCACTCTCACCCTCGCATGGGAAGACCACTCCGCCTCCGTGCCCATCACCGTGCACAAATAAACAGCGCGTAATCAATACGGCAGGGCGCAATCCCATCTCCGACCGCCCTGCCGGTACAATAGATAGAGAAACTGATCGCTTCCGGAGAGCTGAACTGCCTTGCCTCTTTATGCCTATCGCTGCACAACCTGCGGCAACAAATTCGAAAAAATCCAGAACTTCTCCGCCGAGCCGGAGACCATCTGCCCCAAGTGCGGCAACGCGACACTGATCCGCCCGCTCACCGCGCCGCGCCTCAATTTCAAAGGCGCCGGCTGGTACGTAAACGACTACGCTTCGAAGAGCTCCGAGTCCTCGTCCGAATCCAGCGGCGAATCGAAGCCCGCTGAATCCAAGGAAGCCACAAAGTCCAGCGAACCTGCAGCCGGCGCATCGTCCACCCCACCCGCCCCGTCGGCTCCTGCCTCGACGCCCAAGTCTTCAACCGACAGCTAAACCAAAGCCGAATGCATCGTGGCGGCCACTCCAGTTCCGGTACCTTCAAAAACTTGGGTGCCCCATCCATGACGCAGCCTCATCGCGGCATGGGTGGGAAACGATGAACCCTTCTTTCTCCAGCAGCCGAGTGCCCCCATGTCTCGCGTCTGAGACATGGGAAAGCAACACGTCGAACAACCCAACCCCGCTAAACTGAATGCAGTCCATGCCCCTGCTCGATCCCATCCCGTCGCCCGTCGAAAATGCCGACATCGCCTCCCTCGAATGGGAGCCTCTGCTCGCTTTCATCTCCGGTTACGCCGCATCAACCGTAGGCCGCGAAGCTATCCTCGCTCTTCGTCCTTCCAGTGACGAGCCGTGGATAACCCGCCAGCACCAGCTCACGGGCGAACTCCGCCTGCTCCTCTCCGAGCAAGTCTCCATCCCTCTCGGCGGCCTTTTCGATCCCACCCAACTCGCCGCGAAGGCACAGATTTCCGGCGCCGCCCTCGAAGCCGCCGAATTCCAATCCGTCGCCCGACTGGCCAACGACGTCGCCGCCTGGCAAGCTTTACTGCGTGAACCACCTGCGCGTGTAGCCGGAAAACTCCCCGGCCTCTCCGAGCTCTCAGCCGCTCTCGCCGGCTCTTCTCTAAAGCCATTGGCCGAATCCATCGAGCGCAAAATCCAACCCGACGGCACCCTCGCTGACGACGCCTCGCCCGAACTCAACCGCATCCGTCGCGAGCAGGAGCGGCAACAGCGCACCATCGAAGAGTCCCTTCGCTCTGCCTTGCGCAAACTCTCCGGCGAAGGCTCCACGCAGGAAGACCTCATCACCATTCGCGGCGACCGCTTCGTCATCCCCGTCCGCAGCGAACTCAAGCGCCGCGTCTCCGGCGTTGTCCACGGTGCAAGCTCATCGGGCCAAACCGTCTACGTCGAGCCGCTCGAGACCATCGAACAGAACAACGAACTCGTCCGCCTCCTCGAAGAAGAGCAGGCCGAAATCCATCGCATCTTCGTCGCCCTCACCCGCCAGGTCGGCGGCTACGCCGCGTCCCTCGTCGAAGGCGCCCGCGTCCTCGCCCTCGTCGACACCCTGTTGGCCCGCGCCCGCTTTGCCCGCGACTACGATTGCGTTGCCCCCGCCATCACACCCGACCAGCTCCGCCTCACCGCCGCCCGTCACCCGCTGCTCGAGCGTCACCTCCGCGCGGTCAATGGCCACGTTGTCCCGCTCACCCTCGAATTAACCGCCGAGGCGCGCCAGCTCATCATCAGCGGCCCCAACACCGGCGGCAAAACCGTCACCCTCAAGACCACGGCGCTCCTCGCCATGATGGCTCAGGCCGGACTGCCCATCCCCGCCTCGTCTGCCAGCTTCCCCATCTTCACCGCATTTCTCGCCGACATCGGCGACGCGCAATCCATCGAAGCCGAGCTCTCCACGTTCTCAGCGCACATCGTCAACCTCAACCGCCTCTCGCGTCTCGCCGATCCGCGGTCTCTGGTGCTGCTTGATGAGCTCGGCTCCGCCACCGATCCCGAAGAAGGCTCAGCACTCGCCGTCGCCGTCGCCGCGTTCTTTCTCGAGTGCCGCGCGTGGACTCTCATCTCCACCCACCACACTTCGCTCAAGGTCTACGCAGCCAATACTCAAGGCGTCCTCAACGCGGCCGCAGGAGTTGACGAAGTCACGCTGGTGCCCAACTACCAACTCCGTCTCGGCGTTCCCGGCGCCTCTGCCGGCATCCAGACAGCCGAGCGTCTCGGCCTGAACCGCACCATCGTTGCCGCCGCCCGCCAGCGCCTCGGTTCGCAGCAGGTCGACATCGCCCGCTTCCTCGATAAACTGCACGACGATCTTTCCGCGCTTGAAGTGGAAAAGAAAAAAGCGCGCGAACAGCAATACGCCCTCAACCAGGAGCGTGCCAGACTTGCCCGCGAAGGCGATGCCGAACTTCGCAACCGCACCCGCGAACTCGAAGCCAAGCTCGCTTCGTTAATGAAGGAATTCGAATTCCAGATGCGCGAGAACGTGCGAGCTATCGAGGACCGCGCCGCGCAGCAAAAGCTTTCCAAGGAAGCCGAACGCCGCATCAATCGCCTGCGCCGCGAGTTTCAGGAAAGCTTCAACCAGACCGTCGTGGCTCATCGCACCGGTGCAGACGCCGGCGATGCCAACGCCCAGCCGCATGTACTTCGCCACGTCGCCCCCGGCGACCAGGTCCGTATCAAGTCCATGAACAAGATAGCCATCGTTCAACGCGAAATCGACAAGGATCTCTTCGAAGTAGCGCTCGGTCCCATCAAGATGCGCGTCAAGAAGGACGACCTCTCCGAAGTTTCTCGTTCAGATGCGTCGGCCGCTGAAAGGGCCGATCCATTGGCTGCCGCGCGCAAACAGAAGGGCGTCCACGTCTCCGTCACCAGCGCCAACACTGACGATATGCGCATGGAGATCAACCTTATCGGCCGCACGGTAGACGAAGCCACCGAAGAGCTCGAGAAGTATCTAGACCGCGCCTTCCTCGCCGGCCTCCCCCGTGTCCGTATCATTCATGGCCACGGCGCCGGTATCCTCCGCCGCGGCGTCCGCGACTTTCTCAAAAGCCACCCGCACGTAGCCACCATCGCCGAAGCCCCCCAAAACGAAGGCGGCCAGGGCGCTACCCTTGTCGAGTTGCGCCAATAGGGAGCATCACAGCGCAGAGGTCTGTGTACCAGGCCCGAATGCTATGTTGCCAGTATGCGAATCTTCCTGCTGCTATTCCTTTCTGCCGTGACGGCGATTGCGCAGAATGCCCCCGATCGCACCGCCATGGACCGAGATCTCATAGAGGTCACCGTCGACCGCCTGCATGAGCTCTATCGCGATCATCGCTACACCGTCACGCAAGTTGTCCAATGGCATCTCGATCGTGTCGCGCGCTACAACGGCATCTACCGCGCCGTGCAGACGGTGAACGCGCAACCCGCATTGGCGGAAGCCGCCCGCGAAGACGCCGAATCGAAACAGCCCGGCTTCCATCCAGGACTCCTGTGGGGCGTGCCCATTGTCACCAAGGCCAACACCAGCATCAAGGGACTGGTAACGACAGATGGCTATCGCGGATACATGATTCCAGGGCACGAACTTGTCGCTCCACGCGATGCCACCATCGTCGCGAAGTTGCGCGCCGCAGGCGCCATCATCATCGGCGTTACCAATATGCCCGACTTCGCAGCCAGCGATACCAACCGCTCTACCGCATTCGGCCGTACCGGCAATGCCTACGACGTGCGCTTCTCACCCGGCGGTTCATCCGGAGGCACCGTCACCTCGGTCACGTCAAACTTCGCCGTGCTTGGCAACGGAACCGACACCGGCAACTCCATCCGCATGCCTGTCGCCACCAGCAATCTCGTCGGCATCTTCCCTACGCGCGGCCTCGTCAGCATCGCCGGCATCGCTCCTCTCGACTGGCAGCTCGACAACACCGGCCCCATCGCCCGCGACGTCGCCGACGCAGCCATCGCACTCACCGTCATGGCCGGCGAGGACCCGCTCGATCCCGTGACCACCGATTCAAAATCAAAGGCCCAGCCCGGCCCATACACGCAATACCTCCGCCCCGGCGCGCTCAACGGCAAACGCTTCGCCGTTCCCGCCTTCATTCTCGACGGCGATTCTCCGGCATTTCAGGGAGTCTGTCCCAACGCCACGCCCGAAAAGCTTGCACAATCACGCAAGGATTCTTTCTTGCCGCCGAAGCCGGAAACGCGCGCCATGTTCATGAAGGCGATCGACGAATTGCGGGCTGCAGGCGCAACCGTGCTCGTCGATCCAGCGATCCTGCCCGACAGTTTCGCCGACGAGGCAACGCACATCTGCACGCTTCCATATATCCGCGAAGGCACCGACAAGTTTCTTTCGCTTTTCGGGCCCGCGCAATATCATTCCGCCGCCGAATACGAAAAGGCAGCGGGCAAGCCCTTGCCCGAAGTGATCATCGGCGGCGGCCAGACGGGGATGTTTGCATCAGCAAATATTCAGCAAGCGACGCTCGAAACCGATCCGCAGGCTGAAACAACTCTACTGGTCCCGCGCCGCAAGGTCCTATCGATGTACGAGCAGGAACTTGATCGCCTCCATCTCGACGGATTCGTCTACCCCGCCGCACAGATGCCGCCTCCCGACGAAACCATGCCGCAAGACGGCCAACTGAGCGGCGGTCCACACTCGGCCACCGGCTGGGTCAACATGCTCGGGGTCCCCGCCATCAGCATTCCCGCCGGCTTTTACGATACCGGCCTGCCGTTCGGCATCGAGATCAGCACCCGCAGGTGGCACGACGGCGATCTGATCTCGTGGGCATACGACTACGAACTGAAGACGCATCACCGGAAGCCGCCGGTGCTGGTCGATCGCGGTCTGCTGCCACACGCCGCCCAACCGCCCGAGCAGTAGCGTTCGGTGACATTCTGTTGACAATTCACATGGCCCTGGCCCAGTATCATCGGCTGCAGCCCCGGCTTCAAGGAGGATTTCGTGCGTAAACCGATCATGGCATTGATGGTGTTTCTGGCGACGACCGCAATGTTCGCAGCGAATGCAGGCAGCATTTATGACTTCACCATCAAATCAATCGACGACCAGCCTGTCAGTCTCAAGAGTTACAGCGGCAAGGTCGTTCTGCTGGTCAACGTGGCCAGCAAATGCGGCTTCACACCCCAATACGCCGGTCTCGAGGCGCTCTACGAGAAGTACAAGGACCGCGGCTTTGTCATCATTGGCGTGCCGGCCAACAACTTCGCCCAGCAGGAGCCGGGGACGAATGCGGAGATCAAGACCTTCTGCTCCCGCAAGTACAACGTGACCTTTCCCATGATGGCCAAGGTTTCCGTGCTTGGCGACGATGAGACTCCGCTCTACCGTTTCCTCACCGACAAGTCCGTCGATCCAAAGTTTGGCGGCGACATCAAGTGGAACTTCACCAAGTTTCTCTTCGATCGCCATGGCAATCTCATATCGAGATTCGAACCGCCCGTAACTCCGGATTCCACAGAGGTGCAGTCCGCTGTCGAATCGGCTCTCGGCAAATAGGATTAATGAACGAGCAAAAGAAAAGGCCCCGGAGATATCTCTCCGAGGCCTTTTGATTTAGGGCGAGGTCCTCAACCCGCGCAAGCGGAGTTGGCCGCACCGCAGGTGCTTAGGCCATTGCCTCGCGGCCCATCGGCTCAAAGTGCAGCTCGTTCGACTTGCGATCCACATCGATCCGCACATGCGCGCCATGCAGAATCTCGCCGTTCAGAATTTTGATGGCAAGCGGATCCTGCACCATCCGTTGCAGCGCACGCTTCAACGGCCGCGCACCGTAGGCGACATCCGAACCAGACGCGAGAATCAACTCCCGGGCCGACGGCGTCAGTTCGAGCGAAATCTGCCTGTCTTCCAGCAGCTTCCCAACCTCGGCCAACCTCAATTCAAGAATGGCCTCGAGCTGTGCATGTCCCAGTGGCCGGAAGATAACCATGTCGTCTACGCGGTTCAGGAACTCCGGTCGGAAGTGTTCGCGCAGCACACGCATCACACTCTCGCGTGCCATGTCGAAGTCGTGCTCGTTCTTCAATGATTCGGTTGCAAGAAACGCAGCACCCAGGTTCGACGTCATGATCAGCACCGTGTTTTTGAAGTCCACCGTGCGACCCTTCGCGTCTGTCAACCGCCCGTCATCCATGATCTGCAGCAGTACGTTGAACACGTCAGGATGCGCCTTCTCGATCTCGTCGAACAAGATCACCGCATACGGACGCCGCCGCACAGCCTCGGTCAACTGCCCGCCTTCGTCATAGCCCACATACCCCGGAGGCGCGCCAATCAACCGCGCCACCGCGTGCTTCTCCATGTACTCGCTCATATCAATGCGAATCATCGACTGCTCGTCGTCAAAGAGAAACTCCGCAAGCGCCCGCGCCGTTTCCGTCTTACCCACGCCCGTCGGTCCAAGAAAAATGAACGAACCAATCGGCCGCTTCGGATCGCTAAGTCCCGCACGCGAACGCCGAATCGCATTCGCAACAACTCCAAGCGCAGCATCCTGCCCGATGACCCGCTCGCGAAGCCGCTCTTCCATGTGGATGAGCTTGTTCACTTCGCCCTCGAGCATCTTCGAGACAGGGATCCCGGTCCACTTGCTGACGATCTTTGCGATGTCTTCCTCCTCGACCTCTTCCTTCAGCATGCGCGTCACGCTTGCGTTGCCATCCTGCAGCGCGTTCAGCTGCTTCAATTCAGCTTCCATCTTCGGCAACTCGCCGTATTGGATCTGCGCCGCCCGGTCGAGCTGGCCCTTGCGCGTCTGCTCCTCGCCTTCGAAGCGCAGTGCTTCAATCTTCTTCTTCAACTCGCTGATGCGACTGATCGCATCACGCTCCTTGGTCCAGCGAGCACGCAGAGCAGTCGTCTGTTCCTTCAGCCTTGCCAGTTCGCGCTCTACTTCTTCGCGCCGGCCGCGGCTGTTCGCGTCGGTCTCACGCTTCAACGCAGCCTTCTCGATTTCAAGCGAAGTCGCCTGACGTTCCAGCTGATCGATCTCCGTCGGCACCGAGCCAATCTGGATGGCCAATGACGCCGCTGCCTCGTCTACCAGGTCGATGGCCTTGTCAGGCAGAAACCGGTCGCTGATGTAGCGATGTGAAAGAGTCGCCGCCGCGACGATCGCCGAATCCTTGATGCGCACATTGTGATGCGCTTCGTAGCGATCCTTCAAGCCGCGCAGAATCGCGATAGTGTCTTCGACGTTCGGCTCGCCAACGTACACAATCTGAAAACGCCGCTCCAGCGCCGCATCCTTCTCGATGTACTTGCGGTATTCATTCAGCGTGGTTGCGCCAATGGCCCGCAGTTCGCCGCGCGCCAATGCCGGCTTTAGCATATTGCTCGCGTCAATCGCGCCTTCAGCCGCTCCGGCGCCCACCAGCGTGTGCAACTCATCAATGAACAAAACGATCTGCCCGTTCGACTCTTCGATTTCCTTGAGAACGGCTTTCAATCGGTCTTCAAATTCGCCGCGATACTTCGCACCGGCCAGCATCGATCCCAAGTCGAGCGAGATCACGCGCTTGTCGCGCAAGCTCTCCGGAACGTCGCCGGACACAATGCGTCGCGCAAGTCCCTCAACGATGGCCGTTTTGCCAACGCCAGGCTCGCCGATCAGCACAGGATTGTTCTTCGTGCGCCGGCTCAACACCTGGATCACACGCCGAATTTCCTCGTCGCGCCCAATCACAGGATCGAGCTTGCCACGGCGTGCCAATTCGGTCAGATCCTTGGCGTACTTTTCAAGCGCCTGGAACTTGCCTTCAGGATTCTGATCCGTCACCCGCTGCGAACCGCGCACAGCAGTCAGCGCTTGCAGTATGGCTTCATGCGTCGCGCCAACGGCAACCAGCGCTTCACGGGCCGCCTCCCCCTTCTGGTGCGCTACACCCAGAAGCAGATGCTCGGTGGAAATGTACTCATCCTTGAAGTTCGCGGCTTCACGGAATGCCTGGTCCAGCGCCTTGGTCAGCGCCGTGCTTGGGCCGGGCTGCGCCGATCCGCCCTGCACGCGAGGCAGTTTTTCCTCGATCTGGTGCAGGTTGCTCTCCAACCGTTCGGTGGGAACACCGATCTTTTCAAGCACCGCCGGAATCACACCTTCGCGGTCCTCAACAAGCGCAAGCAGCAGATGCACGGGCTGGATCTCGGGATTGCCGAGCTCTGCGGCACGCCCCTGCGCCTGCTGCATCGCTTCCTGCGATTTCACGGTCAGTTTTTCCCAACGAATTGCCATGATTGCTCCAGTAATCAGTGTTCAGTGATCAGTCTCAGATATTCCTGTTTGATCCGCAACGTTCGGGACCATCGATTTACTCGTAATGATGTTTGTCCCGGTAATCAGGATTGTCGAGAGTAATAGCAAAATAAATGACCAGTCCAACCCTGGCGTCGAGATAGCCAGCCCGACGCCAGGAACTGATCACTGATCACTGACGACTGGCCTTCTTACCGTGCGCCCACCAATTCGCGCTCTTCTTTCTTGTCTTCCAGCTTGCGCTCGCCCCCGGCATTGACCTTGATCTGCTTCGGCTGCGCTTCGGGCTTCTTGTTCAAGTCCAGCTTCAGAATGCCGGCGTTGTAGCTGGCCTGCACGTTCTCAGTGTCCACCGTTGACGGTAGCGTGAAGGCGCGATAGAAGCTGCCGTAGCGGCGCTCGATCCGATGGAAGTTCTCTTCCTTCTCGTCCTTCTCCAGTTTGAGCTCGCCTTTCACGGTCAGCGTGTTGTTTTCGACGCGGATATCCAGGTCCTTCTCTTCCATACCCGGAACTTCGAGCTTCAGAACAACTTTCTTCGCGTCCTCATAGATGTCAACTGCCGGCACAAAGCTGGCCGTCGTCAGCGGGCTGTCGCCTTCGCTCATCTCGCGGAAAAGTGAGTTCACGCGATTCTGCAGGGCGACAACGTCACGAAACGGGTCCCAACGATTGATTGCCATGATTTTGTATCCTCCAACTGATTTTGGGATTGTGGCAGGCCTCTTGGGCCCAACCATACACACAATCTGATGACACTATAGCACGATAGATTCATAAAATATGAGCGCATTACGCTAATATTTTGAATGCAGGGCAAATTTAAGAAAATACATGATTTGACGTGAATTCGGTGTCGGGCCAAGACCGCGGACCAGAGGGTTTTCAATGGATTTGGTCGTTCACCGCTCTCAAATCGGCTCGGCAATGGCAGATTTTCCATCCCCAGTTAACTTCTGCCTCCTGTTAATAGCCCTGGCAACCCAATCGGGCGCAGTTAGACCCTTTCGGCTCGATTTGCGCACCAGGTGGCCAAGAGCATCCGCAAACGCTGCGTGAAGCGGTGGCCGGCCCTATCCCTCTAGAATTAAAAGTAGATGCTTGTTCTTTCTGGCCTCCCTTCTTACATGGATTGGCATTGGCTCTGGCTCACGGTTGCAGCCTTTCTTGCGGGACTGCTGAATGCCGTGGCCGGGGGTGGATCTTTCCTGCTTTTCCCGGCAATGCTGAGCATGAAGATGCTGCCCGTCCAGGCCAACGCAACGAATACGGTTGCACTCTGGCCGGGCCAACTTACGTCGGTCGCAGCCTACCGAGTGGATATTCGAAGGAATCTGCGCGTGGCGATACCGATGGCGATCGCCGGCTTCATCGGCGGAACCTTCGGAGCCATCGTCCTCCTCCACACGCCGCAGACGACGTTCTTGCACCTGGTGCCGTGGTTGTTGCTAATTGCAGCAGTCATCTTTGCGCTCAGTGGGCCGGTTTCGCGTTGGCTTGAGCGTCGCAAGTTTCGTCTCAAGCAGGCACCCCAGAGCGGCGAAGTGCACAAGCCCCATCTCGTTCCCGTGTTCATTCTCACGGTGGTCGTCTGTTTCTATATCGGCTACTTCGGTGCCGGCGCCGGATTTCTGATCATCACCCTGCTGTCTCTTTTCGGCTACCAGGATCTGAACGAGATCAATGCGTTGAAGGTCGTTTCCACCACGATGGCTAACGGTATAGCCTTCGTGCTTTTCGTGATCAATGGCCAGGTGATTTGGCGTTATTGCCTGTTGGCCATGGTCACCTGCGCCATCGGCGGCTACACCTCGGCGAGCCTGGCAAGAAAAATTCCCCAGCCATTTCTGCGCGGAACTGTGGTGGCAATCGGGTTGGGCATGGCGGCATATTTCTTCTGGAGAGGATGATAGCCACTCGAATATGGGGCCAGTGTAGAGTGATCCCATGCTGAAAAGGCAGGCGATTCATCTGCTCTTCGTTTGGTTTTGTGTCACCGTTGTGCTTCCGGCGCAACCCTCACCCCGCGAGGCTGCGCGGCAATACACGACCGCACATCAGGCGGAACTGGTGCAGCAATTCAGCCAGCTTCTCTCCATGCCCAACGTCGCTGCTGACCCAGCCAGTCTGCAGCGCAACGCGAATTTTCTGCTCGACGCCCTCCGCAGCCGCGGAGCCGATGCACGTTTGCTTACGCTAGTCGGTGCTCCGCCCGTTGTCTTCGGCCAGATCATGACGCCCGGCGCTAAGCACACCATCGTCTTCTATGCGCATTACGATGGACAGCCCGTCACGCCTTCCGAGTGGACAATTCCGCCCTTCCAGCCGACGGTCAACAATGTTGACGGTGAGCCCCGCATCTTTGCGCGCTCCGCGGGCGACGACAAAGCGGCGATCTTTGCCCAGCTCACTGCCTTGGATGCGTTGAAGGCTTCCGGCATTTCGTTGCGGGCCAACATCCGTTTCATCTGGGAGGGAGAAGAGGAGGCTGGCTCTCCCCATCTCGAACAGATTCTCGAAGCCAATCGCGACCTGGTGCACGGAGATATTTGGCTGGTCTGCGACGGCCCGGTCGATCAGAGCGGAAAGCAGACGGTCGTCTTTGGCGCACGAGGCGATGCGCATCTCGAGATAACCCTATACGGCCCGCATCACGGCCTGCACAGTGGTCACTATGGCAACTGGGCTCCGAATCCGGCAATGATGCTGGCGCAGCTCCTCGCCGGAATGAAAGACGAGAACGGCAGTGTTCTCATTCCGCATTTTTACGACGGCATCGCTCCGCTTTCCACTGCAGAGAAGCAAGCCCTCGCCCGTGCGCCAGTAAACGACCCGATGCTGATGGACGCATTCTGGCTGGGACACGTAGACGGCAACGGCGCACATCTTCTTGAACTCATCAATCAGCCGTCGCTCAACATCAATGGACTCTCGTCAGCGCAAACTGGTCCGCATGCAGCCAACGTCATCCCACCTTCAGCAGTTGCCGATATTGATCTTCGCCTAGTCGTCGGTGTCGACTGGAAACTACAGCAGCAGCGCGTCATCGATTATGTGCGCTCTCGCGGTTATTTCATCGTCGATCACGACCCATCCAGGCAGGAGCTGACCTCGCATTCGCGTGTGGCAAAGATCATTTGTGACCCGGCAAGTTACAACGCCGTGCGCACCCCGATGGATTTACCGATCGCCCAGGAGGTGATTCAGGCGGTATCCAGCGCGCGCGGCGACGTGGTGTTGCTGCCCACGATGGGCGGCAGCGTTCCCCTTGGCGCCATGGAGCGTGCCGCTCAAACCCGCACCATCACAGTTCCGATCGCTAACTACGACGACAATCAGCATGCAGCCAACGAAAATCTGCGTCTCCAGAATTTGTGGAATGGCGTGGAGACGATGGCGGCATTGATGGAAATGCAATGAGGTTGCCGGGGATCAGGCGTCTGCATGTCCGGCACGCCCCCAACCCAAGCTAATTCAACGTCTTCTCCTCTGCAGCCAACTGCGGACTACGAACTCGGAACTAAGAACTAGAATAGAGTCATGAGTCACGAAGGCATCCGCTTCGTCAGCAAGGAAGAACAGGCCCGGCATGATGTCGCCGAGAGGCCGCTCTCTCGCATCGCTGTCACCCCGGACAAAGTACGCGTGAAGATCACCGAAGGCACCGGCCTCGAAATCGACTGGCAGGACGGCCACAAGAGCTCGTGGAACTTTGCATGGCTTCGCGATGCGTGCCCGTGCGCCACCTGCATTGACGAACGCAAGGCCCAGAATCGCAAAGCGGGCCAGCCCAAGCCGAAGCCCACAACTCTGCTGCCCATGTATACCGCGCCCGCCAAGCCGGCAAGCGCGCACGGCGTAGGCCGCTACGCCCTCCAGTTCAACTGGTCTGATGGTCACTCAGGCGGCATCTACTCGTGGGACTATCTGCGTCGCCACTGCCAGTGCGCAGAGTGCAGGTTTGAGGCGACCGAGAGCACGGGCACGCCTAACTGATCGCATCCTGCGATACCGCAATCTACAGATATTGCAGGAAGTTATAAGTTACTGCGGGTACTGAAGATTCGCACCTTTTTCTCGAATTCTGAACAAACTGCGTGGTAAAGTTGCTTTCCAGAACCACGGGAGGCGCACGTGACTCTCAAGCAATTCCTTGCCAAGCAGTTCATCGATGTCATTCAGTGGAACGAGCCGGAAGATGGCATGCTCGCCTACCGCTATCCCATGCAGGACATGGAGATTCAGAATGGCGGCCAGCTTACCGTTCGCGAGTCTCAGTTAGCGCTCTTCGTCAACGAGGGCAAAGTTGCCGACGTCTTTGGACCGGGCTTGCATACGCTTACGACGCGCAATCTCCCCTTGCTCACCGATCTGATGAACTGGGACAAGGAATTCGAATCTCCGTTCAAGTCGGATGTATATTTCTTCTCCACCCGCCTGCAGATCGATCAGAAATGGGGCACGGCAACACCCATCACGATTCGCGACAAGGAATTTGGCGCAGTGCGCCTCCGCGGATACGGCATCTACTCCTACCGCATCTCCGACCCGCGCAATTTCTTCACGCAGATAAGCGGTACGCGCGACACCTTCTATGCCGCCCAGCTTGATGGCCAGCTCCACAACACCATCGTCGCTCGCATGACAGACATCTTCGCCAACAGCGATGTCGCCTATCTCGATATGGCAGCCAGGCAGGCGACCCTCGGAGCAAAAATCGCCGAAGAGATGAAGCCAACCTTCGCGGCTCTCGGGCTCGAGCTCACACAGTTCGTCGTCGAAAGCATCTCGATGCCCGACGACCTGCAGGAAATCATCGATCAACGGATCGGAGTAGGTATGGCTGGAGACATCGGACGCTACACGCAGTTTGAGGCGGCGCAGGCTCTGGAACTAGCTGCGGCCAATACCGGCGGAACAGCAGGCATGGGCGTCGGCATCGGCGCCGGAGCAGCAATGGCCCAGGCCATGATGGCGCCGATCAAGCCGATCGCGAATGCTTCGGCTCCCCCATCCGCCGGCACGGTCAGGTATTGCATGGAATGTGGAAAGGCCATACCAGAGGGTGCGAAGTTCTGCCCGGGGTGCGGAAGGGCGCAATGAACTGTCCGTCCTGCGGCGCCCCGATGCACCTTGCAGCGGGCAGCGATTACATGCAATGCGATTTCTGCAAGAACATCCACATTGCAGATCCCGATGACGAGGGTGTTCGCCTCACTGAGGATCAGTCGGCCCTATCGTGTCCCATTTGCGGCGAGCCGCTTTGGAACGCAACGCTTACCGGCGTGAGGCTCCAGTCGTGCCGTAAGTGCAGGGGCATGCTCATTCCGATGGAGACCTTCGTTGACTTGATTGAGCAGCTGCGATCAAAACAGGGCGATGCGGTGGCGACTCCGAAGAGAGCTGCTCCGGATGAATTGCGACGCAAGATCAATTGTCCAAAATGCCATCGGCCGATGGAAGCACATTTCTATCTGGGCGGCGGCAACGTGGTCATCGACGGTTGCGATCCCTGCTGCCTTAACTGGCTCGACCATGGCGAGTTGATGCGCATCGTGCGCGCGCCCGACTAGAACGTGGTTCATAAACGAGCTTTGTGTCGGGACACGACTTCAGAGCGACTCCCTTGCCTCGGCGCGAAGCTAGCCTAGTGGCCGCTGGTCAACTCCCAGGGCCGCTTCGGTTCCGGAGCCTCGTCTTCCCGCCCGCGCAGACGGTCGTAGTGATACACGTCGCTCGTAGTCCCGAGCGATTGGTTATAGAGGCTTGTCCCGCCCGTCAGCTGCGTCAATTCCTCGCTGAATGCGTGAATGGCTTGCAATTGCGTTGCCGTCGCGGGCAATTCATATTGGGGAGTCTTAATGAACTTCTGATAACCCCGATCGAGCAGGCGCGCCACATTGCCGCGCACCAGGATGCCGGGGTGTTCTGCAAATGCAGCCGGCCCCCCTTCGTCGCCCTTTGCCGGAACCAGCACCGCAGCCGCTCCAGATTTGCTTACCAACTGGCCATTGGGCATTCCTGCGAAGGCCGAAACCGCGAAGCCGTGTGTACGAAGGGCTTCAAGGACCTGGTCAAAACTCAGGCGGATTGTCTTTCTGGGCATAATTGAATCTCTATTTGCGAAGATAGGTAGGGCTAGTTCCCTCATTAAATCTCGCACACCCGGAGCTATCCCCGCAATCGACCTCGATAAACCATCTACTCGACGTTCATGCATTTCCCCTGTTCAACCATCTCGCAAGGATCGGCAATATGAGCATATTGCGCATCAAAAAGTCGGTATATGACAATCTTCGCTCTCACGGCGAGGAAACATATCCGCACGAGTGTTGCGGCGTGCTTGTCGGCAGCGCCGACGTTCGAGGATGGGCCGTCGCATACGCAGTTCGCGCAGCCAACATCCGCAAAGACTCGCCGCAGAACCGATATGCCATTGACCCTTTGGAACTGGTGAAGATTCTGCGCGAGGCTCGCGTCTGCAATCTCGAAATCGCCGGCTTCTACCATAGCCATCCCGATCATCCGGCACTGTGGTCGCAGACTGATCTCGCTGAAGCGCACTGGCTGGGATGCTCTTACCTCATCACCGAGGTGGTTGATGGACACGCCGCAGTGACGAATTCGTTTCTCCTCTCAGGCACAAGAGAAGAGGACAAACACTTCGTTTCAGAAAGCATAGAAATCCTCGACTGACGTCGCCGCCCGAAATTGAATAAATTCGTTTCAAGTCGCGACAACTCTCTTTACAACGTCCAGGCGCGAGGCTAGTATTCGGCCACGTCTTAGAGCACCTGCGGTTCGCTCCCGGTCTTCCTGCCATCGCCAAGTGATCTCTGAGCAAGTCCAGGAGGTTGCACATGAAGTTCCGTCCGATATTACTGGGATTATCCCTCGCGGCACTTGGCAGTTTAGTGGCCGTCGCCCAAGATTCAACCCCCACTGTTCCCCAGGTCCTGCAAATCACACGTGAATACATCAAGGCCGGCAAAAACGGCATGGCGCACGACAAGACAGAAGGCGCGTATGTCGCCGCGCTGACCCGTGCCAAGTGGCCCACCCACTACATCGCGCTGAACTCGCTATCGGGCAAGTCGCGCGCCCTCTACCTCACCTCGTACCCATCCTTCGACGCATGGGAGAAGGACACAGCTTCCCAGGCCAAGAATGCCCCGCTCTCCGCGGAATTGGATCACGCCAACTTTGCCGACGGCGAGCTGCTCGACGAGGTCGACCAGGCAGTCTGCACCTTCGACCAGGAGTTGAGCTACCACCCCAAAGCGGACTTGTCCCAGGCACGATTCATGGAAGTCTCCGTCTATCACGTTCGTCCCGGACACGACAGGGAGTTCCATGATGTGGTCAAAATGGTCATCGATGGCTACCAGAAGGCGGGAACCGCCGCCCACTGGGCCCTCTTTGAAATGAACTATGGCCGTCCCGGAGGCGATTACCTGGTGCTCAGTTCCAAGCACAGCTTGTCGGAAATCGATACCGGCTTCGCAGAAGGCAAGAAGTTTGCCGAAGCGATGGGCGAGGAAGGGATGAAGAAGCTTGACGAGCACGTCGCAGCCTCTATCGAAACTTCCGACCACGAGCTGTTTTCCGTGAACCCTCGTCAGAGCTACGTGGACGAGTCCTGGGCCAAAGCCGACCCGGATTTCTGGAAGGCGAAGTCGGCCGCACCGAAGGCCGAGGCCGCAGCCGCAAAACCAGCGGCAACTGCAACTCCGAAACCCGCATCGCGCTGAAACCACAGGGCAGTCTGACATGAGGGCGGCTCCGGTAACTCGGAGCCGTTTCTGTTTTTGTTACCCTGTAAGGGTAGCCTGGAACCAATTCCCTGGTCGCAGCAGAGCTGGCTCCGACTCACATTTCGAATTTCAGGACACTTTCCAAATCCACTCACGATTGAGAACTGATTGACCATGGTCACTGTAACCGAATCCACCGGGCTCCCTGAACTCACCACCGACGACCTCTCGCGCTACTCGCGCCACCTGATCCTGCCCGAAGTAGGTATGGAAGGGCAGCGCAAACTAAAGGCGGCGCGCGTTCTCTGCGTGGGCACAGGCGGACTCGGTTCGCCGCTGGCCTTCTATCTGGCCGCGGCCGGTATCGGCACGCTCGGTCTGGTCGACTTCGATCTGGTGGACGCCAGCAACCTGCAACGGCAGATCATCCACTCGACAAAAGACATTGGCCGCAAGAAGCTCGACTCCGCGGCGGAGAAACTCACTGCGCTGAATCCTGCGCTCAACATCGTCAAGCACGACACGATGCTTTCGAGCGCCAACGCATTGGAGATTCTGAACGACTACGACATCGTCGCCGATGGTACCGACAATTTTCCAACGCGTTACCTGGTCAACGATGCCTGCGTCCTGCTGGGCAAGCCCAATGCTTATGGATCGATCTTCCGCTTTGAAGGCCAGGCCAGTGTCTTTGCAACCAAGGAAGGCCCCTGCTACCGCTGCCTGTATCCCGAGCCGCCACCGCCGGGTCTGGTTCCAAGCTGTGCCGAGGGCGGAGTGCTGGGCATTTTGCCGGGACTGGTCGGCGTAATCCAGGCGACCGAAGTCATCAAGCTGATCCTCGGCAAAGGCAGCCCGCTCATCGGCCGCCTGCTTCTTGTCGATGCGCTCGGAATGCGCTTCCGCGAATTGAAGCTGCGAAAGAATCCTGAGTGCCCGGTGTGCGGCGACAACCCGACCGTCAAGGAGTTGATCGATTACGAGCACTTCTGCGGCATCGTACCGGAATCGAAAGAGGAAAAAGCCGTGAAGAACGGGATCCCGCAACTCGGCGTGAAGCAACTGAAGCAGCGCATGGATGGCGGCGAGGACATTTTCATCCTCGACGTCCGCGAGCCGTACGAATACCAGATCGCGCAGATCGGCGGAAAGCTGATTCCGCAAAATGATGTTCCGCAGCGCCTTGCCGATATCCCGCGTGATCGCGAGATCGTGGTGCAGTGCCGCTCCGGCGCGCGCTCGCAGCGTATCGCGGAGTTTCTAAAACAGTCAGGATATACGCAGGTAGCGAACCTTGCGGGCGGAATCCTCGCCTGGAGCGACGAGATCGACCCCAAGGTGCAGAAGTACTAAGATGCCGGGGCGCAAAGGCTGACTGCGCAGGTGCTAGTTCTGCCGGCCGGTTGGGCTGGAGCTGGCCTGCGGATCACGACGAATCCATAAGCCGTACTCGTAGTGCTGTTCGTCGGCCGCCTGAGCCTGAACGTAGTTGGCTAGGATGAAATCGCAAATCGATTTGCGAATGCTGTCGCGGTGCACCACCTGCCGCAGATAGATCGTGTTGGCCTGAAGGCTGAGGAAGACCCGTTCTCCAGCAGGATGAATCTCGCAACTCTCTAAGAATCGCTGACGGAGAAGGATTGCCCGATCCGGGTCGTTTTCTATCTCCGAGAGTGTGCGGGCTATGCTTTGCGGAGTACCGTTGTTGCTCCACCCATCGTACGGCCCGTAGTCAATGCGCGTGGAAAGTGTAGTTCCGAGTCCATTCGGTGTGAAGCCGAAGGGAGCGAGAAAGCCTCCGTGCCAGGAGGGGTAGAGCCGATCGACCGAGATGGAATCCGCTGGAATTGTCGTTTGCACTCCAGCCTTTTGAAGGCGCTCAGTCCTTTCGACGGCATGTATAGCAAAGGGAATTGACAAGATAAAAGGAAGAAGTAAAAAGACTGTGACGAATGCCCCTGAATATTCCCAGTGGCGTGCGCGATTGGTCGAGAAATAGAACATACAGGCAACAAATAGTCCGAGGCCGTTCCAGTATATGTGGAACGGGTCGCATCGACCCAAGGCCGCAGCGATGAGAGGTATTGACACCAGAATGAGCCCGATATTTGAGTCGGACCAGGATTGCGCGGACCATCGCGCAAACAGAAGGCAGGCGCATAAAAAGAGGCTTGCAAAATAGAGAAGGATGGCCGGAGAAACCACGATAGGAAAGCTGTTGGCGTTGCCGGAAGCGATCGTCATTGTGTCCAGAATGCGGAGCCAACCTGCCAACGCAAAAACAACGGCGAGAGGTAAGATCAGCGCGGCAACCGGAATGGAATCTGATATCGTCCAGGACTTTCTGGCATAGGTCACAAAGAATAGGAGCGCCACGCACGCGAATGCGAGAGCGACGGCGGTTTCTGGCGAGACGAGGAGCAGGGCAGCTGTGGCGATGGTAGCAATCAGGATCGGCCGAAGTTTGAATCGTGTTCCATCGGCGAGCAGGGACTTCTGGAAGATACCGATGAAATAAAGAGGAAGTGCGAAACGGAAGAAGGTGTAGTTGGTTCCCGCGGAGGAAAGCGCCGGCAAACTTGGAATGCAAAGAACCAGAAATATGCTCCATTTGGAAGGGGTGGGATAGTTAGAGCGACTGACAACCTGAAAGATAGAAACAAAGCCTGCGAGGACGGTAAGTAGATAGAAAAAGTAATAGGCGCTTTGAAGACTTATGCGGCAGAAGCGATACAAAGCCAACGGGCCATAGAGGAGGAGGGGACCATACGCGTATTCGAAATCTATATAGGGTCTCTTGCTTTGTGCGAGAAGCCACAGGCGATTGATCTCGTAGTTCGATTCGCCGTAGCCGCCGTAGATCCCCGAGGAGCGATAGGCGGAAATGCAGGCGAAGGCTCCTATCGCGAGAACAATCACGAGTAGCGTTTTTGGAAGATGTTTGGATGGAGCCGGCTCAGGCAATTGAAGATTCATACCACGGGTCCAGAGGGAGCCGATGGCCACGCAAAGTAGCAGGATCGCGATTCCGGTTCGGTTATCGTAGCCAAAGATCCACGAATCCGAAGTTGAGGGAGATTGCGGAACGAAATACGGAATGTAGAAAACAGCGGCCAGGCTGCAGAGAGTAAAGAGAAAGAAGAGGCGCTTGTTTGAAGGTCTCGCCAGCAGATTCAACCGTTTGTTTCTCCTCGGAATGACAAGGCAGCATCAAATTCGGTGGAAGTGATTAATTGCTATTACGGCACGCCTGCGCGACAGAAATCAATGGTGCTTGGATGAAGATGAATCTATCGCGCCAGCTCCACCGGCCCGGGTTTGCTCGGTTCGGCAGGTTTCCCGTTCTCGTCCATCTTGCCGAAGATCATCTTGCCGCTGGCTGTTTGCAGGACGCTCGTAACGGAAATTTCGACTGCCCGGCCAATCATCTTGCGGGCGTGATCCACAACCACCATGGTGCCGTCGTCCAGATAGCCGACGCCCTGGTTGTACTCCTTACCTTCCTTCAGGATCAGCACATTCATCTTTTCGCCGGGAAGAACGACAGGCTTGAGCGCGTTTGCAAGGTCGTTGATGTTCAGTACCTCGACGTGATGAAGATGGGCCACCTTGTTGAGGTTGAAGTCGTTGGTGACAACCTTGGCCTCCCACTTCTTGGCCAGCTCGAGCAGCTTGAGATCTACTTCCCGGATAGACGGAAAGTCGTCCGGAACAATCTGCACCTGGATGTTGGTGTTCGACTGCATTCGCTGCAGCATGTCCAGCCCCCGGCGCCCTCGCTGGCGCTTCGAACCGTCCGTGGAGTCGGCGACAATCTGCAGCTCGCGCAGCACAAATTCGGGCACGACCATCATGCCGTCGATGAAGCCGGCTTCGGCGATATCGGCGATGCGTCCATCGATGATCACGCTGGTATCGAGGACCTTCGCGCTCTTGCGGCTTGGGCGCTCCCCGGCAAACAAATTGCCCAATGCTGCGGGATTGAGCAGATCGCCCTTGTTGGTGCCAACCAGCAAGCCCACGTACGTCATCAGCAGCAGAACAAAAATCTGCAGTACCGCCGAGGTTGACGTGCCGAGGGGGGCTGATCGGAGCACCAGGCAAAAGAGCGCTGCGCCAAAGATGCCCAGCACACTGCCCGCAACCGCTCCGATAAGCCGGCGCAAACTGAGGGCTCGCACGCGAAGTTCAAAGACGATGACAGCACATGCAGCCAGCGCACCGCCAGCCGCTCCTGCCCAACCTGTTGCACCGAAGGGGTGAAGGAAATAACAGACGCCCGACAGTAAGGCAACAAAAAGAAGACGAACAAGAATGAGATCCATAAAGCCTGCTTCCACTGGTGGGGAAGAAGATACACCAATCTCCACACCGTTGGCGAGTATGTGTACAGGCACTTTATATCGTCAAGGGGGCAGCGGAGCGGCATCGAAACCAGAGAGATTACGGTCTGATTACCTTTGGGGTAGCCACGGACCCTTCGTCTCACTGCCCCAATCCAGGCGACGTCAGGAAGCTACTGCCAATTCGGCGTTCACCATGCGCGAAACGCCCTTCCGGGGCCCGCGCTTTCGAGCGCTCATAATCTTTACGCGCTCCAGCAGCTCCTGCGGGGAACAGGTCTTTTTTGCCAGCAGCGCATCGGCCCCGTGGATTTGGCCGTTCATCTTCTGCGGATCACCCAGGATCACCATCGGAACATGGCTCGCGATTTGCTTGAGTTTCAAGACAAGCTGGTCGCCGCCCATCTGGGGCATGGCGTGGTCTGACAGAACAAGGTCAATTTGATTTTCGCAAAACAGAGCGATTGCTTCGGGGCCGTTGGTGGCGGATAGTACACGGTAACCGTTCGTTACCAGCATGAACTTGAGGACGGATAGGTCCTGTTCGTTATCGTCTACGCAGAGAATTACTTTCTTGGGCCGCATGTTAGGGTTTCTTGCTCCTGTTCTTTGGTTTTTGTCGGCACCGTCCTGAGGCGCACTGCAGCAAGGCCCGTTTGTTGGTCGGGCAAGCTCGTCAGATCCGGGGCCGTCGGCCGCAGCCCCGTTCCAATCTCGGAAATGACCCGCACGAAACCGTTTGGACGGTGTACGCGTCAGCCAGAACGCGCGCCCCCTCCAAGCGGCTTCGATTGCAATCAATCCGTGGGAGAGTGGTCCTTCGCTACGGTCAGATTGTGTATGAAGCCGATAATGAAAACCGGAAAATCTCCGGCTGAGTTGCTTTCAATGCTTGGGCAAGAGTACGGAGCGCGGAATGACCTGAAAAGAGGGAACAGCAAGCGAAACTCGGCGTGAAAACGATCCTGTAACAAAGGAAAAATGGTCAGAATGAACATAGAAGGTAACTTGGCCTGATTAAAATCTGTTGAAAGCGTGTGCATTACGGCAGGAAAAGCTGCCCCTTTGCAACGCGAACAGTGCTGCCCGCAACGCGCACATTGCCGACCTCGCCTGAAACCAGGTCGGCAGTCAGAAATAAATCGCTTGCGCGGCCAATTTCGACCCCTTGCTGGACGTGAATCTGCTGCCGCGGTGCCACGATGCCATGGCCTACAAGGTAGCTGATCGCGCAGCCCGCCGCAGAGCCCGTGGCTGGATCTTCTCCTCCATAAAATTGCATGCGTGCCCTCCATGAGGGATTGCCGGCACCGGTCGGGCCAAGAACATAGAACCAGCGCCCGCCATTCTCACGAAGATATTTGGTAGCTTCTTCCTGATCGACGCGAAGACGGGCAAGTGCCTCATGCGAGCGCAGCGCAGCGATTGCAAATGCCGTGCCTGTCGATACCACCTGGGGTGATGCGGAAGGATGAAGGTCATCGACGCTAAGGCCGATGAGGCCGGCTACCCTCTCCGGATTCAGCTCGGCGCCGAACTCGGGGACGCGCTGCGTCATCTCCCCAAACAGGCTATTGGACTTGAAGCGCACCGGGACCGGTCCAACGTTGAGAGCCAGCGTGACGGTGTCGCCGTCAAGTGTCTCCGGCGCTGAGAGCTTGAGCACGCTGGCGGTGCCGAGGGTTGGGTGGCCAGCAAACGGCAGTTCCTCGACCGTCGTAAAAATGCGCACGCGCACGCCTTCACGTTTTTCTGTCTCGACATCGCGGCGCTGGATAAACGTGGTCTCCGACAGGTTGAATTCGCGCGCAATGGCCTGCATGCGCTCCGTGGCTAGCCCTGCTGTGTCGAAGACGACGGCGAGCCCGTTGCCCTTGAGAGCGGTCTCGGTAAAGACGTCGACGATCTGATAATCGAGTACCTGCGGGTGCGCGCCAGAGGAAGTTGACATGCCATAATTATCCGGCAATCCGTGCAGTGAAATATCTCAATTTCCCGCCATTGCGGATGCGAGGGGAATTTGTGGACTAAGGATCCAGGACGCAGCGGCCGGCTGAATTGGATCGTCGCAACCTCAGAGCTTGATCATCGGCGGCGGAATGCGCGTACCGGAGTTTTCCAGGAAGTGCCGCATGCGCCGGGCTTCCGCGCGCTGGACCGCTACGAGCAGCATATGACGGCGGATGTGATCGCCGTGGCGGAGAACCGCTAATTGGGCTTCGTCACTGTCTGCATCCTGCTCCAGACGTTTGATGCGATCTTCAATCAAGCGGCGAAATCGGGAGCTGATCTCGAATCCCTCGCGAGCATCCCGCCCAGCGTCTTCCACAGGCATCACGAACTCCATTGAGTGAAAGCTTGCAAAAAATTGTCAACTCAAGTTTTCTCTGCCACCGCCGATGCTAGCGATGAGGGATTTTTCGCGCTAGATTACGAAGTCGCGAAACTTGCGTAATCGCTTGGCCCAAAATACGACGAGGCCGGAGAGTTACTCCCCGGCCTCACATTTGCGTCGCGTGGTGCTTGAGGTTAGCGGCTCATCCCGCCTCCGGTGCCCTGAGGTGCTGCTGCTACCGCGACAATCAGCTGCGTTCCACCGTCGAGATGGATGTCATGACGAGCTCCCAGAACCAAGCCCGACGCGTTCGTGAAAGGGAGGCCATTGATGTCATTGGCGAGTAGGACCCCCGGAATTGCTGTGGTGCGAACCGCAACATTGCCACTACGCGCCACGATGCTGCCCGGAGCGGGCATACCGCTGTTCGTGCCGCTGTTCGTGCCTTGATCCGTTGCCCCAGGCTGCGCAGTTGAATTGGACGCCATGCCGGGACGATTGTTGCTCATGTTCTGATTCGTCGTGCTGTTCGATCCGCTCATTCCAGGGGAAGAGGACGATGCTCCTCCGGGCGAGGCCTGAGAAGTTCCAGAGCTACCCGGAACGCCGCTATCCGTCGCCGCCCCTGAGCCTGCCGCAGGGGACAGCGACTGGATCACTGACTCGATCGCCATGTTCTGCCCACCCTTTAATTCGGCACGATCAAACTGAATGGCGATTTGCGAGTTTGCCTGCCCATCGCCGCTTGCCTGCGCGTTGGTGATGTGGCCAACCAGCTTCGATCCCTTGGGGATCTGCGCGCCGCCAGGGAACGTCAAGTCCTGATTCGTCTTCACGACAACCCTGTCGCCCTGTTTAGCCGATTTAGAATCCAGATTACTGACCAACTCGCCGGGCACCGGCTTCAGTTGATCTGCCGCCACACTGGACTGCATATTGCCGGCGTTCTGTTGTGTTTGTGCATTGGGACTTGTTGCCCGGGGCTGCTGCACTTGCTGATCTTGCTGCTGCATCGGCTGTTGCTGCATGGGCGGCTGCTGCGCGGGCTGTTGTTGCGCAGTCGAGGGGAAACTGGAAATCGCGGCAAGCGCCACCGCGACCATTGTGGCGGCTTTCATAAAAAGATCCTCCATGGAACACCATCCTGCTTGCCGTTGATTTCGCGGCGTGATCCTGCTTGCTCACCTCTGGAATGGCAAGAACATTGCCAAAGGTAGGCCCTTTTTACTTATTAGGTCAGAAACAACCGATCTGGATTAAAACACGGCGTTTGCAAGATCAAGCTTTCATCGAAATCGTCGCGGTAGTCGGAAGGGTGGAATAGAGAACCGGCACTTTATGCGCGAAGCGTGTAATTTATCGCATGTATAAATTTCGTACGTTGCGTCCGCTACCGGCCTTCAGGCGCCGGTGCGTAATAGCCCTTGCGGACCTGCACCTTCATGTCGTCGCCCTTGCACTGCACCGAGATGCGGCGGAAGCTGCCGTCCTGCTTTGCGTTCGTAGGCGTATAGCTGGCCAGGTACTCAGTGCGAAGCTCTTCCTCGATCTGCTCGAAGGCGGCGTCAAGCTTTTTGCCGTTCGCGCCCACGTTGATCAAGCGCCCCCCGCTCTCCTCTGAAATCTTCTTGGCGGCCGAGTATCCGTTGTAGCCAAATCCGCCATAGAAGCTGGGCTCGGCGATGAGGATGACGTAGACGATGGTGTTTGCCTTATCCGCTGCTGCGATCGCTTCCTGAATCTTGTGGTCGCTGCCCTGATCGTCGCCGTCGGTGAGGATGATCATTGCCTTGCGGCCATTTTGCTGCGACATCTTTTCATTCGCAGCAAGGTAAATTGCGTCGTACAGCAGCGTGCCTTTGGGCGTTCCGTGGATCGGAATGGTGCCCCCGCCGAGCCCGGGTATGCCGGAACTGCCATTACCGCCCGCTGTGTTGATCTGCGCCTTGTCCATGGCATGGCTCAGTTGGCGGGCACTGTTCGTGAAGTCCTGCAACAGGTCGACGTTCACATCGAAAGAGAGCAGGAATGCCTGGTCTTTGGATTTGAGGATACGCTCAAGGAACTGGCTCCCGGCCTGCTGCTCCAGCGGCAATACGTCCGTCTGGCTTCCTGACGTGTCCAGCAGGATGCCCAAAGTCAGCGGTAGATGCGTTTCCGCCGTGAAGTTTTTAAGTGTCTGTGGGACTTTGTCTTCCGCGACCGAGCAGTCGTCCTTGGTGAGATGAGGCACCAGCTCGCCGGACTTGGTCTTTACCGTGAAGAACAAATCGACGAGGTTGACGTTCAGCTTGAGAGTGCCCATCGACTCTTCTTCGGGCGGCGGAGGTGGTGCGGTGCTCACCGGAGAGGCGTCTGGCGAAGGAACAAGTTGTCCCCACGCTGCTGCTGAAAGAAGCGGCAGTGCCACGAAAAGAACGGCGAGGCTGTGGGGAATACGCATGCTGCTAGATTGGACGAAAGAAACACTCCGAAAGAGAGCATAGCTTAACTCTTTCCTTCGGTGCAGGGCAACCTGCGAGGCGGTGGCGCGTCTGATACTCTGACGGGTGCAGCCCTTTCAGTCTGTTTGCCCACGACGGGGTGCATCTGCAGGCCATAAACCGGCTGGCGCAGTGTCGTATCGGGAGGAAAGAATACCTGTGGACCTTGGTTTTAAAGCACTGGCGCTGACCGCACTTCTGGGTTCGTCGTTGAGCCTCAGTCAGGCGGCAATTGCCCAGACCCAACCGCAGCAGGCTCCGGCCGACCAGCAGGTCGTTCCGGATGCTCCTGCTCCCCAGGCTCCCTCGGCCCTCAAGGGTATGGGTCAGATGACTCCAGGTATCGGCTCGCCGTCGACGACAGCCGCTTCGAGCACTTCAACAGATGCGCCGCGGCAGGCGCCTTCCACCCAGCCTCCACCCAGCCAGACCAAGGATGTACAGACTGCTCCGCCGCAAAACATGACGCCGGAGGATATCGGCCCAACCCTCGTTAGGAATACGACTTACGTCGAAGTCCCGGTCACGGTCAAGGACCCAAAGGGAAACCCGGTTGCCGGACTGACTTGGCGCGACTTCAAGGTCTATGAAAACGACACGTGGGAGCCGCTCAAAATCTTCACCGTCGATCCGGCCCCGCTGTCGATTGCATTTGTGATCGATCAAAGTCTGACCAGGGACGTGATGGCCAAAGTGAACGACTCGCTGAGTGCGTTCCAGGGTGCGCTCTCGCCTTACGATGAGGTCGCTATCTTTTCCTACAACAATGGCGCGCACGAGTGGACTGGCTTTACCGGGGCCCAGGGAAACCGCGTACCGGCGGTGCTTGCCCTTGCCAAATCCGTCGGGCGCGATGATCTCACGCCTATAGATAGCGGTCCTTTCGCTACTTGCGCCATCGTCAAAAACGGTGGCTGCATTGACCCGAACGTGCAGCAGGGCGGGTCTGTCGGCAACCCATCCTTTATCAACATTCCCAAAGAAATTCACACCCTCAACGATGCGATCCTGGCTGCCGCCAAGGAGCTTTCAACGCGTCCCCAGGGACGCCGCCGCATCATCTACGTGATCTCCGATGGCAAGGAATACGGCAGCAAGGCGACCTACAAAGACGTGCTGCGCTACCTGCAGACCAACAAGATTGCGGTCTACGGCACGGCCGTGGGCGACTCGGCGCGCTGGGGCGAAGGCTACGTCAGCCGGCTGCATCTGCCCTTCACCATGTACGACAACCGCCTCGCTGGATACGTCCTCGCAACTGGCGGCATTCTGGATTCAGAGGGCAGCCTGAACGGTATCGAGAAGAGCTACGCAAAGCTCTCGCAAGAGGCGCGCAACCAGTACACGCTGGTCTATTCCAGCCACGAGCCTCTGATCGACGACAGGTACCGCAAGATCGAGGTGCGCGTCGACAGGCCAGGCGTGGAAGTTATCGCGAAAAAAGGCTACTACCCCTCCGGTCAGGATTATCAACACTAAACATGAGCTCTTCAGGAGCCGCGGCGGGCTTCGGTTTGCTTTCCGCCGCAAGCTGGGGCGGGTCCGACTTCGCCGGAGGCTGGGGCGCGCGCAGGGCCTCCTCGCTCCTCATCACAGCTTCAGGCCAGGTTGTGTCGCTGGCGGCTCTCCTCGTGATTTGTTCGATTCTCCGCGTCGCCCTCCCCGGTACCACCTACCTGGTCTACGCCGCAATTGGTGGATTCGAGGGGGCGATCGCCCTGGCGGTCTTCTACCGCGCCCTCTCCCTGGGGGCAATGGGGCTCACCGCAGCCCTCACAGGGTTGACGACTGCGCTTATCCCGGTGCTATTTGAGCTCTTTCATGCTGGTTGTCCCAGCACCATCACCTTGGTTGGTCTCGCAGTAGGTCTAGCCGCGATCTGGCTCATTTCGCATTCACCTGCGAAGGAAGCAGCGGATACCCGCCGTCACGCACTCTTGCTGGGTGCATGCGCCGGGGCCGGATTCGGCGCCCAGTTGATTCTCTTCAAAATGGCAGCAGCAGGCGGCGTCCTGTGGGCGCTCACCTCGGGCAGGATAGCGGGGGTTGTCGCAATCCTTCTCGTGGTTGCAATCGCACCGCCCAAAGGACCATGGCGCGGATTCTGGATGGCCGGAATCGTCTCCGGGACTCTGGACGCCGTCGGCAATCTGTTTTACATGCTGACTTCGCAACTGGGCCGGCTCGATGTAGCTGCGGTCATCTGCTCTTTGTACCCGGCAGCCACGATCCTGCTTGCCGGAATCATCCTTCGCGAGCGCCCATCGAAGCGCCAGGTGGCGGGCATGGGGCTGGCACTGGCTGCGGTAGCCCTGCTCAGTATCTAATTCGAAAAGCACACAAACATAAAGGCCTATGCCGTTTGGCACAGGCCTTTTCATTCCCTGGGAAATCCAAGCAGTTCGCCAAGATGCCCGTTACAGCACCGCGTGAATTACCCCTGCTTCGGCGGTTCGTTGCTCGCAGGCGGCGGCGGAGGCGGTGTCTGCGTGCTCTGCTGCGTCGGAGGAGGAGCGGGGTCGCTTACCCCCTTGATGCCTTCTCTAAACCCTTTCAATCCTTCGCCTAGACCTTTGCCCAGTTCTGGTAGCCGCTTGGCGCCAAAAAGCAAAAACGCCACAATCGCCAGCAGAATTAGATGCCATGGCTGTAGTAGATCGCCCATCGTGTATCCTTCCGCGCGCCCCTTGCGGAAGCACGCTTGTCATTTTTAATTGTCGCACAAAGCCAACTGCCCGGTGTGACCAATGCCACTCGAGTTTTTACCCTGTAGAAGCTTGCCCTTAGGCGCGTCAATTCACCTTTGCCGGATTACCCAGCCGCTCCGTCACCATGGCGTAAAAGCTGCGCAAATCCTCTTCTTCTCCCAGGGTCAGGCGCCGATAGACCTTCATCAGCGGAAAAAGCCGCGACCCACGTACATCCACCGCCGGAACCGCATGCTCGCCTCCCGGATACTGCGTCATCTCCCAGGAGCCGGCATAGCGCTGCCGCAGTACCTCGCCCAGGTAGCTCCCCCACAAGCGAGATTCGAAATCGAGATCGATCTCGAGACTTTCGCTCATAAGAACAAGAATCTCGTCGAGCACATTAATCGAGTCCGAGGAGAAATCGAGTTTTTGATGGAAATCGCTCTCAGCCACATCGACCGCAGCCTGCGCGTAGCCCTCCATCATGGCTCCAAGATCCGCGAATGCCTGCGACTCGAGCCTGTGGCGCAATTTATTCATCACCAATAAAGACTAAATCTTCGCCCTGAAGGTAGCGCCCGCAATTGTAACTTCATGGCAACCCGTTGCATCCCTATGGCAAACTTGAAAGAGTCCCGGGAGGATTCCGCACCCATGAAATTGACGAAGTTTCTCAGCCTGGTTGCCGCCATAGCGTTCGCCGCCAGCCCGGCACTGTCTGCAAATCGCGACATCTACCCGGACCCTTCTCAGGCCAAAACTGACCTCGCCGCCGCGCTCAAGACGGCAGCCGCGACGCACCGCCGTGTGATCATCGATTTCGGCGGAAACTGGTGCGGCGACTGCCATGTGTTGGACATCTACTTCCACAACGCGGAAAACCGTCCCATCCTCGAATCCAATTACGTCCTTGTGCACGTCAATGTGGGACAGTATGACGCGAACCTCGATCTCGCCGAGCGCTACGAGATTCCGCTTTCGAAGGGCGTGCCGGCCCTTGTCGTTCTGAGTGATAAGGGCAAGCTTCTTTACAGCCAGAAGAGCGGCGAGTTTGAAAAAATGGGCCGCATGCAATCGAACTCGGTCACGAGCTTTCTCGTCCAGTGGAAGCCAACAAAGCCCGGCTGCAGCGTAACGATGGTGACCTGCTGAGTTCTACTGACTTAGCGGCGCCAGGTGCTTGGTGTTCTGGTAGGTGTACTGGATGCGGTGAATCACGGTGATGGTGGAAAGCACCGCCAGCACCCACAACACCGGTGCCATCACGCCGAACTGCTCAAAGAGTGCGCCCAGCAGGATGAGCACGATGCGCTCCGGCCGCTCCATGAATCCCACCTTGCATGAGCCAATCAGTGCCTCGGCGCGTGCCCGCGTGTAGCTCACCATCAGCGAAGTGATCATCACAAACGCAACCAGCACCACGTAGCGGAAACGATTGATGCGTCCGTAATAGACCAGCAGACCGAAGAAGAGCACTACGTCGGAGTAGCGGTCGATCACCGAATCAAAAAATGAGCCGAAGACCGTAACCTGGTTGTTCTTGCGTGCCACCCGCCCATCCACCATGTCGAAGAGTCCCGCGCCGAAGATGACTAAGCCGGCGTAGAAGAACATGCGTCCGGCATTCGTGGCATCGGCGTGGCCGAAAAAAAATGCTGCGACGATGTTGATCACCAGGCCGATGAAGGTGAGTGCATTGGGAGAGATGCGGGTCAGTGCAAGGCCATGCACGATTCGATCAAGAAGCCAGCCGCAGGCGCGGCCAAAAGCACTGGTCCAAGTCATTCTTGCTTCCTACTTCTCTGTGCCGGTACCGGCCTCTTCTTCGTCTTCGACTGCTTCATCGTGCACGGTGGTTAATTTAAGAATTTCGAGTTCACGTTTGCCATTGGGTGTCACGATGGTCGCAACGTCGCCGACCTTCTTGCCGACGATGCCGCGGCCGATCGGCGAGGTCGTCGAGATCAGGCCCTTGGCCACGTCGGATTCCTCGCTGGTGACCAGCCGGTAGACAATCTCTTCCTCTTTCGTGGAGTCGTAAACGACGACCGTCGAACCGAATCCAGCCTTGTCGTGCGGGATGTTCGCCAGATTCACAAGCGAGAGCTCGGCCATGCGCCGCTTGAGCTGACCCAGGCGTGCATTCACGAATTCCTGTCTCTGCTTCGCCATGTGGTACTCGGCGTTTTCTGACAGGTCCCCCATGGCAACGGCCTTCTTGATCTCAGCCGGCAACTCGTGGGAAAGCTCATGCTCAAGAGCAGCGATCTCTTTGAGTAGCTGCCTTTTGATGTGATCTGGCATCCCTAATCCGTGGCGGCGAGCGGGGATGCTCAACCGCGAGAAATGAACTGTCTAGATCTTTCATTATACGCGGTAGAACGGCCCTGGCGCTGACAGGAACCGAGCCGTCAAACCATCCGGTGCGTATCGAGCCGCCTTGATCGTGTGATCGATGTGGCTACTTGTACGATTGTCCCGCGTGCTCGTCGAGAAACGATTGCAGGATCAGAGTTGCCGCAACTTGGTCGACCACGCTGCGATGGTCCTGGCGCGCGCGGCCTGACTCATAGAGCAACTGATGCGCCTCGTGCGTGGTCAGCCGCTCGTCCCAAAGGTGTATCGGCAACCCGGCCAGTTCGCCCAGTTCAGTGGCGAAGGCCTGAACCTTCGCAGCCTGGCCGCTGATTTCTCCGGTCATCTTCAGGGGATTGCCAACCACGATTCCAGCCACGCCGAAGCGGCGGCAGAGGCGCGCGATCGACCGCAGATCCTCGCGCTGATTGCGACGCCGTTCGAGGGTCAGAACCGGCTGTGCCGTGAGCCCAAGCTCGTCGGAAACCGCGATGCCGATGCGTTTCGAGCCCACATCGAGCGCCAGATAGCGTGGAATTGGTGCTTCGGCCACCTAACCTCCGTATCCCCTTGAACTTCTAGAATCTCACCTAATCGTGCTGGTTGTTGCGGACAGGTCGCTATCGATCGAGTTGAATCCCGGTACAATCGAATAAGAAGCAGAATCCGCGGGGGGCTAAGCCGCGTCTTATCTTGAGGAAGGGTGTTCCACCATACATGGCGTCACGCCGCACGCGGAGAAAGCAGAAGAAAAGAGGGCTCGGCGCGGCGGGATTCTTTCTGGCGCTCTTCTTGATTGCTTTGCTGGCAGTGGGTGCGGCCGGGTGGATGATTTTAACGCCGTTCGGACCATCGGCCGAGACCTTTGTCGATATCGCGCCGGGTTCCTCGACGACCCGTATTGCCCAGCAATTGGAATCCGCGGGGGTAGTTCGCAGCCAGTTCGCGTTTGATCTGTGGCGCTGGGTGCGAAAGGGAAAGCTGAAGGCAGGGGAGTATCGCTTCGACCATCCGACGCCGCTGACGGACGTGTACGACCGAATCGCCCGCGGTGATGTTTATACCGTCGCGGTGACGGTACCCGAAGGAGCGAGCATTTTTGATGTGGCCGCGCGCCTGGAACAGGCAGGCATCGCGACACGTAAAGAGTTTCTGGATCAGCAGGCGAGTCTGGTCGCGTTGGTAGCCGACATTGATCCGCAGGCAAAGACCCTGGAGGGTTATCTGTTTCCCGATACGTACCGGTTTCCGCGTAAAACAACACCGGCACAGATTGCCGCGGCCATGGTCCGGCAATTCCGGATCGAGGCGTCTCAGATTGGTCTGAAGGAGAATGTGCACCAGGTAGTCACGCTGGCCTCGCTGGTGGAGCGGGAATCAGCCTTGGATTCAGAGAGGCCGCTGATCGCCGGCGTGTTCGAAAATCGGCTCGCAAAGCACATGCCGTTGATGACTGACCCTTCCGTGATCTACGGACTGGAAGTCGAGAATCAATGGCGCGGCGCCATCCACCAGAGCGATCTCAAGCGGGATACGCCCTACAACACCTATCTGCACGCTGGTTTGCCGCCCGGTCCGATAGCGAATCCCGGGTTGCCCTCGCTGCGCGCCGCCTTGGATCCAATCCACTCGAACTATCTCTACTTCGTCGCTGCCGGCGCCAATCCGCAAGGCAAATCAATGTTTGCCACAACCCTTGAAGAGCACAACCGGAATGTCTCCGGCTATCGGCATGCGATGAAGAAGGCGGGTCGGCAATGACGGTGCGGCGCCAATTCGGAATCGCCGCCCTGGCGCTTCCGCTCTTGCTGAGCGGCTGTTCGCTGATGCCCACAAAGCGTCATCTGCCTGTACCTATTGTGCCGGCAAATGTACAGGCAGCTTCCCCTGAGGAATTGGTCGCGCAGGTGAACCAGCGGTGGGATAGTTTCAAGAATCTCACGGCTACTGTAGAAATCCAGGCGACCTTGTACAAGCCCCAACTGGGAATGGCGACCGACTATCCCTCCTGTCGCGGATGGATCGTGATGGAAAAGCCCAATCACTTGCGCGTCGTGGGCCAGTATCTGGGCGTGCGCGTATTTAACATGGCCAGCGACGGGAATACCTTCACCCTGCTGATTCCGCCAAAAAATAAGGCGATTGAGGGCCCCAATTCGGTTACCAAGAAATCGGAAAATCAATTCGAGAACCTGCGACCGGGATTCTTCTTTGACGCCATGATTGTGCGCGGGGTGGATCCCCAGGACTTCTATACGCAAACCTCAGATACCGAAACCATTGAGGATGCGGCCAAAAAGCATCTCCTTACAATGCCGGAGTACGTCCTGAACATCACCCGTCATGCGCCCAACGGAAGCAGGAGAGACAAGCCTGTCCGCGTGATCACCTTCCATCGCGACGACCTGTTGCCATCCAACCAGGATTTATATGACGACAAGGGGAATCTGGAGAGTCAGGTCACGTATTCCAATTATGTAAGCTTCGGAGACACCGAATACCCAACGAAGGTCATCATCAAACGGCCGCTTGAGGGAATCCAGATCGTGCTGACCGTTGAGAAGGTAGTCAACAATCAGCAAGTTTTGCCCGCCGACGAATTCACAATACAGATTCCCCCGGGCACGCAGATCCAGCATCTGGAATAAGCAGAACGCCCACGTCATCCTGATGCGCGCGCAGCATAATCAAACCGATCCGCCGCCAGCGCGGCCCGTCTTATTAAGTTCTTTGTAGAAGCCAAGGTCGCGGCCTTCCTGCATCTTGGTGATGTAGACGATCTGCCCGTAATGCAGTCCGAAATGCTCGACCACCTGGTACACCGCGGCGAGTCCAGTCACCGTGTACCCCTGGATATTCCAGGTCGCGAGCAGCTCCTCCCGCGTCAACCGTGCCAGCACCTTGTCCGCTTCGTCGATGGTTGCGCCAAGCCGCTCAAGAAGATCGGCAGCCGAAAGATCGCCGCTGGCGTTGAACTCGGCAGGCCGATCGCGCCGGTCTTCCAGCCGGTTGAATGACGCCACCATCCACTGCCACACGTTTCCATTCAAATGCAGAATGAGGTTGCCGATGCTGTTGCTGGCATCGTTAGGGCGCCACCAGATCTGCTCATGGCTGAGCGGCTCCACGGCTTTGCGAAGACGTGGCCAGTACTGCTCCAACATCTTGCTCTGGGAGAACTTGAGGAATGCTGCAATTGCTGGATCGGCTGACATGGAAGGATCGTGCCTCCTGCATGAGCTCAACCGCTCTTGATTCTATCCAAAAAGGCTTACAGCGATTCCCGGGTTGCCAGATCCCGAAGCCGATACCCCCGAGTCGTCGCGACCATCCGGGGTGGGAGCATCACGGAGTCGGCGACTTGGCACGATATTTGAAAACGGCACACCCACCCGGGATTCGCTCTGAACACACCTCCGCCGAAGTCGAGTCCGTGTGCACGGTGTCCGACTTCGGCGGTGGCGTTGCCTTGGTTCTCGTTTAACGCTCTACAGGGTCCCTGAGGAAGAAACAATCCGGATGCCAGATTACATCTCGGGCATCCGGATTGGTGAACTTTCTAATTTTGTTTAAGACTTGCGGGCCGTACTTAAGAGGCAAGACCCTGGATGCTGTCGACGTGGATCATCTTTGAATTCGCGTCGAGACGGCCAGTCACTTTGACGGTCTTGCCTTCAAAGGCCTGCGCGCGAGAAGAGTCGTCCAGCTTGTACACACTGCCCGACGAATCACGCAGCACATACTGCTCGCCATCTTTCACAACCGTCCCGGTGAACGTCGCGGTCTTGGAGTTCTGATATGGCATCGACTGGTCAGGTTGAGTCTGCGAAGGCGGCGTCTGCGGTTCCTGAATGAGCGGCATCGGGGTTGAAGAATTTGGAGTGGTCGCTCCCCACGCAGGCACGCTTGCCAACAGTAATGCGCACGAGGAAAGACCGAGAAGAATCTGCTTTGTAGGCGAATTCATACTTAACCTCCGTGATGAGCGGTCCCGGGTTCGCACCGACTTCCAATTAATTCGGGCAAAGTGATGTAGGAACGCGCATGTCTAACGAGTACTTTAGTTAGCAACCTGTGGGCCGTTGCGATTGTGTAGTCTTTCGAATGAGTTGCGTCAAAATGCGAGGCGGAGACTTAGAGTAAGAACTACCTTGTGGGAAAAAAGTGCCGGAAGTTTCGGGCAGTTTGGAATACCGCCGGAGTGTGACGGCCATTCAAGCCTTCGATGTGCTAGCATCCCGGCAAGCATCTGCCGACCATCTATTTCAAGGAATCCCGACATGGAAACGACGCTGCGCCCGCTCACTCTTGGTGAAATTCTCGACCGTACCGCTGAACTCTACCGCTCAAATTTTCTATTGTTGGCAGGCATCTCCTCGGTGTACGGCGGCATACTGCTGGTTCTGGGCCTGCTGCAAATCGGGGTGCAACAGGGCGCGCGGGCCATGCACATGAACACCGGCCTGATCGTCGTGTCGGTCGTCGGACTCGTCGTTCTTTACCTCGCCATCTTTGTGGCCGGCGGTTTGGGAGTTGCGGCCAACACCCGCGCAGTGGGCTGGTTGTACCTGGGAGAGCCGGCCAGCATCGGCGCTGCCTATCGCACCATCCTGCCGCGTACCGGGCGGTATCTCTGGCTATTGACCATCACGTACTTCCTCGCGTGGTTCCCGTGCGTGCTCATTTACGCAGCCTATGCCGCGGTAATCCTGGTTTATGTCGGTGCCAAGGGAATGTTCGCACCACACGCCCCACCGCCGGACCCACAGAAGATGATCATTTTGCTGGCATCGAGCGTAGCGTTCATCTTCCTGCTCCTGGGTTCGCTCGTCTATGGAATCATGATGAGTCTGCGCTACGCGCTCGCCGTTCCCGCCTGCACCGTGGAGAACCTGACAGCACGCGCGGCGATCAAGCGCAGCATTCAACTCAGCAAAGGCTCGCGCGGACGCATCTTCATGCTCGGGCTGCTTGCCCTTATCATCCAATTGGGATTGACCGGCATCACCCAGGGCTTCTTCATCGCGGTCGGAATTAAGCACCAGGGAGTGCTCCCTGTTTGGATGAGCGTGGTGCAGCAGTTCCTTGCATTCCTGACCAATACCTTTGTCGGGCCGATTTACGCCACCGGTTTCACCCTCTTTTACTACGATCAGCGCGTGCGCAAAGAAGGCTACGACATTGAGCACATGATGCAAACCGCGGGATTGTCCCAGCCTCCACCTGCGCTTGAGACCCAGTCCACCGTTGCCGTGGCAGAAATTCTGGACCCCGGGGAGCGGGCATGAATGAGCAGCTCCATCCGCTGACCCTGGCGGAGATTCTCGACCGCACCGCGCAAATCTACCGCTCCAGATTTCTTGTCTTTCTCGGCATCGGAACCATACCGGCGGGAATGCTGTTTATCTTCGCCGCTGGAATCTTTGCCTTTTTGACATGGATGGGTTCCAACGCGCGACATGGGGCCTCGGTGGCCGACGTCCTCGTGTGGATTTTCCTTATCGTATTGCTCGTTCTCGTAATTCCCCTCAGCCTTGGTACCAGCGCGCTCGGAGAAGCTGCCATGAGCGATGCCGCCGCTCGCTCCTTCCTGGGCGAAAACATCACCATTCGTGGCGCCTACAAAACAACCTGGAAGCGCGGCTGGCGCTACGTCGGCCTCTACACGTTGCAGGGACTGGTTATCGCTGGCGCACCCGCTGTCGTCTTTCTCATTGCAATGTTTGGCATGATTGCCGCCAAGGTGAGTGGCGTCAATGCAAACGACAATAGTCCGCTGTTCGGCGGTCTTCTGGTCCTGCTCATGCTTGTTCTCGGCATCTTTGCCGTCTGGATGCTGCTGCGGCTGTGCCTGGCGTTCCCCGCCAGCGTTGTAGAGCAGTCCCCGGCCTGGAACGCTCTGAAGCGCGGCGTTTTCCTGAGCCAGGGGACACGCGCACGCATGTTCCTTCTCTATGTGCTGGGAGTATTCCTGAACCAGACACTCGCCTGGGGCGTCATGTTTCCCATCCTCATTGCCATCGCGTTTATTCCCGCGCTGCAAGGCCAGGCTCATGCGCGGGCCGTCGGCATCATCGCTCTGTTCGCGACCTACGGATCGTATTTTGCCGTGAAGGTCCTCATCAAGCCGGTCTATGGAATTGCACTTACGATCTTCTATTTTGACCAGCGTATCCGCAAAGAAGGCTTCGATATCGAATGGATGATGCAGCAGGCGGGCATGCTCGTAACACCTCCCGCGCCTGAACCAGAACTGGTTGCCGCGCTGCCTGCTCCAACTCAAGACGCGCTGGCGATTCCTGAGCACTTTGTGGAAGTGTCGGTTGCGGCCCAGGAGCCTGAACATGTTTCCCCGCAACAGCCAACCATGGAGCACACTCCCGAAGGGCACAACGCATGAACGGCGCCCTGCCGTACACGGCCAACGCCCCGAAGACATTCGGTCAGATCCTGGACCGCGTCTTTCGCCTGCTGCGAGCCAACCTGAAACTGTTTGTGGGAATTGCGATGGTGCCCCCTTTGGCGTTCTTCCTGTCGATCGGTTTGGTAATGGGCGGGTTTGTTATTCCCATGTACGGGAGCCTTCCCAGGAATCCATCGCCTGCGCAGGACGCACAGTTTGGGGTCGTCGTTCTACCGGCGATGATAATCATTTTCCTCGTGTATGGTGTCGTGTTTGCACCATGCTTCGCAGCCGCCGCGGAAGCTGCCGTGCAGGCCGACCTCGGCATCCGCGTCACATTTCGCGAATCCTACTCAAATGCGTTTCGCAGATTCTGGCGCCACTTGCTCTTGCTGACTCTCATCTGTGCGCTCGCTATGGGTCCCGTGATCGTCCTCCAACTCGCAGCATCTTTGATCGGTGCCCTCGTTGCCCGCGGAAACAGCGCACCGGGTCCTGCGGTTTTTGTGTTTCTTCCGGTTTCGATCCTGCTGGCGCTGGCTTGTTTTGCATTTTCGATCGTCGTCTCGCTTCGGCTGTCTCTTGCATTTCCAGCTAGCGTGACAGAAGGGCTCACAGCAGTTTCCGCGCTCAAACGAAGCAATCAACTCACGAAACGTGCGAAGGGGCGGATCTTTGTCGTCCTGCTGGTCGTGTATGCAGTTGCTTATATTGCATATTTATTCGCGATGGTTGCTTCCTTGCTGGTGTTTGGCGTCGTTGCGTTATTCGGATCGCTATTGCACATGAATCTTCCGCTGCCCGTGAGGATCTTTCTCTTTTGCATTGGTGCGATTGCAGCGTTGGGAGTCATGGTGCTGTTCATGGCGGGTTCGTGCGCCGGATACGCCACTGCGCTTGCTGTCATCTACAACGACCAGCGAATGCGTGTCGACGCACAACCGGCAGCGGTTGCGCCAACCGGAGCTCCCGCATGACGGTAACCCGTCGTCCCGTTGAGCCCGGGCGAAACCATTCCCCCATCTACTATCATCAGCGCATACGCCTTGAGGGATACGAAATCGAGCGGACGATGGGTGCTGCCGGAATGAACGCCCAAGTTCTTCTTCACACTCCGGAAGTTGCTGCGCGTACCCCTCGGGAGGAGTCGCAAGGGTGAAGCTCGTGCAAAAGGCCCATTTCGGGTGTGCGTTCCTCGCCCTGGCGTTCGCCGCAATCGCGGCAGGCGCGCAAACTCCCGCTGCTCCGGCTGCGCAAGCGACCGTGCATTCGCTCAACGTCTCCATTGACGATTACCGCCAGCACCTCGAGGCGCTCTCGACACTTGTCGACGCCTGCCAGAAGGCACGCAACCTCAAGAGCTGCGATCCCGCACTCATAGGTCCCGATGATCGTGTGCCCATCGCGAACGGCTCTCACACCGAGCAACGGCTAGTCCGGTATGGGTGGTTGCGTTTGCTGTTCCAGAAGGCCGAAGAGCCCGATTTGCCCCCAGCCAAGCCGCCCAAGTCAGGCGGTCCCCAGGCCGCCAGACAGGATCAATCCACGACCTCGCAGGTTCTGAAAGCCGCAAAAACGCGCCTCGAGAGCGATCTCGCCCAATCCTATGCGCCTGCTGTGCCTGTTGCCGCCCATGCCCAGGAACGCGCTGCGATGCAGCAGGTGCTTGCCCGTCCAGAGTTTCGCAATTTACAGCGAGCCTCGGTTCGAGATTCAGTACTCGAAAAATTTGGCAACTGGCTCAATCGCCTGTTCGAAAGTGCGGCAAATCTCAAAGCACGCGCTGCGTGGGTTGGTCGTGCACTGGTGTGGGGATTCATTCTCGGCGTTTGCGTTGCCCTGGTCTATTCGCTCCTGCGCCTTGAGCGCCGCTGGCGCATCCGCCTGACCCCCGAAGGCGACCGGCCCGCGCCCGGAGCAGCATCAGCGCGTGACTGGCAGCTCTGGCTCGAAGATGCACGGAGCGCAGCCGCCGCAGGACTATGGCGCGAGGCAATTCACTTCGTGTACTGGGCCGCAATTTCGCGCCTCGAATCGCGACGCCTGTGGCCCGCCGACCGCGCCCGCACTCCGCGCGAATACCTGGCCCTTGTAGCTCCTGAGGATTCGCGCAAGCCGGGGCTTGCACAACTGACCAACTCGTTTGAGCGCTTCTGGTACGGCGGTCGGGCAGCAGCCGAGAGCGACTACAAAAGCGCGGAGAATCTTGCATCGACGCTCATCTCTGGTGCCGCGCCCGCTGCCGACGCCACAATTCCAGCTGCATCCGAAGGCAGTGCGCGATGAAGTTCATGTCGTCGCTCGACTCCAAGGATCGCCGCCTGATGCTTTGGAGCATTGCGATTGCCATTGGTCTGGCGGTAATCATCGGCTTCGTGATGCCCAACGAAAACAACAGCGACAACCCAATGCCGTCCACATATCTCTCCGGACAGCACGGCGCACGCGCCGCCTACGAGTCGCTGTTACAAGCTGGATACAACATTGAGCGCTGGGAGCACCCGCTCAGAGAACTGGCCGCGACCGCCGGGCCGAACACCGTGGTGATCTTCGCCCAGCCCTTCACGCGCGAAACAGAAGACTCCAAGGCTGTGCGGGAGATTGTGGAACGCGGCGGCCGCGTGTTGGCAACAGGACTCTTCGGCGGCTATCTGGTGCCGGACGGAGACGCGGGAGAACCGAAAGAGTTTAGTTTCGCTGCCTGCCAACTGGAACCGGAGGGGCTCGATGCGCTCGCCAACAGCGGCGAAGTCTGGATGGTGCCCGAGGCAACATGGCAGGTGGGCAATCCCACGCAGCGTACCCAGTACAGTTGCGGGGGACAGCCGTCTGTGGTCGAGTACGATTACGCCGGCGGTCACGTTGTGTGGTGGGCAAGTTCCACGCCGCTTGAAAACGCGTCGCTGGCGCGCGCCGCCAATTTCGATTTGTTGCTCAACTCCCTTGGTCCGCGCGACGGTCACCACTTCTACTGGGATGAGTCCCTTCACGGCGATGTTCGCTCGGAATGGAGCTATGTCTCCGGACCCACCGTCTGGCTCCTGTGGATTGGCCTGATTCTGTTGTCCACTCTCATCCTCTTCAGCTTCAGCCGGCGCAGCGGGCCCGTCCGCGAACTGCCGCCACCGGTACGAGCCACGCCGATCGAATTTCTTGAGGCGCTCGGTTCTCTCTATCGCAGCGCCGGAGCCTCCTCAACCGCTGTCACGATCGCATGGGAACGGTTTCGCCGCTATGCATTGCGCCTTTGCGGATTGCGCCAGTCGCCAGTCAGCGCGGAAGAACTCGCCGCCGCAATCCGTCGCCGCTTTCCCAATGCCGACTTCAGTCTGGAAGCGGATCTCGCCGCCTGCGAAGATGCCAGACTCAATGAGAAAATTGATCCACGCACCGCATTGAAAATGATTCAACTGCTCCACCATCACCGGCAGATGCTGGATCAAGCGGCAAGATCAGGCAGTAGCACTCATCAATCCGCCAGCGAACCTACCCGCAACGAAAGGCCTTCATGAGCGAGGAACTGAACCAGCAGGAATCGCAAACTACAAGCACAGTGTCGCAGCCAAGTGCAGTGTCGCTGCCAAGTGCAGTGTCGCCGCCAAGTGCAGTGTCGCAGCCACCTGCAGAGCAGCAAGGCCTCCGCGCAACCGGCGAGCTTATCGCCCACGCGCGCACCGAACTGGGCCGCGTGATCTCCGGACAGACGCAAGCTGTCGAAGAGGTGCTGATCGCCGTTTTGTGTCAGGGACACGCACTGCTCGAAGGCGTACCCGGCATCGCAAAAACACTCATGGTGAAAACCCTGGGATGTCTGCTCGGCCTTGGCTTCCAGCGTGTGCAGGCCACTCCCGACCTGATGCCTGCCGATATCCTCGGCACCACGATTCTCCGTCCCGGAACCGACACATTCACGTTCCATGCGGGCCCCGTGTTTACTGATCTCCTGCTCGTGGATGAGATCAATCGTATGCCTCCGCGCACCCAGGCCGCGCTGCTCGAGTGCATGGAAGAGCGCCAGGTCACAAGTGACGGCACGCGCCGGCCGCTGCCCAGCTGGTTCACCGTGTTTGCGACGCAAAACCCCGTCGACTTCGAGGGCACTTATCCCCTGCCGGAAGCTCAACTCGACCGCTTCCTCATGAAAATCCGCGTCGGTTATCCCACTGAAGCCGAGGAACTGCAGATCCTCGAACGGCATCACGCAGGCACGGGGGTGAGTTTGCTGGATGATGCGGCAATCGCGCCCATCCCCGGCGGAATGCTCGAAGCCGCGCGCGCCGAAGTGCGAGCGATCCGTATTGAGCCCGAACTCTACGGATACATCCTCACCCTGGCGCGGCGTACGCGCGAGTGGCCGACTTTGCTGCTCGGCGCCAGCCCGCGTGCGGCACTCAGCATCATGCGCGTCGCGCAGGCTTCCGCGGCGTTCGACCGCCGCGACTATCTCGTTCCCGACGATGTCAAGCGCGCCATCCCGCCCGTGCTGCGCCATCGCGTGATGCTCAAGCCTGAGGCTGAACTTGAAGGATTCGATGCCGACCGCGTCCTCGCCGACGTCATCGCCGCGGTTCCGGTTCCGCGCAAATGATTGCTCCCTCTTTCCATCCCGCAGAAGTTCGCGCAGCGTGTGAGCCGCGTGGTCGCTGGAGCTTCGGACTCACGGCGCGCTCCATTGCGCTGCTCATCGCGGGCTTCGGTTTCCTGATCCCGGGACTCTGGGACCCGCGGCTGAGCTACGCGATGCTGGCGTGGGACGCTCTGGTGCTCGTGGCCGCGACACTCGATGGAACGCGACTGCCCCGCGCCGCAAAGTTGACGGCGGCCCGAAGCTGGTCGAATGCACCATCACTCGACAGCCAGACCGAAATCGAGCTGACGATAGAGAACCATGGTTCGGTAATCATCGAGTGCCGTTTGATCGACGATCTTCCGCCCGCACTCCGAGACCCGGCAGCACAACAGGAACCAGTTCGCCTGACCTCATTCCCGCGGGTTCCCGCGTCCATGCGTTATCGCGTGGAGCCGCAGGAACGCGGCGATTGCACCACTGGCAATCTCTACATTCGCTATCGCTCGCCGCTTGGTCTTGCTGAGCGCTGGTCGATGGCGCCGCTCACGCAGACCGTCCGCGTCTATCCTGCATTGCGCACAGGCGAAGAGCAGCAAATCTTTCTCGCCCGCAGCCGGCAGATCGACCTCCAATTGCGTCAGACGCGGCAGCGCGGCCTCGGGCGCGACTTCGAAAGCCTGCGTGATTATCGTGAAGGCGACGACATGCGCGATATCTGCTGGACCGCAAGCGCGCGACGCGGAAACCTGATCACCCGCCAGTATCAGACCGAGCGCAGCCAGCCCGTGTGGATAGTGCTCGATTGCGGCAGGTTGATGCGCTCACGTGTAGTGGCTGCTCCCGGCATCAAGGCAGCAATGCCGCTGGCCGCCGGCAGCCTGCGGGAGCACTCCAAACTCGATCACGCCTGTACCGCCGCCGTTGCGCTGGCCCAACTCGCGCTCTTCTCCGGCGACCGTGTCGGCCTTCTCGCCTACGGCCAGACCATCCAGCAACGCCTGCTTCCCGGACGCGGCGCGGCACACCTCCGCCAGATGATCGAGTTGCTTGCGCAGCTTCGAGCCGAATCGAGTGAAGCCGACCACCTTCGCGCAACCACGCTGCTGGGCCGCTTGCAGCCGCGGCGTTCGCTTATCCTCTGGGTCACGGACCTGGCCGAAACAGCGATGCGCCCGGAGGTCATCGACGGCGCGATGCACCTGCTGCGTCGTCACGTCCTGCTTTTTGTTGCCATGGCGCAGCCCGAGGTAGATGCGATCGCGCAGGACCGGCCGAAGAATGTGGACCAGATGTTTCGCGCCGCCGCTGCGCAGGAAATGGCCGGCCGCCGCGAACTACTGCTGGCCCGACTGCACGAGCAAGGCGCACTCACCCTCGATCTGAACCCCGAAGCGATGACGTCGTCCGTGCTGAATCAGTACCTGAAAGTAAAAGAGCGCGCGATGGTGTAGCACCTGCGCCAGGATTCGAAGAGTTTCGCTTCTCTAATGGCCTCTCAGCCTGTGGCAGAAGTCGAGTTTGAAAGGAATGACTTAGCCGCGATTTCTCACAGGTACTGATTTCGTTGTGAGCAGATTCGACCTTTGAGCGGTTGGCGTCACTTTGGCGGTGTAGCCACTGTGTTTGAGGT
>Ga0209004_1000018_pt1 | contig 43856 bp, 36 predicted proteins | sample TexAe_RefH0_M1_FD_187948 | JGI IMG/M metagenome (GOLD analysis project Ga0209004, IMG submission 187948) | Forest soil microbial communities from Davy Crockett National Forest, Groveton, Texas, USA - Texas A ecozone_RefH0_M1 (SPAdes) (version 2) | ecosystem: Environmental > Terrestrial > Soil >... | reverse complement strand
AATCGCAGCGATTTCAGGGCGGACGATCCATGCCGATGGGACCATTGTTCCGATGAATGTGAGGCCCGAAGACCTGATGAAGGTGAAGGCAGGAGAGGCCGAGATTCACGAGGTCGTCTTCAGTCTGCCCAGCGTGGAAGTCGGCAGCATCATTGAGTTCTATTACCAGATTAGGCTGCAGGAGCACGGAGGGATGGACGAGGGCGATGTGCGCTGGATGCTGCCTCCGCAATGGGAAGTGCAACGCCATTTTCCAATTCGCAAAGAACGCTTCGTGTTTCAACCTTTAAGGGGAAATCTCGGCAATTCGCTGTTGTGGTATACGAATCTGCCTAACGGGCAGAAACTCCAGCCGGATGCATCGGGACAATTTGTACTGACTTTGACAGACATGGCCCCCTTGGAAAGCGAGAAGTGGGCGCCGCCGATTGCGAGCCTCAGGTACCAGGTTGTTTTCTATTTCTCTTCTGCGATTTCGTCCCAGCAGTACTGGCAGGTAACCGCGAAGGAGTGGTTGAAGAATGTGGAAGCTTTCGCGGCTCCAAGCGCGGCTTTGAAACAGGCAGCAGCGAGTGTGATCGCTTCGGGGGACAGCGATCTGGATCGCGCGAAGAAGCTCTACGTTGCGGTGCAGGCGCTGGATAATACAGACTTCTCGCGGAAGATGACCGAAGCCGAACGGAAGCGCGAACGGCTGAAGTCGACCAAACACGCCGAAGACGTATGGAACCAGAAGAGCGGCGACGGACAAGAAATTGCGCTGTTGTACCTGGCTCTGTTGAAGTCCGCGGGCTTGACTGCGTATCCGATGATGGTGGTGAATCGCGACCAGGGAATCTTCAATCCGGATTATCTGAACTTCAACCAGCTTGACGATGTGGTGGTCATCCTGAGTGCGGACGGAAAAGAGATTGTGCTCGATCCGGCGGAGAAGATGTGTCCGTTTCAGATGGTGAGCTGGAAACACTCGGGCGCGGGTGGAATCCGGCAGGCGGCGGGTGGGATGCAGTCGTGGGTGACGCCGCTTCTGCCTTATTCGGCGAATGTGGTGGTACGGCGTGCGGAGTTGGCGGTGAGTCCTGACGGCTCAGTGAACGGCAAGCTGCAATTCAGCATGGCCGGTCAGGAGGCTCTGCTGTGGCGGCAGCAAGGCATCAGGACGGATGAAGGCGCGGTAAAGAAAAGCTTCGATGCATGGCTTGCGACGCAGGTCCCCGCAGGGGTGCAGGCGCATGTTACCCATTTTGCCAAACTGGATGATGCGAGCGCGGACCTGACGGCGTATGCGACGGTTTCGGGTGTGCCGGGAACCGCGACATCGAAGCGCCTGCTGCTGCCGGCGTCATTCTTTTCGCGCTCGGAGGAGCAGGGTTTTATCGCGCAACCGGATCGGAAGCTGCAGGTGGACATGCACTATGCGGCGGTGTACAAGGATGCTGTGCTGCTGCATCTTCCGGCCGGGTTTGCAGTCGAGTCTGCGCCGCCGGCATCCGCAATTCCGTGGACGGGATATGCGGTGTACCAGCTTAAATCGGCGCCGAACGGGAATGATCTGACCGTGACGCGCACGCTGGCGCGTGCGTTCACTTTGCTGCAACCGGATGAGTACAGTCCGATGCGGGACTTTTATCAGAAAGTGAATACGGCGGATCAGCAGCAGATTGTGCTGACGAACTCGGCGGCGGTGCAGAAGGGAAATTGATCGGAGATCTTGGATCGAGTTTCATCATTCGATCAAAGTTGAACGAGAGACCCACTTGAGGGCCTGAACGGCGAGGCAATCAACAGACGCTCAGAGAGGAGAGTCTCTGTTTTCGTCTATCCGGACCTTGACGGCACGCCGGGGGCCGAAGGCTGCATGAGTTCCAAACGGAGCCACTCCGACACGCATTGCGGTCGCCTCGCCTGGGACCGGCTTCTCACTGGATCCAGAAAACTCGGTTGTCTTGACGTACAAGGTGTTGCCGTCGGCAGCCACGGGCTGACCTGTTTGAAAAAGAGTCGGCCTGCCTTTTTGGTCGTGACCTCTGGCCAATTCATGCCTGTTTTGACATGCGCGGTTTCTAAATGCGGTACTAACTTTGTCAGGCGAGCTTGTAGGGTGCGCGGTAGGGACGCGTCAGGAGAGCTGATGCCTCGGGGTCGTTGAGGATTTTCTCCTGCTTCACATCCCATTGAAGTTTGCGGCCGACGAGCATGGAAATCACGCCGAGGTGGCCGGGAATCGTAGAGTGGTGGGCGACGTCGACGGGCGCGATGGTGGGTTTGCGCGATTTGACGCTGTCAAGGAAGTTGCGGCGATGCTCTGACGATTGGTAGAGCGGGGTTTTGCGCAGGTTGTCGGGCAGCGAATCCATCTTCACCCATTCAGGGTTGGAGGCGTCGAAGCCGCTGCGGTCGACCCAGACCCAACCGTCGGTGCCAATCCATTTGGTTCCCATGCTGATGGCGGGAGAGCCGCCGCCGATGGTGAGGGAGACGTCGTTCGGATAGCCGGTAACTTCTTTGCGATAGGTGCACTCGACGGTGTACTTGAGGGCGACGTTCCAGACGGCGTTGGCGGGCGGGAATTCGCCATGACCGAATACTTCAGACGGGCCGGTGAGATCGAAGCCGAGGCCCCAGTGTGCGATGTCGCCGTGGTGGCCGATCCAATCGAGAAGCTGGCCGCCGCCGGTATTGTAATTCCAGCGCCAGTTTTGATAGACGCGGGCATCGATGTACGGCTCCATTTGCGAAGGGCCGATCCAGGTTTCGTAATCGAGATCCGGTGGCGGCTGTGTAACGGCGAGATCCCATGCAGGAGTGCCGGGAAGAACCTGTGAAGGGTCCTTGATTTTATCCGAGACCGTGGAGAGACGCTTGAGGAACCCGGGGACGGTGTTGGGGAAGTCGTGCGGCGCACCGGGTAGGCCGACCTCCACATGCGTGACGTTGCCGATCAGGCCGTTGCGCACTATTTCCGCAGCTTTGTGAAATTGCGGGAGAGAGCGCTGCCATGAGCCCGTTTGCCAGATGATGTTGTTCTGATGGACGGCGCTAACGATGGCCTGCTGTTCGGCGATGGTACGCGCAAGAGGCTTTTCGCCGTAGATGTCTTTTTTGCTCGCGGCAGCTTCTGTAGCGACGATGGCGTGCCAGTGATCGGGGATGGCGATCATGATGGCGTCGACGTCGTTGCGGGCGAGGAGTTCGCGGTAATCGTGGATGGCGGCGCAGTCCTTGTTGCCGTAGTGGCTGTTGACAGTGTCGACGGCGGTCTGCAGATGGTTCTTCTCGATGTCGCAGGCGGCGACAACCTGGCAATCGTCAAAGCTCAGGAAGGACTTTGTATTTGCCGGGCCCATCATGCCCCAGCCGATAACCCCGATGGTGATGCGCTCATGTGCCGGGACGCGGCGCGCGCGGGCAAAGGGGCCGGCGGAGAGCGCAGCGACAGCAGCGGCGGACTGGATGAATTCGCGAGGTGATGGCAGAGATCGGAGAGGACATTGGAACTCCGGAAAATAGGTTTTGAGACGCCGGGGAGAATCATAACGCGTCCGGTTGCGCGAAACATTCTTGTGTGGAAGCAGGGGTATACGATCCGTGCCAGACCTACGGGACGGCTGGTAATTTGTTTGCGATCAGTCCCAGGATTTCATCCTGGGCTATTATCGATCTCTCCCTCCGGGAGGGATGGGCGACTGACGTAAATCGTCTGTGCGTGTCAGAGCCGCTTGATGAAGGCCAGGGCCTGGCGCAGCTCCGGGAAGAGCGCTTCGTCGGCTTTGAATTCGCGAGAGTGAACGCAGCGACGCAAGCCGCGCATCCTGACTGGATGTTTGAGATGGAGCATCTCGTGGTAGAGCAGGTACTCAATGGCGTAGCGGGGACTTGAGGGGCGATCGAAGACGCGACTGACGACGATGGTGTTGTGGGCGGCATCGTAGTGGCCGAGAGACCGCTTGGCCATGCCCTCGCTCCAGGTGAGCTCGGGGCGTCCGAGCAGTCCACCGAAGAAGCGGGTGTTGAGGGAGTCGAAGACCTCATCGAGGTCATAGAAGTGGCCTTGCGGGCCAGAATAGCGTTTGCTGCCGCGCGCATGGCGAATGAGTTCTGTCTGACGAGTTACGGCGGCGCTGGTGGTGAATCGCTTGAAGCGGATGTTGTGCGCGGGGTCGATGGGCTTCTTGTAGAGCTTGGCGAGCAGAATGTGTGCGATGGCACGAATGACGCTTTCGGGTGCGCCTTCGATGAGGTCGGAGAGGCTGACGAATATCTTGCCTTCGCGCAGGCGGATGGTGGTATTGAGCGAGGTAAAGCGGCGGAAGCGAACCGCGAAGGGAGGCATCGGCGCTCTTGGGCGCAGTGCCCGATATTCCTCTTGAAAGACAACGATCAGATCGGCAGCCACCAATTTCGAAATTAGCATATTTAGAGACAGTGAACAGTGAACAGTGGGCAGTGAACAGTGGGCAGTGAGCATTGGAGTTGCGGTTTTATTGCGGCTGGGGTTTGGGTTCGGCGCGTTCCTGGCCCTTTTCATCCTTGTGCAGGGCAAAGTAGTCAGTTTGTTCGCGCAGTAGTCGTTGCGCCTGATCTGTAAGATCCTCGCCAGCTTCGATGGCTTCCTTGCGGGAGAGAACGAATTGGCCTTCTCCTGCGAGCGCCTTGAGAGTAGTGAGCCAGTGCTGCGATTCATCGGCAAGTTTCTTGAGGGCAATGCGGATATCAGCGTGGCGGTCGGAGTACTCATCGAGGTTGGAGCCGAGCTCATCCATCAGCGTTGTAACGTCTTGCAATTCATTGTCGATGCGCATGGCGCGGGCGTCGGATTTGCCGCGATTGGTCAGGTTCTTGACGACGGTGACGTGGTCGCCGAGATACTCGGTATAGAGTTTGATGCGTTCGTTGGGATCGATGCCGGCTTCGCGAATCTTCTCAACCTGGGCGTCCGTGAGGGGATCGTGGTGGCTTTTTTGCGCGAACGCGCCTGGCGCGCTGAACTGAGCGAGGCCAAGGAGCATGGCGAAGACTGCGGGGGAAAAGACAACGTGACGCATGGGCAGACGCATCTTGCATCTCATTGAATCACAAGTGAGGAGAGGCGGAAAAGCAGGGAGATGCGGAAGACACAGAACTGACGGCAAAGATCGGTAGGCGAGAGCGCGGATTACTTGCGAAAGACTTCCAGCATGGTTTCGCTCTGGGCGCGATTTACCTGGACGAGCGTTTCCTGCACGAGCGGTCGGTCATCCATGCTGCTGTTGTGGAGCATTTCAGTCAGTCGGAACGCCGTATGGCGCAGCAGGATCTCAGCATTCTTGAGGCGCTTGTCATTTCCGCCAACGCTGAGGTGCATTTTGTGGGTCAGCGTCTGGATCTGCTTGAGCATAGCGTTGGCTTTGTCGACGTCACCCGCGGCGTACTGCTTCAAACTGAACTCGGTCATCTGGTGGATAAGCTCGGCGTAGAGAAAGCATTGCTCGCGTGGTTGAGCCTGGGGAATCCGGGCCTGCAGCGCGGCGATGCTGTCCTGATCAATGAGCTTATCGTCTGGGGAAGAGGCATACGCAGGGATGGCGAACGCTGCGATAGCGAGGAGGATGGTCGACCAACCTTGAGACCGCATATGGAACCTCCGCTGGAGCGGAATTAGAGCAAAACCTAAGGTCCCGTGCTGTGCTAAATCGCACACTCGCCGGTATTTTCTGCTAGACAGCTCGGAAGCTCGTTCTTACTCCCTAAATCGAGATGGTGCCTGCACTTCCCAAGACAATGAAGCGACTATAGGAGCATTTTGAGAAAAGGCGCAAGTGAAAAGACCTTCACTGGAGTAACTTTAATTCGAAGCGATCAAACAAATTGTCACAGCAATGTCTTTAGATTGTTGGCCCCCTATTTTTTCTCGAGTGCCTGGAGCCTTTGGCGCGCCTGCCATTCCTGATCTGGGAATTTGCCGCCGGATGAATCCAAAAAGTGGTGGTAATACGTGATAGCCGCGACTTTATCGTTCAATAAATCGTAGGATGTTGCCCACAAGAAGTAGGTTGCAGAGCTTTCCGGGAGATATTTTGACCGCATCGTCAACGCATGGACGGTGAGCGATGGCTGGTGGAGTTTTGACGCTGCGAAGGCGATTCCGCTCCAGGCGTCGGCGTCAGCGGCGTCCAGCTTTGTGGCTTTGTCAAAAGCAGTCATCGCTTCTGGGAAGCGCTGTTGACGAATCAGATTCTGCCCATGCGCGACCAGCAGATCAACATCGTCGGGAGACTGGGCCAGCAAGGGAAGGTAGAGTTTGTCAGAGCCGACGGCATCGCCAGACTGAGCAAGAACACCGGCGAGCATGCGGGTGATGGCCGGATCTGCGGGATGTGCGGCGTGCAGCTTCTGGAGAAGCGGCAACGCATCGGCATCATCCTGCGCTGCGAGTACAGTGGCAAGTTGCGCATTCAGTGCGGGGTCGTCGGGCTGCTGCTGAAGGGCAGTGCGGATGAGTTTTTCAGCTTCAGGAAATTGTTTGCGCTCGATGAGCACATGCGCCAGGCCGGAGTTGGCGGCGACAGACTTCGGATCGTCGGCGAGCACGCGACGGTATGCGGACTCGGCTGCATCGTGCTGTCCTGAGGACTCAGCGAGATCGGCGGCGAAGAGGGCATCATCGGAGGTTTCGGGAGTGAGCTTGAGGGCTTCAAGCAATTCATTGGAAGCCTGTGTTGCATTGCCTTCGCCGTCGGGGCCGGGCCTGTCGAGACGAGCGAGTGCACGCCATGCGCGGGCTTTCAGGGCCGGCCCAGCTTCACCGGGATCGAGGGTGGTGGCGGCAAGGAGCTCCTTGTGAGCTTCGTCCTTCTTTCCCTGGCGCGCGAGCAACAAACCCAGCGAGAGGTGCGCTTCGAAGGAATTCGGGTTGGCATCAGCGGCGCGACGATAGAAGGTTGCAGCTGCGTCGAGGTGATCCTGATGGTCGGCGACATAGCCGGCGTCGAAGAGGGCGCGGGCGTCGGTGGAATGCGTGTTGAGGTAGGCGTCGAGTTGGGCAGCGGCGGTTTTCCAATCTGCTTTGACAATGGCTGCTTCGGCGTCGGCGAGTTCTGGCGCGATTTGCTGAGTTTGTGAATCGGGCTGTGCGGAATCGGACGCGGGTTGCGCGGGGGTCTGTGCGCGGGATTGGGAAATGACCGCAGTGGAGCAGACAAGAGCAAGAAAAATGAAGACGCGATGCACGAAGTACCTCAGGTACAAGTTTACCGGGACGGTTGAAGGTTGGACGAATGAGCGTGCGAGAGGAATGCGGCACGCCGAGGGTGTTGAAAGACAACTGCAGATTCCTCGACTTCGCTTGAATGACAACCATTTGTGGTTGTTTATTGATTGCAGAAATGAATCTTTAGTCAAACGATTGACTAGAGCCATAAACGGGTGGTACGGTGGGCGGCCAGGAGGGGGATTGTATGGACCGCCGTCGATTTCTGGGTAATTCGCTGGCTGCCGCGGGTGGAGCACTTCTGTCGGGCCGGGGTCTGCAGGCTGCGAACCCGGAGGCGCTAAAGGCCTCGATGACTGAGATGGCGCAAGTTCCGGGAGCCATTAAGCAGGGCGAGATTGAGGGCGCGCGGTTTCCTGATGGATTTCTGTGGGGGATGGCGACGGCTTCGTATCAGGTGGAAGGGGCGTGGAACGAAGACGGCAAAGGCGAGTCGATATGGGATCGCTATGCGCATGGTGTCGGGCACATTAAGGGTGGCGATACCGGCGATGTTGCGTGCGATCACTACCACCTTTATAAGCAGGACATCGCGATGCTCAAACGGCTGAACCAGAAGAGCTATCGATTTTCGATATCGTGGGCGCGGATCCAGCCGTCGGGTACCGGAGCGCCGAATCAGAAGGGACTCGACCACTACAAACGCGTAATGGATGCGGTCCTGGAGGCTGGGATCCGGCCGTTCTGCACCCTGTACCACTGGGATCTGCCGCAAGAGTTAGAAGATCGCGGCGGATGGCCGAATCGGGATCTGGCAGGATATTTCGCGGATTACGCGGGGATTCTGGCTAAGGAACTCGGGGATCGCATCACGGTGTGGGCGCCGTTCAATATGCCGTGGGCGTTTACGTATTACGGATACGGGATCGGGATCTTTCCGCCGAGCAGAAAGAATTTCAACGACTACCTGAAGGCGCTGCACACGGTGACGCTGGCGCAGGGACAGGCATTTCACGCGATCAAGGCTGCGTCATCAAAGGCGACGGTCGGAAGTGCGTATTCGGCTGCACCGGGATATCCAAAGACGGATAGCGAAGCGGACAAGGCAGCCACGGCGCGGTATCACGCGATGAACAATGTGTTCTTTTTGAATGCCGCATTGAAGGGTGAATATCCCAAGGCGTTTGTGGGTGAGCCACCGTATGAGCAGATGGGCGTGAAGCCGGGCGACGACAAGATCATGAAGGTGCCGCTGGACTGGGTGGGATTTCACTACTACACGCGCAGGATCGTGTCCGACACAGGCGGTGCGAATTCGGCAGCACAGCAGCAGTACGGGACCGAGCGAGTGGTGGATACGGGAGATCCGAACGGCGGCGACCGGTTCACACAATTTCATGCGGTGATGCCGACGGAGGGTCCGCTGACACATGCGGGTCTGGAAATCTGGCCGCGGGGAATCTACGACCTGGTGATGCAGATTTCGAAGGAATATGAGTATCCCACGATTGAGATTACGGAGTGCGGCTGCTGCTACATGGATACGCCGTATGAGAAGGAGGGCGGGCGCGTGCCGGACGATCGGCGTACGCAGTTCTTCAAAGGGGTGTTGGCGGAATTGGCGCGGGCCGTCGCGGACGGTGCAAAGGTGAGGGCGTTCCATGCGTGGAGCTTGATGGACAACTTCGAGTGGACCGATGGTTACAGCCAACGCTACGGGCTGACGTACGTTGACTATCGCGACCAGAAGCGAACGGTGAAGGATTCGGGCCTGTGGTACGGGCGTGTGGCTGCAACGAATCGGCTGGTTTAGAGCCTGCTCATACTGCCGGGGCCGTGGCGCCGGACATCCGTGGGGAGCGGCGGCCGCATCGAATTTGCCTGGAGTGTGAACCATGGCGAATGAAACGAATACCAAGATTCCTGAACGTCCGCAGCCGACACGGGCGGATGAGCGCATCAACGTGGTCCCCAACGAAAAGGAAAGAGCTGAGCGCGAAGCCAACAAACTGGCACATAAGGCTGGCGAACGCGAGCACGAGTTTGATGACACGCAGAAGCCTTTTACCAAATAGAGATTTGGATGACGCGCCGTGGCGAGGCCCGGAAGGTTACCCCGCCGGCGTGCCGGGTCTGGTCCCGTCACAAAAAGCTGGACAATAAATTGATTTGCAAACTCGCTGGCTGGTTTGGTTTGCAGAGCTGACTAACACCTTCGTGGGATCCTTAGGACACGAAAGTCTCATGACCCTAAGTAACTCTAACGAATAAGGTAGTAACCCCAAAAATTCCCCTTTCGTGATTCCAGAATCACCGAAGTGAAATACATCTTCCGTTGAAACTGGGGCATCCTTTCAACAGTACATGCATGGTGCAGTTCAGACCCTGCAAATCCTCTGAACACCAGGTGAGATATGCTCCGCTCCGCTTCAAGACGATCTGGCGATGTTGAGTCGTACCTGATGCTCCAACACTTCCCGTTGAGAAACGCTTATCTTTGTCAGGATTGCAATTCGATCGGTAACAACGCAAATCAATGTCCGGCATGTGCGTCGGAGGTTCTCATGAGTCTCTCGGCAGTACTGAACCGGGATGACAACATGATTTCATCGCAATACTGTCCTTTGCCTGCTCTCGCTTCGGCCTCTGGCCACGCGGGACCGGCTTTAGCTGCCTAGGATTCCGCTGCGCAACTGCGCAGGTGCTTCTCTTGTGTGCGCGCCCTACCCGGGGATTGAGTGAACGCCCGGGATGCTGAAGGGGTTCAGCGTGTGGCGCGCGACAACTTTCCTACTTTTCAGGCAGCCGTTACCGAGACACCAAAACTGACTTGGTCCGCGACGCAGGTGCGCGAGGCTCCGGGAGCTGTGCGCTTTATAATGAAGAATGGCTGGTTGCGCCCTGAGCCTCTCTGAGGCGACTGTGACGCGGCCGGAACAATCTTCTTCCCGGTGTCATTGCATTGACTTTGTCGAACGACGCGATCGTTATCCGCGGCGCGCGGACTCACAATCTGAAGAACATCTCCTGCGAGATTCCTCACGGCAAGCTGACGGTGGTCAGCGGCGTGTCGGGATCGGGCAAGAGTTCGCTGGCCTTTGACACGATCTATGCCGAGGGACAGCGGCGGTATGTCGAGTCGCTATCGGCATATGCAAGGCAGTTTCTGGAGCGGATCGAAAAGCCCGACGTGGATGAGATTGACGGACTGGCTCCGGCGATTGCCATCAAACAGAAAAATACTACTCGGAATCCGCGATCGACCGTGGCAACGGCTACGGAGATCTACGACTACCTGCGACTGCTGTATGCGCGCGCCGGCGAAGTGCATTGCATCTATTGCGACGGGCTGGTGAAGCGCGATTCGATGGATGAAGTTGCGGAGGCCGTGCTTGGGCTGGGCGAGGGAACCCGCTTGAATGCGCTGTTTCCGGTGCGGCACGAGATGCCGGCTGCGGAGCCGGTAAAGACACCGAAGCGGGTTGGAAAGACCGCGGGCAAAGCGAGTGCAAAGACCGCAGCGAGTACGGCTGTGCTCGAGCCGATGAGTGAGGGACTGAAGGCGCGGTTGGTGGAGTTGCGCGGATCGGGATTCAATCGGCTTTACCAGAACAGGCAAATCTTCGAGTTCTCAACGCCGGAGTCGCTGCTCGAAGTGGATTTTACGGCTCCGTTGTTTGTTCTTCTGGACCGGATTGTGGTGAGCGCGGAGAATCGTGCGCGGATCGTGGATGCGGCGGAAATTGCGTATCGCGAAGCAAGCGAAGTCATCTTCGAGGAAGTTCCACGGGATGAGAGCGCCGAACGGCAGCGGCACAGGTTTTCGGGCGAGTACGAATGCAAGAGTTGTCATCGGCCGGGAAAGGAGCCGGAGCCGCGGCTCTTCAGCTTCAACAATCCTTTTGGTGCGTGCCCTCGATGCCAGGGATTTGGGAATACGGTTGATTACGATCTGAATCTCGTGATTCCCGACAAGGGACTGAGCCTGAACGACGGTGCGATTGATCCGTGGAATCGGCCAAAGTACCGGACGTGGTTTACGGATTTGAAGAAGCAGGCGGGCGCTCTGGGGATTCCGATGGACGTGCCGTGGCGGGAGATGAGCGAGGCGGCTCGGGAGATTGTTCTGCGCGGCAACACCCAGAAGGTGCCCGGCTTCGAGGGCGTTCATGGATTCTTCGCGCAGATGGAGCGGAAGAAGTACAAGCTGCATGTGAGGGTGATGCTGAGCAAGTATCGCGGGTACGCGGAGTGTCCGGAGTGCCGCGGGCAGCGGCTGCGCGCCGAGGCTCGGGCGGTGCGGATCAACGGGCTGAATATCTGCCAGGCTGCGGCACTGACGATTGCGAAGGCGAAGAACTTCTTCGCGGAATTGAAGCTGACTCCGATGCAGGAAGAGATAGCCGGGCCGATTCTCGAAGAGGTGCAGCAGCGGCTGAGTTTTCTGGATGCGGTGGGGCTTGAGTACCTGACGCTGGACCGGCTGGCTTCGACGTTGTCGGGCGGCGAGGCGCAGCGGATTCAGTTGGCGACATCGCTGGGGTCGCAACTGGTTGGAACGTTGTATGTGCTGGATGAACCTTCGATTGGATTGCACACGCGGGACACCGCGCGCCTGATTCGCATTTTGAAAAAGCTGCGCGACCTGGGCAACACGATCGTGGTGGTGGAGCACGATGCGGACGTGCTGCGGTCGGCTGATCATCTGCTGGATCTTGGTCCCGGCGCAGGTGAGTTTGGCGGCAAGTTGCTGGCGGAAGGTGTGCTGGCGGAGATCGAGGCCAATCCGAACTCGCTCACCGGGAAGTATCTTTCAGGGAAGATTACGATTCCGGTGCCGACGCGGCGACGTGAGCGCGGCCGCGAGAAGCTGGTGTTGAAGGGTGCGGAGGCGAACAATCTGCACGGGCTGAGTGTGGAGATTCCGCTGGGCATGCTGGTGGCGATCACCGGTGTATCTGGTTCGGGCAAATCGACGCTGGTGCACCAGGTGCTGTATCGCGCGGTGGCGCATGCGCTGGGGCAAACGGACGGCGGCGACCCCTCCGCGGTTTTTCGTTCTTTGACTGGTGTTGAACGGTTGAATGATGTGGTGCTGGTGGACCAGACTCCGATTGGACGGACACCGCGCTCGAATCCGATTACGTATATCAAGGGATTCGATTTGGTCCGCGAATTGTTTGCGGCGCAGCCGGATGCGAAGCGGCTGTCGCTGACGCCGGGACATTTCTCGTTCAACGTGCCCGGCGGACGCTGCAATACGTGCGAGGGCGACGGCACCGTAACGGTGGAGATGCAGTTCCTGGCGGATGTGGAGTTGCCGTGCGAAGACTGCAACGGCACGCGCTACCAGGCGAAGGTGCTCGATGTGCAGTACAAGGGCAAGAACATCCACGAAGTTCTGCAGATGACCGTGAAAGAGGCGCTGCGTTTCTTCGCGGGCCAGACGCGTCTGCTGGAAAAGCTCGCGGTGCTGGATGAGATCGGGTTGGGATATTTGCGGCTTGGGCAATCGGCGACTACGCTTTCGGGCGGCGAGGCACAGCGCGTGAAGCTGGCGGCGCATCTTGCCCAGGTGCGTGCGACAAACGCGAATGCCAAGCCATCGCAAGCCAGTCGCGTTTTGTACATTCTTGATGAGCCAACAACGGGATTGCACTTCGATGATGTGTCGAAGTTGCTGACAGCGTTTCGCAAGTTGATTGATGGCGGCGGTTCGCTGATCGTGATTGAGCACAACCTGGATGTGATCAAGAGCGCGGACTGGGTGATCGATCTCGGCCCTGAAGGCGGCGAAGGCGGCGGCAGGATCGTGGCGGAGGGTACGCCGGAGGAAGTAGCAAGCAATCTGCATTCGCACACGGGGGAGTGGCTGGCAAAGGTGCTCTAGCGAGCGTTCTTTTACCAAGTCAATAGATCTTTTTTCATTCCATCGTTAAAACATTCAATTCAAACGTGAAAATCCTTGGGTTTGTTCGCAGGTAATTTTCAACGCTTCGTGCAGAATGAAATCGAGACGCGATCCGTGCGTTCTGCGGAGGTGTATCTCAACAGGGGAGGCAGGGACCCGCAACCCCCTGCAGGAAATTCGACGCTGAAAGTGCGACCGATTCGGTTGGCCTCAGTTACTCACACGCCAAGGTGAAGCAGTCGACCAGTGCCGAAGCTCCTGATCTGCCCAGGCATTCGATTTGTCAGTGTGGCAGGAAGTACAGGGATTCGGGATACCGGAGTCCTCTGTTTCCTTGGGAGTGATGAATCGAAACGTATGGGCAGCAACATTGTTTCCTTTGATCGTTTGCTCAATGTGCGGCATGTGGCAGGCAATGCACTGGCTTCCCGCGCTGTTTTCCGCGTGATGCGTATGCTCACGGACGGTGCCTTTGAGACCAGCAGGGTTCTGTTTCGTGTGGCATCCGAGACAAAGAGCGTTCCCCTTTGCGATCAGGTTGGACTCATTCTGATTGCTGTGTACCTCGTGACAATCAAAGCAACGCAGATGGCGGTGGTACATGTTGCTTTGCACAAAGTCGTTGCCTTGCATTCGGTTCTTGTGTGCCGTCAGGTCGGCATATTGATAGAAATCGGTCGTGCCCGGCTTCAGTTCCTCGAGCCTCCAATGCTCCGCCAGACGCTGACCCGGCAGAAAGCCAACCGGCCAGTCGTAGTATTTCCCGTTAATGGGGTTGCTGAGCGGCCGACCCTGACTGTGACATTGAATGCAGACGTCATTTCCTCGAACGTAGTCGAGCGTGGCAGGGTCCACGATGTTCGTCCGCGTGGGATGGGCAACGTGCTCGCTTCCAGGGCCATGGCACTTCTCGCAGCCAACATTCCATTCCGTCACTTCCTTGGTTTCCACGTTGTAATTCACAGAATGGCAACCATCGCAGGTAGGGCCCGTGGGCCGGTCAGTGTTGTTTGGGCCGTAGTAGGGAACCCACCAATCCGCTCCAGCCTCTACGTGATAGGGGAGCCAACGCTTCTGTGCGATATCCCATTGCGCAGGCAGCGGGTAATAGTCGTTGCCACGCTTTGAAAAGTAGCGCTGCTTGTAGCGGCTGCCATACACAAATGCGACCTCATCAAGACCAAAGGTGCGAACGGGATCGGGATGGACAAAATCGCCAAGGACAGCATCGGGATGTTCCTTGGGGTCGCGAACAACATTTGCCATGCGGGTCTGCTTCCAGCCGTTGAATTGCTGCACATGACATGATCTACAACTCTCGGAACCGACAAAATGCGCTGGATGAGCAGTCTGTTCCGAAACGGCGACTTCACCTCGGAGCCCAAACATGGCAATTGCACATGCAGTAAGCAGGAATTTCATTGGTTCGTCTCTCGTTGCATCGCCTCAGGAAACAGCTTAGCGTCCCCGGCGAAACAGGATGTCACCAAAAGATCATCATGCACACTACTGATGCGGCTCAGTGGAAGTGTCAATCCGTCGGTCACCGAAGAGCATCCGCTAGTTGCAGCGCCACGACTGAAGTTGAGCCCGCGTACAAGATTGGCTTTGCTATTTCTACTCTCGCTTGCCGTCGCGGAGCCGGGCGATGCCGAGCGGATTGTCGTCCTGGAGTTCAGGTGGAAGCATGGACTGCGGGAAGTTCTGGAAGCAGACGGGGCGGGCGAAGCGATAGATTGCAAAGCTGCCGACCGATGTGAAGCGCGGGTCGGAGGTGGATGGATACGGACCGCCGTGAACCATGGCGTGGGTGACTTCGACGCCGGTGGGGAATCCGTTGAAGATGAGGCGGCCGGCTTTTTGTTCGAGGATGTGGATGAGTTCGCGATTGGCGGCGAGATCGTCTTCGTTTCCGAGAATGGTCGCAGTCAGGTGGCCGTCGAGAGCGTGTGCGGCGCGCAGGTAGTCTTCTGTGGAATCGCAGTTTACGAGCAGAGTGTCGGGCCCGAATATCTCGTCGGCGAGCTCGGGCTGGGCTATGAGTTGATCGAGGCATACGGAGAAGAGCTTGGCCTGTGCATGGAATGGCGCTCCGCGCTCTTGTATTTTGGAGTCGTTTTGCGAATATGCGGCCATGGGAATCTGTCCGGCGCGGGCCTCCGTTGCCCGGCCGTATTCGCGTGCTATGCCTTCGGTGAGAAGCGTGAACGGCTGGGCCTGTTCGACGAGGGATTTGAGTTCGTCGAAGAACGTAGTGCTTTCCGCCGATTCCGAGGCAAAGACTACGCCGGGCTTGGTGCAGAACTGGCCGGCTCCCAGTGTGAATGAGCCGAAGAGGCTTTGGGCCAGTGCGGCGGGACCTTTGCGCAGCGCGCCGGGAAGGATGAAGACCGGGTTACCGCTGGACATCTCAGTAAAGCAGGGGATGGGATCGGGGCGGGCGGCAGCAAGATCCATGAGGGCGCGGCCGGCGCGCAGCGATCCTGTAAAGGCCACGGCGCGGATGAGGGGATGCTTTACGAGAGCGCTGCCGATTTGGATGCCGGAATCGAAAAGCATGGAGAAGACGCCGGGATGGAGGTTCTGCGCGATTACCGCTTCGTTGATGATGGCTGCGGCGAGTTCGGACGTGCCAGGGTGTGCGGGATGTGCCTTGACGATGACGGGACATCCGGCAGCGAGGGCCGAGGCTGTATCTCCGCCCCCGACTGAAAAGGCGAGAGGGAAGTTGCTGGCGCCGAAGACCGCAACCGGGCCGAGAGGGCGAAGCATGGAGCGGATGTCGGGACGGGGCAGGGGCTGGCGATCGGGGAGAGCGGGGTCGATGCGAGCCTGCACCCATGAGCCTTCCTCCACAACTCCGGCGAACATACGGAACTGGTTGGCGGTGCGGGTGACTTCGCCAGTGAGGCGCGGCATGGGGAGCGCCGTTTCAAGATGGGCACGCTGGGCCAGCGCATCGCGATGGGACTCGAAGCCGTCCGCGATGCGGCGGAGGAATGCGGCGCGGGTTTTGCCACTGGTCTGTGCATAGCTTGCAAACGCTTCGGTAGCGAGGCGGGCGGCGCGATCGAGTTCCTGAGGCGTTGCTGATCGAAAAACAGGCTGGAGAAGATCGCCGGTTTGAGGGGCGAGAGCCTGGAAACTGTCGCCATCACGCGAGCCGCGCTTCGAACCGATAAACGAGAGTCCGATGAGTTCCATAGCACTTCAAGATTACGCTGCATTCGCAGCCCGCAGAAATCTGCATAGGTTCTCTTATTGCTCGGCGACGACGGGATTGGTGAGCGTACCAAGGCCATCAATCGTGATCGAGACTGTTTCGCCTGGTTTCAGCCAGCGCTTCGGGTTGCGGCCCAGGCCTACGCCGGGGGGCGTTCCGGTGGAGACGATGTCTCCGGGCAGCAGCGGCGTGATGGAAGAAAGATATTCGATCAGCTCTGGAATCTTGAAGACGAGTTCGCGCGTGTTGGAATTCTGGAGGACTTCTCCGTCGATGGAGAGGCTGATGTTGAGCGCATGGGGATCGGCGATTTCGTCGGCGGTAACAATGGCGGGACCGAGCGGGCAGAAGGTGGGGAAGCACTTGCTCATGGACCACTGGGTGCTGGAAAACTGCACGTCGCGAGCGCTGACATCGTTGACGATGGTGTAGCCGTAGACGTGCTCGCGCCAGTCGGCGGCAGCGATGCGATAGCCGCCCTTGCCGATAACGAATGCGAATTCGGCTTCGTAGTCGGGCTGGGTGGAGTTCTTCGGCAGCACGATGGGCTCACCGGGGCCAATGATGGCGGTGGGGAGCTTGAAGAAGACGACGGGCGTGGTGGGGATTTCCATGCCGGACTCTTTGGCGTGATCGCGGTAGTTGAGGCCGATGGCGAAGATGCGGGGCGGATTGAAAAGCGGCGCGTGAAGCTTGACGTTATCGAGGCTGAGTCTCGACGTTGCCAACGTTCTTCCGGTTCCGCTCGCGATAACTTCCAGTGTGGATGAGAATCCGTTCGCCGAGAGGTCGAGAACGGTCAGCGTATCGTCAAAGAGGATGCCGGGGCAGATGGGGCCCTTGGCGGTAGAGAAGGAAATCAGCTTCATGACAGCGATTCTCCAGACAGTGGTTCGAGACAGATGAAGCAAGTCAGCGGCGCTTCGCCGACATGCGAGTTAGCAGGTCTGCGGGACCAGTAAAGTGCTCCCGCTTCAACCATCCTTGTTGGAAATGTTGCCGATGTAAAGGTGCACGCAAGTGGCGAGTTGACACAAGCTGCAACACGGGCTTCCTGACAGCTTCTCACGCGGCGGTCCAGCCGCCGTCGATGTTGAAGAGGGAACCGGTGATGAACGCGGCTTCGTCGGACGCCAGATAGCGCACCATGGATGCGACTTCTTCAGGACGGCCCAGGCGGCCAATGGGCTGGCGGGCGCGGAGTTCGACGCGGACTTCTTCCTTGTTGTCCTTGTGAAATTTTTCGAGATAGCCTTCGACAAAGGGTGTTTCTACGGTTCCGGGACAGATCGCGTTCACACGGAGTGTCCTGGGGTATTCAACGGCAATCTGCCGGGTCATCGCGACAACCGCGCCCTTGGTGGTGCAGTAAGCGAAGCGCTGCTTGATGCCAACGAGGCCTGCGACAGACGCTATGTTGACGATGGAGCCGACCGGGCCGCCGGATTCGCCTGCGGAGAGAAGAAGCGGAAGGAAGGCGCGGGTTACAAGATAGACGGCGCGGACGTTGACGTTGAGAAGACGGTCGAAGTCTTCGGGGTCGGTCTGCTGAATAGAGCCGACGTGGCCGATGCCGGCGTTGTTGACGAGAATGTCGAGGCGGCTTAGATGTGAAACTGCGGCGGCGATGGACTCGGAGCTGGTGACGTCGAGATGCAGGGCTTGCGCGGAGCCGACAGAATTGGCGAGCGCTTCAGCGGCAGCGAGATTGATGTCGGCGATCCACACGAAGGCGCCTGCGCGGATGAATTCCTTTACTGTGGCTTCGCCGATGCCGCTTGCGCCGCCGGTGACGAGAGCGTGGCGGCCTTCGAGGCTGAAGGCCTGGGATGATTGCGGGGCCTGCGAACTGCTCATGAAAAATGGATTCCTTTGTTGTCGATCTCGCGTTGCGTTGAATTAAGAATAGCTGCCGACGGTTCGTTGGTGGTGAGCGCGCGGGTGACGAGGTTGTCGACAATGGCGGCGAAGGCTGCCATCCCGGGACCGGTGGGTAGCTGTCGCGCGCCGAGCGAGATGGACTCAACCTCTCGATAGACGGGAATGCGGGACTGGAGTTCTGGATTGCGCCACGTGGAGAGACGGACCCCTACGGTGCCGTGCCGTGTAATGCCAAGATCGCGTTCGGGCGTGGCGACGAAGCTGAGGAATTGCCAAGCGAGGTCCTTGTGTCGTGAACCTTTGCCCATGGCGAGCGCCCAGAAGACGGAGAGCGAGACTGGTGGTGTGCCGCTTACGCTCGGGATGGGCGCGATGGCGACTTTGCCGGCAAGGGGCGAGCCTTCGCGACCGGAGCGTGCCGCGAATCCGAACCAGTTGACCATCATGGCGACTTCGCCGGCGAGGAAGAGGTCGCCGGATTGGGTGGAGTCGAGTTGCGGGGATTTGGGATGGCACAGTGCTGGATCGCGGACGACGCGGCGATAAAATTCGACGGCAGCCAGGGTTTCGGGCGTTGTGAGAAAGGGGCGGCCAGCGGAGTCCGTTAGCTCACCACCGCGGCTCCAGACCTGGAGAGCAAAGTCGTAGAGAGTGTTGTGGCCGTCGGGGAATGCGGCGAATACGGTACCGTAGCGGCCGGAAGCTGGATCGGTGAAGAAGCGAGCGGTTTGCTCGAACTCTTCCCACGTGGTGGGCGGCGCGAGGCCGCGGTGGAATTGCGAACGGAACGCACTGCGTGCGGCGGGGTCTTCGAAAAGATCGGTGCGGTAGACGAGGCACTCGGGGCCGTCGTGCCACGGGATGGAACTGAGATGATCGCCGAAGATGAGCGGCTGGACGAGGGAGTGCGGCCATCCCTGGGGCCAATCATGGATGGGGATGAGCTTTTGCCAGTGATGGAGGTCTTCGAGCGCGCTCGCAGCGTGGGCTTCGGCGAGCCAGTCGGTCACGAGCAAGGCGAGATCGAATTGGCCATCGCGAAGGCCGCCATCCGTGATTGCGGATTTGTACAGTTCATGAATGCCAACGGAGATGAGTTCGATCTTCGTGCCGGGATGGAGAGATTCGAAGAGGCGGGCTTCTTCAGTGAGGGCGTTTTCAAAGTCCGCGTAGTTGCGGAGAACGATGCGCAGGTGGCTCATGTGGCCTCCGGCTGGATGGTTGAAGATTTGGAGGAGTTCGTACTGGATAGGTCCATGATGAGACGCGACCGGAAAGGCAGCAGCCGCAGTATACCGCGCGGTGCCGCAATGAAGGATACTGGAGGGTCGAAGTAAAGGAGGCTGCGGTGGCGCTGCTGCATGAGGACAGGTTGTTTCCGGCGGATGAGAGGACAAGGGCGATTGCACGGCGGCTCTATGACGCAATCCGGGATTTGCCCATCGTTAGTCCGCACGGGCACACGCAGGCGGGATGGTTTGCGCGAAACGAGCCGTTTCCCGATCCGGTTTCGCTGCTGGTGCAGCCGGACCACTACATCTTTCGCATGCTGTACAGCCAGGGGATTTCGCTGGAGGAACTGGAGATTCCGCCCCAGCGACCAAGACCTGTCGCCGGGGACCCCGATGGCAGCAAGCCCGTGAAGGAGCCGCGGAACGTGTGGCGTATTTTTGCAAGGAACTATCACCTGTTTCGTGGGACGCCTTCGCGGTTGTGGCTTGATCACGTGTTTGAGAAATTGTTTGGATTGAACGAACGATTGTCGGCGAAGACCGCGGATCACTATTACGACACGATTGAAGCGAAACTACGCGAGAAGGAGTTCTTGCCCCGGGCGCTGTTTGAGCGTTTCGGAATTGAGGTGCTGGCGACGACGGATTCGCCGCTGGATACGCTGGAGGATCACAAGACGATTCGCAAGTCAGGGTGGAAGGGAAGGATTCTGCCGACGTTCCGGCCTGATGCGGTGGTGGATCCTGCGTTCGATGGATTTGCGAAGAACGTAGAGGAGTTGGGAAAACTGACGGGGGAGAACGCTGCCTCGTGGCGCGGGTATCTGCGAGCTCTTGCCGGGCGGCGTCAACATTTCAAGTCGCATGGAGCGACGGCGACGGATCACGGGCATCCGACCGCGAGAACTGCAGACCTGAGCGAATCGAAGGCTGAGTGGTTGTTTGGAAAAGTTCTCGAAAGCGAGGCCGATGAGGAGCACCAGGAACTTTTCCGCGCGCAGATGCTGACGGAGATGGCGCGGATGAGCCTGGAGGACGGGCTGGTGATGCAGATTCATCCGGGGTCGGTGCGCAACCACAATGCGCAGTTGTATGCGCGCTATGGACGCGACATGGGGGCTGATATTCCGGGGCCGACGGATTATGTGCATGCGCTGAAGCCGCTGCTGGATCGGTTTGGGAATGAGCGAGGGTTGTCGATCATTCTGTTCACGCTCGATGAGACGGCGTTCAGCAGGGAACTGGCGCCGCTGGCAGGGCACTACCCTTGTCTGCGTCTTGGTCCGCCGTGGTGGTTCTTTGACAGCCCGGAAGGGATGCGTCGTTTCCGCGAACTGGTGACGGAGACGGCGGGGTTCTACAACACGGTGGGGTTCAACGACGATACGCGGGCGTTTCTGTCGATTCCGGCGCGACATGATGTGGCGCGAAGGTCAGATGCGGCGTTTCTGGCGCGAATGGTGGCGGAGCATCGGCTGGATGAGGATGAGGCGGTTGACCTTGCGCATGCACTGACGGTGGAGCTGGTGAGGAGCGCTTACAAGCTTTAAGAAACAAGCTGAACGGGTTCTACTTCGAATGCTGTGACTTCTCGCGCAGGTCAGCGAGCACCTTTAGATAAGCCCGTGCTGTGTCGGTGATGGTCTCGGGGTGTCCGGCGTCAATGGCGGCCAAGTTGACCAGGTCGCCGCCGACTCCTAATGCACGGGCTCCGGCCAGGATGAAACTCGCCGCCGTTTCAAGTGTGACGCCGCCGGTTGGGATGAGCTTGAGGAATGGGAATGGAGCGAGCACGGACTTGAGGTAGCCGGCGCCGCCCATCGCTGAACAAGGGAAAACCTTCACGTAGTCGGCACCGGCACGCCATGCTGTGATGATTTCGGTCGGCGTGAGAGCGCCGGGGATGGACAGCTTGCCGTTGGTCCTGGTTGTGTTGATGACTTCAGGGTGCAGGCTGGGGCTTACTACGAATTCGGCTCCCGCGTTGATTGTGGCCTGTGCTTCGGAAGCCGTGGTGACGGTGCCTGAGCCGAGGAGGATCTTCGAGCCATACTCCTTCTTGAGTTCCTTGAGCAGGTCGATGGCGCCCGGAACGGTCATGGTGACTTCGACTACAGTGACGCCGCCGGCGATCATGGCTTGGACTACGGCGTGGGCCTGTGCGGCGTTGCGCGCACGAAGGACGGGGATTAGGCCGACGCGTTCGATGATTTCTGTAGTGGGATTGGACATCTTGTTCCCTTCGGCAAGCGGGGTTAGGGGAATTAGCGAGTTAGCCGCGCTCCGCGCGTATAGCAAGTTAGCAGAGTCAGCCTATCTCGCAATTCTTGCGCTGCCGCCTTTCATGGCGCGTTCGACTTCGGCTAATGTGGCCATGCTGGTGTCTCCGGCGGTGGTCATGGCTAGCGCGCCGTGGGCTACGCCGCAGCGGACGGCCCAATCGATGGGCTTGCCGGCGAGGATTCCGTAGATGAGACCGGAGGCGAAACTGTCGCCGCCGCCAACGCGATCGAGAATGTCGATTTCCTGTTGAGGTACGTGGACGATCTGGTCCTGATAGAGAGCGATGGCTCCCCAGGCGTTGCGGCTGGCCGTGCGTGCGGTGCGCAGGGTGCTGGCGATGAGCTTGAGGTTGGGATATGCGGCGGCGACTTCGCGGAGCATTCCTTCGTAGGCGGCGATGGGGAGCTCGTCGAAGTTTTCGCTGACGCCTTTGATTTCGACGCCGAGCATGGCGGAGAAGTCTTCTTCGTTGCCGAGCAGGAGGTCGACTTTACGGACCAGCGCGCGGTTCACTTCCTGGGCTTTGGCTTTGCCGCCGATGGAGCGCCAGAGGGAGTCGCGGTAGTTCAGGTCATAGGAAATGATGGTTCCGTGGATGCGAGCCGCGTCCATGGCTTCGGCGGCGACGTCGGCGGTTGAGGCTGAGAGTGCGGCGAAGATGCCGCCGGTATGCAGGCACTTCGTGCCGTTCTCGTCACCGAAGATTGAGTCCCAGTGAAAGTCGCCGGGTTTGACCTGGCTGATGGCGGTATGGCCGCGATCATTGCAGCCGGCTGCGGCGCGCATGCCGAATCCGCGCTCAGTGAAGTTGAGGCCGTTGCGCACGGTGCGGCCAACGCCGTCGAAGGGGAGCCATTTGAGGAGTGAAGGGTCAACCCCACCCTGAAGGATGCAGTCTTCTACAAGTCGGCCGACGGCATTGTCGGCAAGTGCTGTGACGATGGCGGTGCGCAGGCCGAAGCAACGGCGGAGACCACGGGCCACGTTGTACTCGCCGCCGCCTTCCCAAACGGCGAATTGGCGTGTGGTGTGGATGCGGCCTTCGCCAGGGTCAAGACGGAGCATGACTTCGCCGAGGCTCAGGCAATCCCAGCGGCGTTTGGATTCCGGAAGCTGAATGGGTTCCATTTTCGATCCATTGAAACTGTAACGCATTGCAGACGTGGGTGAGGCGGCCTGTACCGCTGGTGGAGACGCGGGATCGATGTCGCCTGGGTAGCGATTGATTGCGCGTGATAGATTTTGGGGGGGCAGGAAATTGGCCGCAATCGACGCGGGCAAACGCGAGTACCGGCAATTCCTGGAGTTGCACGAGGAATTCAATGAACCAGAGTCTCTTTGATTTGACCGGCCGAGTAGCAGTGGTGACGGGTGGAACGACGGGCATCGGGCATGCCATCTCTTTGGGATTGGCAGGGGCAGGCGCAGATGTCGTGGCGAGTTCGCGGCGTGCGGAACAGGTGGAGAGGGCGGCAGCGGAGATTGAAGCGCTGGGACGGCGCACGCTGCGGATCACAAGTGACGTTTTAGATCGCGCGTCGCTTGAGGCGCTGCACAATGCGGTTATCAAGGATTTCGGTAAAGTCGACATCCTGGTGAATGCGGCGGGTGTCACCTACAAGGCTCCTACGCTCGAGACTGGGGAGGCCGACTGGTCGCGAGTGATTGAGACGAACCTGACTGGAACGCTGCGGGCGTGCCAGATTTTTGGGAAGACGATGGTGAAGGCGGGGTATGGGCGGATTGTCAACATCGCCTCGCTGACGACGTTTGTGGGGTTCTTTCAGGTGGCGGCTTACTCGGCGTCAAAAGCGGCCGTGGGATCGCTGACGAAGGTGCTGGCGGTGGAGTTGGCGAAGACGGGCGTGAATGTGAATGCGATTGCGCCAGGGATGTTTCCTACAGATTTGAATGCCAAGCTAATTACCGGAACGCCGCGCGGCGAAGAGTTGCACATGCGCGTGCCGATGGGGCGGTTCGGGAAGGCGAGCGAACTTGCGGGCGCAGCAATTTTTCTGGCTTCGGAAGCGGCGTCGTATGTGACGGGGGAGATTGTCGCGGTGGATGGCGGGTTCCTGGCTAGCGGAGTCAATCAGTGAACAGTGCACAGTGAATAGTGAACAAGCGGTCAGTGTCCTCGCGTAGAAAGACTGGAGCGCGCACATCAAGTGAAGATTACGAATGCAACCGTCAACATCACTTCGCCGGGGCGGAATTTTGTGACGCTGAAGATTGAGACGGACGAGGGAATTTACGGGTTGGGTGACGGCACGCTGAATGGGCGCGAACTGGCCGTTGCTTCGTATCTTACCGAGCACGTGATTCCCTGCATTATCGGGCGCGATCCATTTCAGACGGAAGATATCTGGCAGTATCTTTATCGCGGGGCGTATTGGCGCCGCGGGCCCGTGACGATGACGGCGATTGCGGCCGTGGACGTGGCGTTGTGGGACATTAAAGGCAAGGCGCTGAATACTCCCGTGTATAACCTGCTTGGTGGCAAGAGCCGCGAGGGTGTGCTGGTGTATGCGCATGCGAACGGCGCGGACGTGGATGCGGCGCTCGAGGATGTGGCGAAGCACAAGGAACTGGGGTACAAGGCGATCCGGGTGCAGAGCGGGATACCGGGGCTTTCGGGCACGTATGGTGTAGCCAAGGGGCCCGGCCGGTATGAACCTGCTGAGCGCGGATTGCCGCACGAGTACGAGTGGTCGAGCGAACTTTATCTGCGTCATGTGCCGAGTTTGTTTGCGCGGGTACGGGAGGAATTTGGCGAGGAACTGCACCTCCTGCATGACTGTCATCATCGGCTGACTCCTATCGAAGCGGGGCGGTTGGGGAGGGAATTGGAGCCGTTTCATCTCTTTTGGATGGAGGATCCTACGCCGGCAGAGTTACAGGAGAGCTTTAGGGTCATCCGGGAGCACACGACGACCCCGATCGCGGTTGGGGAAGTGTTCAATTCTGTCTGGGATGCGCATGATCTGGTTCGCAACCAGTGGATCGACTATCTGCGCATGACGCTGGTGCATGGGGGTGGAATCACGCACCTGAAGAAGACAGCGGACTTTGCCGCGATGTATCACGTGCGGACAGGATTCCATGGAGCAACGGATCTTTCGCCGGTGACGATGGCGGCGGCGCTGCATTTCGATACGGCGATTCACAACTTCGGTATCCAGGAACACATGCCGCACACGGATGAGACGGACGCGGTGTTCCCGCACAGCTATGCGTTCAAGGACGGGATTATGTATCCGGGCGACGGACCGGGGCTGGGCGTGGATCTCGACGAAAAGCTTGCGGCGAAGTACCCATACCAGCGGGCATATCTGCCGGTTAATCGCAAACTCGACGGCACGTTGACGGATTGGTAGGACAATGGCGAACTCAACAGGGCCGGTGGAGAAACGGGCAGAATCGGTGGAGCAGGGCGAAGAACTGCAGGCTCTCAGCGGGCGCTGGACGATCTGTGCCATGTTGTTTGTGGCAACCTCTATCAATTACATGGACAGGCAGGTGCTGTCGATCCTGAAGCCGGCGCTTTCGGGAGACGTGATACACCTGCAACCGCTTTTGCCCTGGATTCCGACGACGGAAGTTTCCATCCATCTGACTGACGTGCAGTATGGAAATATCCTTGCGGCGTTCCAGATCGCTTACGCACTGGGAGTGGTGTTCGCGGGCAGGCTGGTGGACCGGCTTGGCTGCCGCAAGGGCTATCCCATTGTGACGGGTTTGTGGAGCCTGGCGGCGATGGGGCACGCGCTGGTGAATTCCGTGCTGGGATTCGGGATTGCGCGATTTCTGCTAGGGCTGGGGGAGAGCGGGAATTTTCCTGCGGCGGTGAAGGCGACGGCGGAGTGGTTTCCACCGAAGGAGCGGGCGCTGGCCACGGGAATCTTCAATTCCGGCTCCAGCGTGGGGGCCATCCTGGCGCCTCTCACAGTGCCGTGGGTGGCTCTACATTTTGGCTGGCGAGCGGCGTTTCTGATTACGGGACTCTTCAGCGCAATTTGGATTGTGTGGTGGTCGATTCGGTATCGAACACCGGAGCGTGCGGGAGAGATGTGCGAGGTGGTGACGTTGCCGCCTTCAACGCTGGCGTGGTGGAAGCTGCTGCGCTATCGGCAGGCCTGGGGATTCATGCTGGGGAAGTTTCTCACTGATCCGGTGTGGTGGTTTTTCCTGTTTTGGCTGCCGCAGTATTTCAATTCACGGTTCAAGCTGGATCTTTCGCATATCGGATTGCCGCTGGTTGTGGTTTATGTTTCCTCCACGGTGGGCAGCGTGGGTGGAGGGTGGCTGCCGAAGAAATTCGTTGCGACCGGAATGACTCTGAAGTCTGCACGGCTTGCTGCGATGCTTACGTGCGCATGCCTGGTTGTACCGATTGCCGTTGCAGGCGGGTTGCATTCGGTGTGGTTTGCGGTGGCGCTGCTCAGCCTGGCGGCGGCGGCTCACCAGGGGTGGTCGGCCAACATCTTCACGACAGCATCAGACATGTTCCCCGCAGAGCATGTGGGGACGGTGGTGAGTTTTGGACAAGTGGCCGGTGCGCTGGGTGGCGCGATCTTCCAGCCGGTGGCGGGACACATTTTGCAGCTGACGAACAGCTTTGTGCCGCTGTTTGTGTATTCCGCCTCGGCTTATATCATTGCGCTGGTGCTGCTGAGGACGCTGGCGCCTGGACTGAAGCGAGCCGAACTGGCGAGCACCTGACAAGCCAAACATGCAGGATTTTTTGAACTTGCCCAGGATGGCCCGTGACGATAGTCATAATTGGAAGGTGAATTCACGAGGAATCATCAGTCGGCTGCCGGTTTGTCAGATATACAAGATAGAGAACAGATCGCGCATGGACGCACGCTTTTGGCGGCCGGGGATGTTGAACACAACGTGATCCGAAGGTAGGGGAATGAAATGACCGTGCAGCGAAAACTGCGCATGGGGATGGTGGGCGGAGGGCCGGGCGCGTTTATCGGGCCGGTGCATCGCATTGCCGCCGAACTGGATGGCAAGATCGAACTGGTTGCGGGTGCGTTTTCGCAATCGGCGGAGCGGTCGCGCCTGGCTGGCGAGGCATACAAGATCGATCCCGCGAGAGCCTATGCGGATTACAGGTCGATGCTGGATGCGGAGCTGAAGCGGCCGGACCCGATCGACTTCGTGGCAATTGTCACACCGAATCATCTGCACTTGCCGGTTGCGTTGGCATCGCTGGCCGCAGGATTTCCCGTGATGAGTGACAAGCCTGCAACAGCGACTTACGAAGAAGCGGTGGAACTGGAGAAGGCTGTCGCGAAGAGCGGGTTGCCCTACGGACTGACGCACACGTATGCCGGCTACGCGCTGGTTCGCGAGGCACGGGCGATGTGTGCCGGTGGAGTGCTAGGCGAGATTCGCAAGATTGCTGTCGAATACCTGCAGGGGTGGCTGACGAGACCGATTGAAACGACAGGGCAGAAGCAGGCTGCGTGGCGATCGGATCCGGCACAGAGCGGGCTTGGCGGGTGCATTGGCGACATCGGCGTGCACGCGTTTCATCTGGCCGAGTATGTGACGGGGCTGAAGGTCGTGGGGCTGTATGCGTCGCTGCTATCCGTGGTCGCGGGGCGCAAACTGGATGACGACTGCACGGCGCTGCTGCGCATGGATAACCAGGCTCAAGGCGTACTGATGACTTCTCAAATTGCAGCCGGCGAGGGAAATGGATTGCGCCTGCGCGTTTACGGCGAGAAGGGATCGCTCGACTGGCGGCAGGAAGATCCGAATCGTCTGCGCGTGAAGTGGCTCGATGGGCCTGAAGAGATCAGGCATGCCGCGGGCGGCTACCTGAGCGAGGATGCGCGTGCGGTGACGAGGCTTCCCGGGGGACATCCGGAGGGTTATCTCGAGGCATTTGCTGTGCTGTATCGGGAGTTTGCCGATGTGCTGATTGCGTGGCAGAAGAGTCGAACGAGTGAGATTCCGCCGACGCTGCCGGGGATTGAAACTGGCGTGCGCGGGATGCGATTTATCGATCGAGCAATCGAGAGCAGCAAGCGAGAGAGCTGGATTGAGTTCTAAAGAAAGAAGACTGAGTTTGGGAGCGAGCGATGAAGACGATCAAGGGTCCTGGCATTTTTCTGGCACAGTTTGCGGATAATCAAGCGCCTTTTAATTCGCTGGAGGGAATGGCGCACTGGGCTGCGCAACTGGGCTTTGTCGGGGTGCAGATTCCCTCGTGGGACAGACGTCTTTTCGATTTAAAGCTGGCGGCGGAGAGCCGGGACTATTGCGAAGAGATTCTCGGGACTTTGGACGCTGCTGGGCTGAAGATCACAGAGCTTTCAACGCATCTACAGGGACAACTGATCGCTTCAAATCCTGCTTACGATGTGCTCCTCGATGGATTCGCTCCTGCTGAACTTAAAGGCAGACCCAAAGAGCAACAGGCTTGGGCCGTGCAGCAACTGGAATGGGCGGCAATGGCTAGCAGCAGGCTGGGACTTATCGCACATGCTACATTTTCGGGCGCATTAGCGTGGCCGTATTTTTATCCGTGGCCGCAACGGCCGGCCGGTTTGATTGATGATGCGTTTGCGGAACTGGGCCGCCGCTGGAATCCGATACTGAATGTGTTCGATGAGGCCGGCGTGGATGTCTGCTTTGAATTGCATCCCGGCGAGGACCTGCACGACGGCGTGACTTTCGAGCGGTTCCTCAAAGCTGTGAACGAGCATAAGCGCGCTAATATCCTGTACGACCCGAGCCACATGATTTTGCAGCAGCTCGACTATCTGGAATTCCTCGATATTTACCACGATCGGGTGCGCGCGTTTCATGTGAAGGATGCGGAGTTCAGGCCGAACGGACGGTCGGGTGTCTACGGCGGCTACCAGGATTGGATTGATCGCGCGGGGCGCTTCCGCTCGCTCGGCGACGGACAGATTGATTTCAAGGCAATCTTCAGCAAGATGGCGCAGTACGATTATCCCGGCTGGGCGGTGCTGGAATGGGAGTGCTGCATCAAGCACCCGAAGGTCGGTGCGTCGGAGGGCGCGGCGCTGATCAAAGAATGGATCATTCGCGTGACTGACAAAGCGTTTGACGATTTCGCCGGATCAGAGCCTGACGAAGAGAAGAATCGCAGGATACTGGGACTGACTGAACCGGGAGCTTAGAAGGAACAGCGGAACAGCCAGCGCGGAAAATTGCGCTGGCTAAACGCTGATCCCCGCGGATCGATAGATATCCGAGATGTATTGCATATCGCGCAGGCCTTCTTCGCCGGGAGACTGTGGCTGCTGGCCACTTTGAATGCAGTGGGAAAAATGCTCGGCCTCTGCCTGAAATTGCGACGGATCGCGGGCGGGGTTGGGCTCATCTAATTTCGTTCCCGCATACTCGGCGCGTAGATGAAGGCCTTCGTAGACGAAAGCCTTGTCCACCTGCAGCCACCCTTTTGATCCGTAAACGCGAAAGTACCCGTCCATGTTCGCGCCGTAGGTGGTGGCGCAACTGGCGACTACGCCTGAAGGGAAGTGCATGGTCCACGAGACGTTCTCTTCGACCTCTTTGAAGCGGCTGTCGTGATCAATGACTGATGCGTATGCGGCGATGTGGTCTGGTTCTTCTCCAGTGAGATAGCGGCAGGCATTGAGGGAGTATATACCAACGTCGTAGAGGGGGCCTCCGCCAGCCATCGTCTTGCTCAACCGCCATTCTCCGGGAGCGATGTTGAAGCCGAACGCACTCTGGATTGCCTGCACCTGGCCAAGCGCGCCGTTGCGAATGAGCTGGATGGCGCGGAGATTCGTCGGCTCATAGTGGCAGCGGTAGGCGATCATCAGCTTGACGTTTGCGGCCTTGCAGGCGGCGATCATCTTCTCGCAGTCGGCAACGCTGGTGGCCATCGGCTTTTCGCAGAGCACGTGCTTACCTGCCTTGGCGGCGCGGATGGTGTACTCGGCATGCATGGAATTCGGTAATGCGATGTAGACGGCATGGACGGCGGGATTGTGCACGATCTCGTCGAAGTTCTCGTAGTTGTAGATTGAAGCGGCAGGAATGGAGTACTCGGCCGCGATGCGTTCGGCCTTGTCACGATGGCCGCTGACCAGCGCGGTGATCTGTGAGTTCGTGGTATTACGCGATCCGGGCATGAAGTGGCCCGCGATGCGGCCGAGGCCGATCACGGCGTAGCCGATTTTGTTCTGGTTTGCTGGCGAGTTCTGCTGCGATTGTGCGCGAAGAGATGCGGGCACCAGATGCGAGGCCATACCCAATGCGCCAAGGCGGGAGAAGTCTCTGCGAGTCAGATTCATTTTGATCCTTTGAATGGAAGCAACTGTCTGCTGCGAAATTTGGAGCAGTCGAGTCTGGAATGATTCTAGCGACCCTCCCCGAGTTTATGCAGATGGAAGTGCACTTTAACGGCGGCGTGTGCGCTTCCTGCTGACCGTGGTGAGTTTGCCCATGACGGCGTACTTGCGGTGTTCGACCGGCGAGGAGAGGACGAGGCTCGTGACAGGATTGCCGTAGGGCAGCAGGGCTTCAATCAGCGCTTCGAGATCAGCAAGATTGGTTGTGGTGACCTTGAGGAGGAAATCGTCACCGCCGGTGAGGTGGTGGCACTCGCGGACCTCTTCGAGAGTCTGGATGTATTCGAGAAGGCGGTAGTAATTCTGGCCACCGCAACTCATGCGAATAAAAGCGAGGACTTCGAGGCCGAGGGCTTCGCGATCGATTTCGAGCGTGTAACCGCGTAATATGCCGATCTCTTCCATCTGTTTGAGGCGCTCGCCGGTCGCGGTGGGAGATAAGCCTATGCGACGGCCAAGCTCTGCAAGACTGAGGCGTGCGTTGGCCTGAAGTTCGTTCAAAAGCTTTCGTCCGTGGGAATCGAGTAATGCCGAGGAATCCATGGCCATAATGGATAATTATAGGCTGATTCGTCGGTATGCGCAGCTCCATATGGTGGAATGAATCTTCATTTCGGCCACGTAGCCGCCTAACATCGGATGCATGGACAAGTTGATTCTGAACGGGCAAGCCCTGACGTTGAGCGAAATTGAAGCCGTCTCTTTGGCGGGACGCGATGTTGAAGTGGCAGCCGAAGCGCGCAGACGCGTGACTGAGAGCCGCGGACTGATTGAGAGAATTCTTGCGGCAGGCGAAACGGTTTACGGCGTGAATACGGGTTTTGGCAAGCTGGCAGATGTGCGCATTCCGGGAGACAAGCTTGCGGAGCTGCAGATCAACCTGGTGCGCAGCCATGCGGGCGGGGTTGGCAATCCGCTGGCCGAGGCGGAGGCGCGCGCGATGCTATTGTTGCGCGCCAATGTGCTGGCGAAGGGGTTCAGCGGGGTGCGCCCGGAATTGCTGGAGTTGCTGGTGGGGCTGTTGAATGCCGGCGTGCATCCGGTGATTCCGGAGAAGGGCTCTGTGGGCGCGAGCGGCGATCTGGCTCCGCTGGCGCATCTGGCGCTGGTGGTTGTCGGCGAGGGCGAAGCGTTCTATCGGGGAGAACGGATTGCGGGCGGAGAGGCTCTGCGGCGGGCGGGACTCAAACCTGTGGATCTTACTCCGAAAGAAGGTCTGGCGCTGTTGAACGGGACGCAGGCTATGACGGCCGTGGGAGGGTTGGCTACGGCGCGTGCGCAGCGGGTGGCTGAGCTTTGCGATCTGTCGGGCGCCATGTCGCTCGAGGCGCTGAAGGGAACGCCTGCTGCTTTTGATGAGAGGATTCATCGGGCTCGACCGCATAGGGGGCAGATTGTATCGGCTGCGCATTTACTGCGACTGCTCGAAAGGTCGGAGATTCGTGAGTCGCATCGGGAGCATGATACGCGGGTGCAGGATGCGTATTGCCTCCGCTGCATGCCGCAGGTGCATGGGGCAGTGCGTGGCGTGCTGGAGCATGTTGCGGGGGTGCTCGAAACTGAGGCTGGTTCGGCGACGGACAATCCGCTGGTTTTTCCTGGCGAATCCGGGAATGAAGGCGCGGTGATTTCTGGCGGGAACTTTCATGGTGCTCCGCTGTCGTACGCGTTCGATTACGCGGCGCTAGCGATGACGGATCTTGCCGGCATCACGGAGCGGCGCGTGGATCGGCTTCTGAATCCGGATATCAACGAGGGGCTGCCTGCGTTTTTGTCTACGGATCCGGGGCTCTCATCGGGATTCATGATTGCGCAGATTGTTGCTGCGGCGCTCATCAACGAGTGCCAGGTGTTGTCGCATCCATCGTCGACGGGAAGCATTCCGACGGACGGCGGGAAAGAAGATCATGTGTCAATGGGAATGACGGGCGCGATCAAGTTGCGGCAAATCGTCGAACATGGAGAACGGATACTGGCGATCGAGCTGATGTGTGCGGCGCAGGCGCTGGAATTTCGGCGGCCGCTGAAATCCAGCGCAAAGATCGAAGAGGCACACGACGCTGTGCGCAAGGTGGTTCCAAGGCTGGAGCGGGACCGCGTGCTGTCGCCGGATATTGACGCACTGGCGAATGCGATCAGAACGGGCAAGCTGGATGCATGGCGTGCGTAGGTGATTTGGATTCTACAGTGTTCTCGCACATGATTCGTGATTTGAGCCGTGTAGGATGAAAGCGAGCTTGAGGAGGCGTGGTGAAACTCTATCGCACGACGAAAGGGATTTTCGTTGAAGAGGACGAGCAGCATTTTTCTGTTGCTGGCCATGGCTGGGATGCGCTGCTGGGGCGAGAGGACCTGCCGGAGTTCCTGATGGAATTCGTGGCGCGCGCTAAACCTGGTGCTGGTTTTCAGGATGCAGAACTGTTGGCGCCTATCAGTCAGCAGGAGGTTTGGGCTGCAGGCGTCACCTACTACCGCAGCCGCGGTGCGCGGATGGAGGAGTCGAAGGACACGGGCGGCGGCACCTTTTATGACCGGGTTTATTCAGCGGAACGACCGGAGCTCTTCTTCAAGTCCACTGCGAGCCGCACGGTAGGGAGTGGCGAGAAGGTGAGGATTCGCACGGACGCGCAGTGGTCTGTGCCGGAGCCGGAGTTGACGCTGGTGGTGAGTCCGGGTGGACGCATCGTGGGATACACAATCGGAAACGATATGAGCTCACGCGACATCGAGGGCGAGAATCCGCTTTATCTCCCGCAGGCAAAGGTTTACAACGGAAGCTGCGCGCTGGGGCCCGGGATTCTTGTGACTGCGAGCCCCCTGGCGCACTCGACCGAGATCGCGATAGAAATTCTGCGCCACGATCGAGTGGAGTTTGCAGGGGCAGTGGAGTTGACGGAGTTGAAGCGCGATCCTAAGACCCTGGTCGAATATCTGCTGCGCGATAACAGCTTTCCATGCGGTGTGTTTTTGATGACAGGAACCGGCGTCGTTCCTCCGAGTACATTTACGCTGGCAAGCGGTGATCGGATACGGATCACCATTGAGCCGATCGGCACGCTGGAGAATGTGGTCGCCTGATTTGATGGTCGCTGCGCGTGCCGGCTTAGGTCAGATGCTTTTTGAGGAATGCGAGAGCGCGGCTGCGTGCAAGGGCTGAGGCCTCGGGATTGTAGCTGGCGCGCATGTCGCAGTTGAATCCATGGCCGGCATTTTCATACCAATTGATCTCGACTTCGGGATGGGCCTGGTGGACCTTCTCAACCTGCTCGGCTGGGATGTGGGTGTCGAGTTTGCCGAAGTGAAGTTGGACGGGAGCCATAGGGTTTTCGCTGGCGAAGTTGCCAATGCGGCCCGCGTAGTATCCGACAGCGGCGTCGGGACGTAGACGCGTTGCGCTGAGCCAGGCGAGAAGGCCGCCGAGGCAGTATCCGATCACTCCTGATTTTTTGCCGGTTTGCTGACGCACGTATTTGAGAGCGGCGTTGACGTCCACAAGGGCCTCTTCGTTGTCGAGCTTCTGCAGGAGGGCCATGCCTTTCTGCGACTCGGGGCCATCGTAGGCCAGTTGCACCCCGCGTTCGACACGGTCGAAGAGGGCTGGCGCCACGGCGAGAAAGCCATCTTTCGCGTAGCCGTCGGCTACGGAACGGATATGTTGGTTGACGCCGAAGATTTCCTGAATGACGACAAGGCCGGCGATGGGTTCGCCCGCTGGACGAGCAACGTAGGCGTCCAGTTCGTGGCCGTCGACGGACTTCAGTTTTACTGTTTCGCTCATGGGTAAGTTTTCCGGTAATCTGCGGGATTACGTTCTAGTTCTTTGATGCTTCATTGCGCGTCGCGGACGCATCGGAAGCCCACGCCGCCGGAGCGATCGTAGGAGGGAGCCATCAGCAGAACCTTGCTGTGCTCGTCGTTGCGATAGGCTTGCAGGAAATACCAGATGGACCCTTGAGGCTGATAGTAGCTGCCGCCGCGCACGATGGCTGTTCGTGTGTGATCGTCCTCGAACTCATTGGTCCACTGCCAGACGTTTCCTACCAGATCCTGCACGCCGTAGGGGCTTGCACCCTCGGGATGTGTACCAACGGGGTCAGGTCCGTGCATGGTGCGGCCTATGTCGGGAGTGGGAACGTTGGCGGGATTCCAGTCGTTGCCCCAGGGATAGGCGCGTGCGTTGGTGCCCTGGGCGGCCATTTGCCACTCCCACTCGTGGGGAAGGCGCTTGCCGGCCCATGCGGCGTAGGCACGAGCATCTTCAAGTGAGACCCAAGTTACAGGGCGGTTGTCCCAACCCGGTGGAAAGGCGCCGTCTTTCCAGTCGCGGAGAAAGTTGCCTGGATCGCGTGGCGTGTAGTGCGTGGCATCGAGGAACTGTTTGAATTGCGCGTTGGTGACGGGAAATTTGTCGATGAAGAACGGCCTGACGGTCATGGCATGTTCATGAAACCGCCGCGGGGAATCTTCCCATGGGTACTGCACGTCGACGCCATTCATGGAGCCGCCTTCAATCTCGGTGCCGCGCACGCGAAAGATGAACGAACCACCGGGGATCTTCAGCATGCCTTCGGGAGCTTCGGTTGCGGGCTTCGTCGCGGTGGTTTCAACCAGATGCTGCTGGAGTACGGCCGGTTCATGCGAGAAAGAGGCAAGCGGCTTCGCGGTCAACTCTGCCATGCGGTGCATCAGGTTTTGGATGGCTTCGGATGGTTCCCCGGGCGTGGCAAGAATTGCACCGTAGCCGTTGGCTTCGACGTTGAAGCTGAGTACGGAAACGGGACCGTCTGCTTCCGGCTTTAATTCGACGCCATGATAGAGGTCGAAGTAGCGCATGCCGGGCGTCGGCTTAACGTCGATCTGCCGGCCGGCGATGTCATACGAAGTGCGGTTCACGATGGTCCAGACGGTCTGATCGCCGAGGGGCCAGCGGCTCGCGTATATGCCAAAGTTGTGCATGGGGTAGAGCGGCTCCCAGTCGGGACTGATGAGAAACGGCGCGACACCACGCTCAATGGTCGCGACGCGACGCGTGGCTTCTGCATCGCGGGGGTTGATTCCGTTCCAGATGCCCCAGACATTCTCCCAGCTTTCCCAACCGATGCCGTTGAAGAAGGCGAATTGCAAGTCGTGAGTTTTGTCGGCGGCCCAGCGATCGCTGATGTTGACCATATGGCGCGTTTCAAGCCATTTGTAGCGGTCGACCATGGGGATGAGCGGAAATGAGTACTGGCCCCAGGTCAAGACGTTCCACGCGAGCGCTTCGTCGCTCGGACCGCCCTCGGGCTCGAAGGCAAGAGGGTGGCCGATTGTGTCAGATGCAAGCGAAAAGCCTAGCGGGACGCCATCCTGCGTGTCGCCGTTAATGCCGTCGGCGTCAATCTTCTTCATCAACTCCGCGATAGCTTCGGGCCACGGTTGCGAAGGCTGGTGCGTGCCTTCATCCCACATCATCATGGGAAAGAGAACGCGCACCCCGTGGCGATGGAAGTCGGCGACCATTTTTCGGACGCCCTCCACGCCTCCCGGCATGGACTCAACCATCTCGAGTTGGTTGCGATCGTCGATGCCCATGTTGGGGTAGGTGGACCAGATGAGAACTGCATCGATTCCGCCGTAACGTTTTTCGAGATCGTCGAGGTAGCGATCGACCGTGTATTGGCCAGCAACCGGATCGTAGAAGTAACGGTCGTGCACCATCATCTGCGGCTGCATAAAGCTGGATTGCGTCCACTTGAGTGCAGGCAGGTCATAGCGAGAGGGATCGTAGGTGATGCGGATGCGGCGCTCGGTGCGCCAGTGTTTCAGGTCAGCGAGCCAGCGCTCGTGCGCAAATGGAGGGCAGGTGGTTTGTGGACCTTCCCAGACGTTCTGGAGGTTCATGCAACTGGGAGGAGGAATTTGTTGACCGCGCGGCGCGTAGAGCGTGTCCTGCGCAGCGGCTCCCAGGCCCATGACTGCAAGCATGATTGCCAGGCAGGTTTTTCGGAGCATGCAGATGTTCTCCAAGTGGCAAATCAGCGAAGAAGCCACTCTGTTTAGATTGTTTCGCCGCGTTCGGCGAGGAATGCGTTGAGGTCAGTACGCGTTGGCATGGAGGCCTGGGCGCCGCGACGCGTGACGGAGATGGCGGATGCTGCGCAGGCAAACCGCGCTGCTGCCCATGGGTCTTTGCCTTCGAGAAGCGCCACGGTGAAGGCGCCGTTGAAGCAGTCTCCGGCAGCCACGGTGTCAATAGCATCGACAGCGAAGGGTTGAACCCAACCAGCCTTGCCGCCTGCGACAGCGACGTAGGCGCCCTCAGCGCCGCGCTTGAGGACTACGCCGCGGAGACCGCGTGCCAGCAACCCATTTGCGATCGACTCGGTATCGGATCCGTCGTCGAGGTAAAAAGCTGCTTCGGTTTCGTTCGGCGTAAACCATGCGAGCTGTTTCCATACGGGTTCGCTGAGCGTGGCGGCTGGAGCGGGGTCGAGCATGACGGGGATGTTGAGTTCGGCGCAGAGGGCGAGTGTGTGGTCGATGGTCGTCATGGGCAGTTCGAGCTGGCAGAGGACCATGCCGGCGTTGCGGATTACGTCGCGGTGGTTGTCAACGTATGCGGAATCGACTTTGCCGTTGGCGCCCGGAACGACGACGATGGCGTTCTGGCCGTTTTCAGCGAGATAGATTGGCGCCAAGCCGGAAGATCCTGGCACGGCGGACATGGCGGATGTGTCGACGCCTGCGCGCGAGAGGTTTTCAATCAACTGCGGCCCATATAGGTCGTCGCCTACCATGCCAATGAATTGCACCGGATAACCCAGGCGCGCTGCTGCTACGGCCTGGTTCGCGCCTTTGCCGCCGGGAGTGGTGGAAAAGCTGGTGCCGATTACGGTCTGGCCAATGCGAGGGATTTGTGGGGTGCGGGTCACCAAGTCCATGGTGACGCTGCCGACAACGGCGATCGGTTTGCGAGTCTGAGCCATGCGTACCTCAGTAGAGCGGAGCCATGGCAATGGCGCCAAGGCCCATGATGAAAAAGACAAACATGAGGACGAGCAGCAGATGCGCTGCGCGTGGCGCTCCGGCAAATTCACGCCACACGAAAACGCCCCAGCATGCGGAGATCATGGTGGCTCCCTGGCCGATGGAGTAGGAGACGGCAGGACCGATGGGTTTGGCCAGGTGTGCGACCGACGCGATAAAGTTGGCGACTGCGCCGACGCACCATATGGCTCCGCCAAAGACGCCCGCGAGGTGCCAGCCGATTGGGGCGTGCCAATAGCCTGCGCCATCGACAGGAGGCTTGCCATCAAGGGGTTTGGCCATCAACAGCAGGTTGGCCGGAATGGTGGAGAGCACGACGCCGATTGCGAAGAAGAGTGCGATGGCGTAAGGGCCCGGAAGAATGCCTCTGCCCAGATTGTGGGTAGCGATGGGGTACCAGCCGCCCATGAGCACGCCGGCGACCAACGAAAGAAGGATGCCGCGCGTGGTGGTCGCCCTTGCGGTCGCTTCGCGCTTTCGATAGGCTGCGGCGTCAAGCACGATGGCGACGGTCACCAGGGAAACTCCGCCAAAAAGCAGCAGGGGATTGGCGGCAGGCGCGAAGAGATAGCTTGAGACCGCTCCGATGACCAGGGCGAGTCCGATTCCGACGGGGAAGGCAACGGCCAGACCGGCGACTTCAATGGCCGCAACCAGCAGCAGGTTAGCTATGTTGAAGACTATGCCGCCGCACAGGGCGAACAGGATGGCGCCGGAGGAAGTGTGGGCCACTGCATCGAGAAAGGACGGCCCTGCGTTGCCCATGCTGCCGGCGGTCAGTCCCCAGACGACAGTGGCGAGCAGAAGGCCGATGGTGTAATCCCAATAAAAGAGCTGGAACCGATAGCCGGGACAGAGCTTGAGCGTGTTGGCCCAGGAACCCCAGCAAAGCATGCTGAGGATCATGAGAAAGAGCGCGAATTGATAGGTTGCAGTAAGAATCATGGGCGGTTGGCCTCGTTCAAGCGAGCTTGCGCGGTGAATAGGGAAACATAATGCCTGGGACTATTGGGGCGCAAACGTTAGTGCGGAAACGGAGTCAGCCGGCGATTCCTGTAAAGTCCAAAGCCAGCACAGCTATTCCAAAAAGCGAACGAGAAACGCGGCCAAATTAGCCCGTTGGCGGAGAGAGGGATTCCCGGAGCAAACAGTCGCCTGCGCGGCGCGCGAATGACAACGACAACAGGAAAGCCGCGAGCAAAAATGCCATTCCGCACAGCTCTCCATTCTCGAGGGATCTCCCTGCGTTCCTGGGAGCAGAGATCGGTCTACTGCAAGATTATTCTCTACTGCTTTGTTGCCTTGACTGCTTCTGTCAACGCGGGTACCACTTCAAAAAGATCGCCGACGATGCCGTAGTCGGCTACTTCGAAGATGGGGGCTTCGGCGTCTTTGTTGATGGCGACGATGCATTGGGCGCCCTTCATGCCGACGAGGTGTTGAATTGCGCCGGAGATGCCGACTGCCAGGTAAAGCTTGGGTGCGACTGTCTGACCGGAGCTTCCGACCTGTCGTTCGATGGGCAGCCAGCCATTGTCGCAGATGGGTCGGGATGCAGCGATCTCGGCACCAATTGCCGTGGCAAGGTCCTGGACGAGAGGAAGGTTGTCCGCTTCCTTGATGCCGCGACCTACGGCGACGATCAACTGTGCCGAACCGAGGTCGACCGTTTGGGCCGCGCCGCGGAAGGGCTCGCCGGGCTTGGTTCTTATCTGCGTTGCATCGATTGTTGGAGTGAATGTGGTTGTCTCGGCTGCGCTGGTTTCAGGGGCGTCTGCACGGAATGCTCCAGACTGGACGGAGATGAAGGCTGGCCCCGTGCCGGCGGATTTGTAGTTGCCGCTGAGGCGGCCCTGCATAAGCTGGCGCGTGAAGATTGGGCCATTGCTGGCTGCTGTCAGGCCGCCGATTGCGGTTACGTCGCCGATGAGCACACGGCCCAGGCGGGCAGCGAGAGCCGGCGCGTAGTCGCGAACCTGGTAGGAGTGAGGAAAGACGATATAGTTCGGCGATTCAGCGCGGATGAATTGCTCGAGCGCTGCGGTGAATCCGTCGGGCGTGTATTGTGCCAGGAGCGGGTGCTCGATGCGAACAACCTTCGCGACTCCCTTGGTGGCGGCTTCTTTTGCTAAAGCCTCGGTTTGCGCGCCGATGACGATGGCGTTGGCCTTTGTGCCGGACTGCGCAGCCAGAATGTTCGCGGCTGCCACCGCTTCCCAACTGATGCGGCTGATGCGGCCGCCACGATCTTCAAGAACTACATAGACGCCGCTCATATGACACGCACCTCGAATTTCAGCTTTTCAACGAGAGTTGCCGCGGCTTCTTTTGGGGAGCCGGAGATGATCTGTGTGGATTTCTGTTTTTGAGGCAAGGTGATTTTTTCGAGGACTGCCGTTGGCTCATTTGGGTGGCCGAGGTCGGTCGCTGCGATTTTGCGGAACTCTTTGGTCTTCGCTTTCTTGATGCCCATCAGCGTGGCGTAGCGGAGCTTGGTGCCACCGGACTGGATCATGAGAAGCGCGGGAAGCGGCAGGTCGATGTTCTGGAACCATCCTTCTTCAAGCTCGCGTTTTACGGTGAGGCCCGTGTCGGTCTTTTCGACGTGAAGGATGAGTGACGCGTGGGGAAGGCCGAGCAATTCAGCCATGATGACGCCGGTTTGCCCGTAGCCCAGGTCGTCAGACTGGAGGCCGGTCAGGATCAGGTCGGGACTCTCTGGCTTTACAGCGGCAGCGAGGAGTTGCGCGGCTCCGAGGGCATCATGCTGATGCAGGGAGTCAGCTTCAACATGGATGGCGCGGTCGGCGCCCTTTGCTAACGCTTCGCGGATCGTGGTCCCGGCGCGCTCAGGTCCCGCACTCAACACGACCACTTCAGCTCCGTGCTTCTCTTTTAATTGCAGCGCCTCTTCGAGTGCGTAGGCGTCGGACTCGTTCATGGCGTACTGCAGGTCAGTTTCTTCAATCCATTTGCCGGAACTGTCGATGCGAACTTGCGCATCGCGTTCTGGTACTTGTTTGATAGCAACGATGATTTTCATACGGTTCTCACAGTGAAGTTCGCGCCGGCCCTACGGGACGGCAGTTGAAGGTTGAATCATCCCACCCAGGATTTCATCCTGGGCTATTCTCGCGTGCTCCCTCCGGGAGCGGTTCTGCCAATGGCTGCGTTTGCGTCTGGTAAGCCGCGCGCGGTCAGCTGAGCGATGTCAAGGAGTTGCGGTGCGGGTTGACCTGTCGCGGAAAGCGCATCGCGGAACATGGTGTTGCAGAAAGGGCAGGCCGTCCCGATCGTTGACGCGCCCGTTGCGACAAGTTCTTTCGCTCTTGTGTGGCTGACGCGGTCGCCGGTTTCTTCACCGAGAAAAACAAGGCCGCCGCCTGCTCCGCAACAGAAGCTGCGCTCATGCGAGCGGGGAGCTTCTACAACCTCCCCGGCCAGGCCCGCCACGGCTCGCGGTTCTTCGTAGACATTGCGATAGCGGCCCAGATAGCAGGGATCGTGGTATGCGATCTTTTCGGATGGCTTGCCGTTGGTGGTCTGCTTCGGCAGCTTGTCGGCAAAGCGGGCGAGGAATTCGCTGTGGTGCTCGATTTCAGGCGGGGTGCCGAACTCTTTCCAGTCCTCCTGGATGGTGCGCACGCAATGAGGGCAGATTGAGACGATTCTTTTTACCTTGTTTTGCGCGAGTGCCTCGAGGTTAGATTCGGCGAGTTGCTGGAAGAGCAGGTCGTTGCCGAGACGGCGAACAGGATCGCCGGTGCACTTTTCCTTGCGCAGAACTCCGTAGCTGGTGCCGAGGTAGTTCATTACACGCGCGAAATCGGCGATGATTTCGCGCCCCTTGGGGTCGTATCCGCCCATGCAGCCGAGCCAGAGACAGTATTCCTGGGTGCCGTCGAAAATTGGGAACGCCTGTTTCTGAACGAACTTGTCGCGTTCCAGTGCGCCCATGCCGAGTGCATTCGATCCGCGTTCGAGGGCGAGGAAGAGCTTTGCGCCGTGGTCGTCTTCCCATGTACCAGTATTCACAGCGCCGCGGCGCAGGCCGATGATGATGGGAAGATGCTCAATGCCGACGGGGCATTGATATTCGCAGGAGCCGCAGGTGGTGCACTGGAAATCGGCAGTCATGGAGTTGAATTTGCCGATCAGGGTTTCTTGGGAGGAGGGGCCGAATTCATTCAGGTAGCCGCGGAGTCCGAGGATGATCTCTTTCGGGTTGAGCTCTTTTCCAGTATTGGTGGCGGGGCAGTGTTCGCTGCAGCGGCCGCACTCAACGCAGGAATAGGCCTGCAGGCTGACCAACTGGGTAAGGTCGGTTCCCGTGACGAGGCCGAAGTCTTCATCGCCGACAAGGGGTGGAATTTTGCTGAAGCCGCCTCGGGAAAGAAAAATGGTGGCCGGACTAAGAACAAGATGCAGGTGTTTCGTATGGGGAATGATGGGCAGAAAAACGAGCAGCGAAAGCGTGTGAGCCCACCAGAGGATTCGGGCAGCGGGGCTGGAATCGGTGACGGCGAAACTGGCGAGGTACGTCACCATCAACAGGAAGATCAGTAGCGCGATGAACCCGGACTCGTAGGAGACTTTTTCGCCGAGCCAGCGGGGGCGGACGAAGAATCTGCGAACAAAAAGGCCGAGGATGCCGGCCGCGCAGGCGATAGCAAAGGCTGCGGCAAGATAGAAATAGAAGCGGCCTATCAGACCTTGAGGATAGAGGAATCCCACGCCGAATCCGGTGGCGAGATGGTTAAGTGTAACAAGAGCAAATGCGCAGAAGCCCCAGAAGACAAAGGCGTGTGCGAGACCTGGCAGCGGGCGCTCACGGATAACCTTGGCCTGGCAAAGGACTTCCCAGAAGAAGTCCCATACCCGCTTGGCGACGGGTGAAAGACGGAAATTTGGGTCTTTTTTGGAGTTGAGGATTCGCTTGAGGATTGGGCCGAAACGCCGCCAGAATAATCCAGCTGAAGCGACGATTAAGGCCACAAGAAGCAGCTTTTCCCACGGCGAGAAGCTTTGCGGTTCAGCCAGCGTGGAAGAGAGGAGATTCATAGGCGAACCCACTCACAATACACGATTAGACCCTTGGTCGGCAGGTTGCTGACCGTCTGCTTTTGAGGGCGAGATTGAACGGGCGAGTTCCGGCTTCTGATGGAGTGCATGGTGGCGTGCCGTTGATCTGGGGCGCTTACAGCAAAAGGGCGGGATCCCTCGCGAGACCTCGCCCAATGCTTTCCGAATTTTCGAAGATCAGGTACGGTAACCGGATCACAACTCAGGTGTTACGGATTAGGGGTTTCGTTCGAGCTCAGCCCGAGTTTCGCTCCCCTGGCCCGCACAACCCTTGATGCACGAGTGTTCATGCTGCCATTCGTGAGTTTCGTTGCCGATTCTCTTGAAGGCCATAGACTACTCTCTCCTTTGGGAAGATTCTCTCTTCCGTTCATAGATTAGAGGCGGGCCAGGCATCCAAAGTTGTCGAGTTGGAAGCAAGAAGAATTTCACGCTGTCACATTGTGGGAATGCCCAGCGTGATCAAAAAAATGGGGGCAATGCAGTAACCAAATCCGGCCAGAGATCCTTCAATTTTGCCGGCGTTTCTCGGCATCGGCGAGCCAGCCGCGGCGAAGGTTTTCGGCGGGGATACTCGACATATAGGGCTTGATGTCAAGGATCGGAGTGCCGTCGAGCATGTCTACGCCGCGCACGTGAAGCTGCCGGCCTTCGCGGCTCAGCAATTCCACCACTGTGAGTGCAATCGGGTTGGGGCGGCGCGGAGAACGCGTGGCAAAGACGCCGTGGGGTCGTTCGTCGAAGGGAGGACTGCCGATCAGATCGAATCCTTCTGAGCGATCGAAGGCCCAAATGACAAACAAATGCGAGAAGCCTTCAATATCCAAAAGTCCCGGCTCGAACTCGGCGAGGACTTCAAGAACTCCCTCAGCGTCATGCTTGGCGCCAAGTCCCTTGGGGATAGACTTGGAGTCGGTGTAGGGGCTGCGGACGAATCCGATGGCTTTGGGCGTAAACACTGCTGTGGAACTCCGCGGTGAGAATGGATGAGCCTCGGCGCGTCACTTACCTGCCGCAGTCTGATGGTAGCGCAGAAGGATCCTCGGCAGCTTCGTAGTCGAATTTGCGAAGGTTGCGCATGCATTCGCCGAGAGCGCCTGCCAGCGTTTCGCTCCATCCGCAGGGCTGAAACCGGAGCGTCTTCTGATTCAGTTCAAGATCCGCAGTGGCATAGAACTGCATGTCGCTGGTCTTCGCGCTGGCAAATTCCTTTACGGTGATGCGCGCTTCGATCTCGCCATTCGGGTGTTTCTTTTTGACAGAGAAGAAATGCAAACGGGCGAGCGCTTCGGAGGAGTCCTTCTGTACAAGCTTCCATTCGTTCACGCAGCTTGACCTCAAGTGAAAGTGAGTGGCTTGAGAGCCGAGTTTAACGGATCAGCCGCACGGATGGACAGGGAATTCGGTCGTCCTGAACTGCCGAACATCGACTAAACACACCGAGCCTGAAGGCGCAGCGCACCTTTCTAGCAGCGCACGATTTTCGGGGAATCGATGCCCTTGGTGGCGTTGCGGGTATCGACAACAAGTTGTGCCTTCTCGACGATCGCCGGATAGTCGTAGGAAGAGTGGTCAGTCACGATCATTACGGCGTCGTATTGTTCCAGATTCTCGAGCGGCGTGTTGGTCATGTTAAGCGCATAGTGACGACCCTGGCCGACGA
>Ga0209004_1000017_pt1 | contig 44271 bp, 31 predicted proteins | sample TexAe_RefH0_M1_FD_187948 | JGI IMG/M metagenome (GOLD analysis project Ga0209004, IMG submission 187948) | Forest soil microbial communities from Davy Crockett National Forest, Groveton, Texas, USA - Texas A ecozone_RefH0_M1 (SPAdes) (version 2) | ecosystem: Environmental > Terrestrial > Soil >... | reverse complement strand
CGCTCCAGTCTGCCAAACAACCAACAAAATGAATACAAATCTTCAACCAACGGCGAACTGTCAAATCCCAATCTGTCTCACGGAAGGGGTTCACCTCAACAGGCGTCAACCCCCCATCCGCAAAAATCTCTACAACTCATTGATTCCATGAGGTCGATTCTCCCCGCCAATTTGCAGGTTATTTCCGCAATCTCTCTAAGATTGAAACCATAGCCGGACAATCGATCGGAAAACCGCGCGGACTCTATTCCGCCGCGCGCCTTTGCGCTCGTCCGCGCCAGGCGACCCGCTCCCGATCACGACCGCAACCACGGCCCTTTCCGCGTGCGTCGTCGCCGCAATCTCATGCTGGTGGCCAACCCCAACCCGGTCGACCCGCCGGCCAGAAAAGAGAACCATCGCGATGGCAAACATCCTGGTAAATATCGAAAAAGGAATCGAAATCGGAGCCGAGGACGCGCTTAAGTGGCTCACCGGCGCCAACAAGGCCCTTAAAGCCGCACCGCAGGTCGTCGCTGCGCTGGCCACACTTATCGGCGCGGTCGAAAAGCCGCTCTCCGAACTCGTTGGCGCTGCCTCCAACCCGTTGAATATCGTTCTTGATATTCAGACGGCACAGGACCTGAAGGCCGTCTGGCCAGATGTAACAGCTTTCCTCGCCACCCTCGGCGTCAAACTCTAGCCCTGCGAACCTTGAACCAGCAGGCCCTGGGTGCCCCATCCATCGAGCGCATTTTGCTCGATGGGTGGGAGACCGCAGACGTCCATTCGCGCATAAAGGGCAGCATCGATCGGAAAGGGCCAGCTAAGGTCTGGCCCTGACAATCTGCCCGAAACTCCAACGTGTTGAGACAATCTGATTTAAACGTCCAGGAACTACTTGAATTTTCGCCTACCTCCGCGATTGCGAACGGGTGTATGCTGCGCGGAGTAATTCGGGGAGTCCTCATGACTGAAAGCGCCAACAAGGGCTGCGTCAGGCGCCACTTTGAGGAACTTTGGAATCACGGGGAAGTCGAAAAGATAGACGAGTTCTTTTCCCCGGAGTTCACCAATTTCGGTGTCCAGTATTCCGACGTTCGGGGAATCATCCAGCACATCATTCGCACATGGCGCGGCGCTTTTCCGGATTTGCTTTTTCAAGTGGACTTGCTCGTCGAGGAAGGCGACACGGTCATGTGCGAGGTAACTTTATCGGGCACGCACCTTGGCGAGTTCCCCCAAATCCTCCCGCTGCGTGGGCCAACCTTGGCTCCGAGCGGCAGGAAATTCACGGTCAAGCATATCCATCGTTTCCGCCTGAAAGAGGCGAAGATTGTCGAGCACTTTGCAGCGCGCGACGACCTCGGTATGTTTCAGCAACTTGGACATCTCAATGCCGTCGGCGAATAGCTTTGACATGGGCGGATTGACTGGTTAGTAGAAAAGGGCCGCTTCGACAGTCGGAGCGGCCTTTCCACTTTAGTGCTAAGGTTCCTACGTATTCACTGACCGCGCCTCGCCCAGCACCACTTTCACCGTCATCTGCCGCTTGCCGCGAAACACGGTCACGCTTACCGTATCGCCGGCCTGGTGCTTGTCCATCACCACGCTGATGTCCTGCGGATCGGTGACCTGCTGGCCGTCGATCGCCACAATCAAATCGCCGCCCAGCATGATCGGCTGGTTGCCCACATATGCCTGCTCGTTACCGCCGCGCAGTCCCGCCCGTTCAGCCGCTCCGCCGGGAATCACCTTCTGGATCAGCACACCGGAGTCCGCAGCCAGCCCCATCTGCTCCGCAAGATCCGGCCCGATGGCGTACGACTGGATGCCCAGCGATGGCCGCCGCACCTGCCCGTAGCGTGTCAGATCAGACAGCACGGCCTTGGCGGTATTGATGGGAATGGCAAACCCGATACCCGAGCTCTGCTCCGCGCCATTCGAAGCAATCATGGTGTTGATGCCGATGACTTCGCCGCGCGAATTCAAGAGCGGCCCGCCGGAGTTGCCGGGATTGATCGCCGCATCTGTCTGGATTGCGTCTTCAATCGGCGCTCCATCGCCGTTGCGAATGGAGCGGATCGAGCTGATGATGCCCTGCGTCATGGTGCCGGCAAGGCCGAAAGGATTGCCGATCGCGTACACCTTTTCGCCGACCGCAAGCTGGCTCGAATCGGCCAGCACCACTGGCTGCAGCTGAGGCGCGTCAATCTTGAGCAATGCTAGATCATGCACCTTGTCGCTGCCGATCACGGTTGCCTTGTAGCTGCGCTTGTTGCTCAGTTTCACTTCAACGCCCCGGTTGGCGCCCTCTACCACGTGATAGTTGGTCAGAACGTGGCCAGCCTTGTCGAGGATGAATCCCGAACCCTGGCCTTCCTGCGGCACCGTTCCATAAAAAAAGTTGAAGATCACCGCACGCGACGTGATGTTGACTACCGAGGGCAGCACACGCCGGTAAACGGAGATGTTGTTCTGCTCCTCCGCGTCGAATGCGGGCGCAGCCTGCGCCTCTGTTAGCTCCAGCGGCGAGGTCGAGCCTCGCGCACCCGTCAACGTCAGAGGATTCAACCCCTTCGGGAAATGAGTGGTGACAAACCAGAATCCACCGACGAGGAGAAGGACCAAAACAAACTGGCGCAGTTTCATAGCTCTCTCTAACCTTGCGACCTTTCAATACAACTACGAATTAGACACGAAGGAGTTCCCGGGGAAGCAGCGCCGCGTTCGCAACCGGTCCGCTGTTCCTACTATTTTACTGACTATCGTTTGAGGTTTAAGTTGCTCTCCTGCGTCAGCCGGGGCCAAAGCTCCTTAACCTGCGCGCGAAGTGCCTCGATATCACCGGTGTTTTCAAGCAGGTAGTCGGCTCGAACGGCCTTTTCGCTGTCCGGAATCTGGTGAGCCAGCCGGGAGCGGGCGTCAGCCTCGGCAGCCCCAGGGCTCGCACCCGCCGGCGAAGTACGCGCCACGTAGCGGGCGACCTTGGCGTCGTCTGGAGCAGTCACCAGGACGACGCGGTCGATGCGTTTTCGCAACTCCGTGAAGACGGCGTTTGCCAAGCCACTCGCCCGCGCATCGCGTTCGACTTCAAAGATCAGCGCCGAAACAACCACAGCAATCGCTGCCGGATCGCGCTCAAAAACCTGGGTCATCCACTGGCTCTGCGCTTCGATCACGGCCGGATGGACGATCGCGTTCAGCTCTTTCACGCGGCCATCCTTGAAGGCGAGCTCGGCAAGTTTTGCTCGATTCAGCCTTCCATCGGGCAATAAAACTCCGGCGCCGAAGACGCGGACGATCTCGTCGAAGGCCGCCTGCCCCGGTTCCATCAGCTCCCGACCCAACTCGTCGGACTCGATGACTTCCGCGCCCAGTTCGCGCAGCATCTGCGCAACGGTGCTCTTGCCGCTGCCCAGGCCGCCCGTGAGTCCCACGCGCAGCATCTTCTAGAGACCTCTCCGCATTTTGGCGGCGCGCACGGTGTTCGCCATCAACATGGCAATCGTCAGCGGTCCCACACCGCCTGGAACCGGCGTGTACGCGCCGGCAAGCTCAAACGCCTTGGGGTGCACGTCGCCCACGATGGTTGATCCGCGCTTGGCAAAGGTCGCCGCGCGCTTCGCATCGCCGGCAAAGAAGCGGTCAAACTCTTCAAGCGTCGTAATGCGGTTGATGCCCACATCAATAATGGTGGCGCCCGGCTTCACCATCTCCGGCGTAACAAACCCCGGCCTGCCGATCGCCGCAACCAAAATGTCCGCCTCCCGCGTGACCTCTCCGAGGTCTCGTGTCTTGGAGTGACAAATGGTCACAGTAGCGTTCTCATGCAGCAGGAGCATAGCGACAGGTTTTCCCACAATATCGCTGCGCCCAACCACGACCGCATGTTGCCCGCTAATCGGCAAGTTGCTGCGCTTCAAAATTTCGATGATGCCCGCCGGCGTACACGGAGCCAGCGCCGGTCGACCTGCCTGTAGCTTTCCGGCATTTACGGGATGAAACCCGTCCACGTCCTTCGCCGGCAACACGGAGTCGAGCAGGAATTTGGTATCCACCTGCTTCGGCAGCGGCAACTGAATGAGAATGCCATCAATATCATCCCGATCATTGAGACTGCGGACCAGGTCCAGCATTTCCTCGGTCGTCACCGTATCTGGAGGCGTAATCAGATCGCTGAAGAGGCCCAGCTCAGCGCAGGTCTGCACTTTGCTGCGAACGTAGATCTCCGAAGCAGGCACGTGGCCCACCAGCACCGCTGCCAACCCTGGCCGAATACCCTGTGCCGCCAGCGCGCGCACCTCTTCTGCCACTTCCTGCTTGATCGCCGCTGCAATCGCCGCCCCATCGAGGACTTTTGCCATGAATCTCTCCCTTCCAATCGTAACTTCTCCAACTGCGGCGGAGCTTACTCACACGCGCTTGATTGTGGCCGAGGAGTCGGTCACAATCCATCCCACGCCGTCATTGCAATCGTGATTTTCCTCACAATGGACGGAATCTCAGCCTCGCACGGCTAAAGCAAACGAAATATAAGCTCTTGCACTTCAGTCGCATGGCGCAGAATTGCGGTGGCCATCACAGTCGTTCGTGATTTGTCTCACATACAGTCCTGTATTCAACCCGCCACTCTCTGTATCGAACATGATCTGGATCACATGAGGCTTTGTCGTTGGCCTCGTGCTGGCAGCGTCAGGGAGATTCGGCTGCAATGAGCGCTTTTAAGGATGCAGGGCATCTATTCCGATTCGCGGGACTCTTCGTTCTCGCCTTCATCATTTTTCTGGTAGTCCGGCATTATGTGGTTCCGCGTAGCTTTGGGCAATACGGGCACTATCGCGGCAATGCGATCGGTGAGATTGCAGCCCGCCCGGTAAAGTACGCCGGACACGAAACCTGCGAGACGTGCCACAGCGATGTTCTCGATGTGAAGAGCAAAGGCAAGCACGCGCATGTGAATTGCGAAGCATGCCACGGACCGCTCGCAAAACACGCCGATGATCCGTCGTCGGTAACACCAGTAAAGCCGGATACCGCAGTGCTCTGCGCTCGGTGCCACACGGCGAGCGCGGCCAAGCCCAGGGGATTTCCGCAGGTCGATCCTGTCGATCATTCCAACGGAGTTCCGTGCGAAACATGCCATCAGCCGCACAGTCCTGCAATCGATGCACCGGCTACCACCGCGCCGGTCGCACCGGCCGCAGCCGCAGGGGGTGCCAAGTGAACTTATCGCGACGTCATTTTCTGGTTTTGATGCCCGCGGCGGCAATTGCGTGGAAGGCCGTGCTGGCGGGTACGCCTGAGCAGGCCGAGAACTACAAACAGTCTGACCACTGGTGGGGCATGCTGATCGATGTGCCCAAGTGCATCGGCTGCGGCAACTGCGTTCGCGCATGCGCGGCAGAGAACGATGTACCTGAAGGCTACTTCCGCACCTGGGTGGAGCGCTACCACGTTTCCGACGAGAACATGACCAACCCAGAGGTCATCTCGCCCGATGGCGGTAAAGAAGGTTTTCCGGTTGCCAAAGAGGACGCTGAAAAGTACTTCTTCGTTCCCAAGATGTGCAATCACTGCGCCGATTCGCCGTGCACGCAGGTTTGCCCTGTGGGCGCGACATTTGTGAGCCCTGATGGTGTGGTACTCATCGACCAGAAATACTGCCTGGGCTGCGCCTACTGTGTGCAGGCCTGCCCTTACGGATGCCGCTACATTCATCCGGAAAAGAAAGTCGCGGACAAGTGCACGCTTTGCTACCACCGCATCACCAAGGGGCTGACAACGGCGTGCTGTGAGAGCTGCCCGACCGGTGCGCGGCAGCTTGTGGATCTGAAGAATCCGAAGGATCCGATTCACGAATTCCTGAAGACCCATAGCGTGCAGGTGTTGAAGCCGCAAATGGCGACGGGTGCAAAAGCCTTCTACAACGGGCTGGACGGGTCGGTGCGCTAATGTGCGATCTTGCGATGTTCCTCGCCGAACAGGTGAAAACGATGAACGGTGTTGAAGGCTTCATGTATCCCAATGAGATCGGGCTGCAGTGGAGCGTGTTGATTGTTTTGTATCCATTCATTACGGGACTGGTGGCGGGCGCCTTCATTCTGGCCTCGCTAGAGCGCGTCTTCAGAGTGGAAGCGGTAAAGCCCACATATAGGTTGGCGCTTCTGACGGCGCTCTCATTCCTGATCGTCGCGCCGTTGCCGTTGCAACTGCATCTCGGCCATCCGGAGCGCTCGCCGGAGATGTACTTTACCCCGCACAGCACTTCGGCAATGGCGATGTTTGGCTACGTGTACCTGTGGTACCTGATGGCCGTGCTGGTGCTGGAGATCTGGCTCGATTACCGGCAGGACATCGTGCTGTTGTCGCGCTCCAGCAAAGGGCTGCTGCGCCTGGTCTACAAGGTGATGACGCTTGGCTCGGACAACATCAGTCCGCGGTCTCTGCACATCGATGAAAGGGTTGGCTGGATTGTTACGCTGATCGGCATTCCGTCAGCGTTTCTGCTCCACGGTTATGTCGGATTCATCTTCGGATCGATCAAGGCAAACCCATGGTGGTCGTCGCCGCTGATGCCGGTGGTGTTCATCTTCTCGGCCATGGTTTCGGGTATCGCCGGCGTGATGTTGATCTACATGGCGGTGACCAAACTGCGCAAGCAGCAGATCGACATTCGTTGCGTCGATACCATCGCGATGTATCTGTTCTACATTTTCATCATCGACTTCAGCCTGGAGATGCTTGACCTGATTCACCGCGTCTACGAGGCGGACGAATCCTTTCGCAGCCTCAATTTCATGGTCCACACCAAGCTGTATTTTTCGCACATCGTCGTGCAGATCCTATTGGGAACCGTGACACCGCTGGTGCTTCTGTTCATCACCCAGGTGGTGAAATTGCCTGAACACGTGCGCAAACGGATGTACGTGACGTCGGGATGCCTGGCGCTGATAGGAATTTTTGCGATGCGCTGGAACGTCGTGATCGGCGGCCAGCTCTTCTCGAAGAGCTTCCTCGGCTATACGACGTACAAGATGGCGTTGGTGACACGTGAGGGATCGCTGGTGGCCGTGGGACTGACGATCCTGCCGTTGTTCATCCTGTGGGCCTTGGTGAAGCTGCTGCCGCCGTTTACACAAGAACACGCGACCCAAGCCGCTACTGGGGATTGATCGCGCTCCATTATGCCGATCGGGTGAGATATGAACGAATCTCCCGGATCCTTCGAATCGCTTTCGAGCCGCGTGGACGAGTTAGAGAAGCGCGTCCACGCGCTCGAACATCCGGATGAAGAGAAGAAGCCAGCCCTGAATTATTCTTCCGCGGCAGCTGGCGCGGTGTCCGCTGACGACGCGGCATCTTTTCAAGCAGCGAATCTCTTTCCGATACTTGGCCGCGCCATGCTTGGCATCGCCGGAGCTTATGTTTTGCGGGCGATCGCGGAAGCAGGCTTGATGCCGAAGGCCGCAGTCGCTGCTTTGGCAATTGTCTATGCCCTTGCGTGGCTGGTGTGGGCGGCGCGCGTGTCGAGGGCCTCAGGATTTGTTCCTCTGGTGTACGCAGGAACGTCTGCGGTGATCCTGGTGCCGATGCTCTGGGAAGAGACGCTGCACTTTCACGTCCTTGCTCCCATTGTGACAGCGTGTGTGCTGGCCGTGTTTGTAGCACTGGCAACTCTTCTTGAGTGGAATCGAAACTCGTCGCAGGTGCTGTGGTTGACCTATAGTGCGGCGGCCGCAACCGCAATAACGCTCTCGGTTGCAACACATGCGATGTTGCCCTTTGTGTTTACGTTGTTGCTCATCGTTCTGCTCTGCGAAGTTGCCAGAACGCTGGGCCATACGCGCACCATGTGGCCCTTCGCTGCTTTAATTGCCGACGCTGCGATCTGGGGAATGATCTTCATCTACGGCGGGCCGCAGAACGCGCGCGCCGAGTATCCGGAATTGAGCATTTTCGCGCTCGTGTTGCCGGCGTGCCTGCTGTTCGCGATCAATGCGACGGGCGTGGTGACTCGCGCGATTCTGGTGGACACCACGATCAGTACTTTCGAGATCGTTCAATCCATGATTGCGTTTGGGCTTGCAGTCTGCAGCGTGCTCTTCTTTGCACCCGCAGCGGCAGTGGCTCTCGGCATCACCTGCCTGATCATGTCGGCCGCCGCATATTTTGCGAGTTTCCAATATCTCCGCCACCGCGTCGAGTTGCGTAATTTTTATCTGTTCAGCATTTGGAGTGCAGTATTGCTTGTTGCGGGATCGATGTGGGCGCTGCCGCATACAGGCGCATGTATCGCGCTTGCATCGGCAGGATTGCTTGCGTACATTGCTGCGGCACGCGTTAATTCAACGACCATTGGATTCCATGGAGCAGTATTCCTCTGCACTGGTTCGATCTTTGCCGGTGTGGCACCGCATGTCTTCAACGCGCTCGTGGCCTCGATGTCGGGAAGAGCGGCAATGCCGCTATGGGTCATCGCATTCTCTTCAGTCGCAGCCTATGCAGTCGGTAGCGATAGCAAAGACGATGGATGGGCACTGCAGACGCTTCATCTTGTGCCTGCATTTATTTCAGCTTCGATGATTTCTGCGTTGCTGGTGTACGGCACTGTGGCCTTGGCAACCCTTGCAACAGCTCTGGATGTGCATCATATTGCATTCCTTCGTACGCTTGTCATTTCAGCCGTGGCACTGGGCCTGGCATACACGGGCTCGCGTTGGGGCCGGGTGGCGATGACGCGACTTGCGTACGCCGCACTGGTATTTGTGGCGGCCAAACTGCTGTTTGAAGACCTGCGCTACGGGCACATGGAGTTTATCGCCGGATCGATATTTCTCTTCGCAATCACCCTGATTGCTGTCCCGCGCCTCGTGCGCCTTGGAGCCAACTCTCGCACAGCCTCGCGAGCGGAGATCCCGGTTCACATCGAAATATGACCAAACCCGACGCGGCGCCTATATCTTCACGCAGACGAGCGCCGCATCTTGGAAATGGTTGAAGCGTTGATTAGCGAAACATATTGGGCGCACTCACTCGCCGCACTTCTCCGCGCAGCTTGACCTTGCTGATATGCACATCGTAGTCCGCTCCCGTAAGCAGCGATTCCAGCACGAATGTCTCGGTCCCACCGGATCGAAGCTCCTTATATCGATAAATTCCTACATCCCCAATGCTGGTTTCAGTGCCGCCCGCGGGAGCATCAAGGAAATGCTGCGCATCGGCAACCGAAGGCGCCGTATGGGCTTCGGCGTCCAGCAAGCTTTCCGCCGCATAGGATCGCACCAGCTTGGTCCAGTAGCGCGCGAGCAAGTCCGCATCGGAGAAGATATCCGCCCACACAATCTGTCCTCGCACTGCTACGACTACGCCCACCGCATGTTCCTCGCGAAGTTTTTCGAGCACCTGTTCGCGAGACTTCATCAACGGTGCGGCGGCTTCGTCCACCTTCTGGCTTACGGCTGCACTCTGCATGGCGCGGGCATAGCTGGTAGTTCCCAGGCTGTTGAAATCGCGGTTGACCGGCTGCGGACCTGCCATGGCGACACCGGGCGGCGGGGCAGTCGGTGCAGCCAGCGCTCCCGCAATGACGCCGTGTACGGAGTTCCACACCTCCTGCTGGTCGTTAGCGACCATCGCCTTGGCGCGCACCGTGGGTTGGACCATGATGCTCTGTGCCGAAGACTTGGCGGATGCGCGAAACGTGGCCGTGTCTTCGGTCCAGCGTCCGGGCTCGATGCAGAAGACGCTCAGGTCAATCGGATCGCTGCCGGCGGGCACAATGCGGTCCTTTGCGATCACGCGGTCCTGCTTGCCACCGGTAACGATTTCGCCGGCCAGCAACAGTAGTGGCTTGTCAGAGTTGTTTACCAGCACCAGCGTGTTGACTTGATCGCCACGGAATTGCGGCGGCTCTGGTATTGGAAAGGGCCGAGCCACTCCATCGTCGAGTCTGCCCTGCGCCGGTCGCGGACGTACCAGCCCGCGCACCCTGCCCGCTTCAGTCACTTCCACCTGCCCGCTCTTGATGCCTTCGTCGAGGGTGAGAAACGGCGACGCGGGAGTCTTGCCGGATTGCACCACAGGGAAGAGAAGCAGATTGCCGCTTTCAATCGGCGCCAGCACACGAAAAGAGCCGTGCGGTGGTTCGACGGGACCCCCGGCGGCGCGGACATCATTTGTGTAATGGAGTGCAAATCCTGCGATCAGAGCGGTAACCAGAATTGAGGATCCCAGAATTGAGGATCCGTGGAAAGTCGACCTGGATAGATTGCTCATGCGTAGCCTCCGCCGGTCCCAGCCGGACCGGTTCCTATCCGGGAACGAGGCTCCCAAGGTTTCTTGCAGTGATTTTTTGGCGTATCTTCGAGTCGTGGACGCTGCGCCAATCCAGCCCGTCGACGATGCGCTTGCCGTAGCGACTTCGGCCGCGCCCATCGCAATTGATCCAGCGCTTCTCGACGATCTCTGGCGGGAGTGTGGGGCTGGCATCTGGGGACTGCAACGGAGCGAGTTCGATCGCATCATTCTTCTTGTAGCGCTTCGGCAGAACTTTGGGCTGCTGCCCAAGGCAATTGTTGCCAGGGATCAGCAGGCGGCGTTTTTTTCGTGTGTCAAGCTGGCCGATCTGGTGCTGGCCAAGGCTTGTGCCGCGGGAAACGAGCGCGCATGGGAGCATTTCATGACGCTTTATGGACAGCCGCTGACCCGTGCAGCCATTGCCATCAGTGGAAGCGAAACCCTGGGGCGAGACCTTGCCGACGCTTTCTATGCAGAGCTTTACGGCCTGAACACGCGCGATGGCGAGCGCCGCTGCCCGCTCGATTCCTATCGTGGTCGGGGTTCGCTGCTTGGCTGGCTCAGGACTACGCTGGCGCAGCGCTTTGTCGATCACTACCGGCGCACATTTCGCGAACAAGCGCTGGATGACCGGGTGCACGACGCGCCCGCTCCTGACGCTGCGACAGACCCCGAGCCTGCGCTGCTTGCTTCGTTGCGGCAGGCGGTGAATGCAGCCTTGCACGATCAACCTGCGGAAGAACGCTTTCTGCTTGCAGCCTATTACGTTGACGAGAAAACCCTGGCCGAGATCGGCCATGTGTTGCATGTGCACGAAGCGACCATAAGCCGGAGACTGAAGCGTGCCACGGATGCGGTTCGCAAGCAGCTCATGCGCAATCTTCAAAAGAGCGGGACGAGCCGCAAGGCCGCGGAAGAAGCACTCGGTATCGATCCCCGCGATTTGGATTTGAAAATGGATTTGAGAAAACTACTGCAAAATTCGCAACCGGAGCCGATCCAAGATCAGGCACCTTGGGCGCAGGCGACCGCCAATCCGGCCGCCACACAAGAAAACGCTGCGATAGCGCAACTTTCTGACAAGGCAAAGACGACAGGATGAACCCCACGATCCAATCCGGAACGCATCCCGATGCAGAGAGCCTGACTGCATTCGCCGAGCAGTTGCTACCCGCGGCAGAGCGCGAGCAGGTTCTTGCCCACATGTCCACGTGCAGCCGCTGCCGCGAAGTCGTGTTCCTGGCGCAGCAAGCGGAAGATCCAACTACACTTCGCGTTCAGGCGACCGAAGCAAAGATGCCGCGCGCTTTGTGGTTCGGCGGATGGCGATGGGCGTGGCTTCCCGTTGCAGCGCTCGCGGGATTCACCGGAGTTGCCGTGGTGCAGCATTTCCGCCACGCTGAGCCAGAGCCGCAGATGACTGCAAAGCTGTCGCCGACCGATGCCCTCAGGAAGACGGAACCAGCGAAGTCCGCCCCAGCAATTACCCAACCTGCATCCCTCCCGCAGGCAGAATTGCACAAAACGAAGCCTGCAGTGCCTTCTGAAGCGCGAGACGGCTCATTGCACCAAGCGGACAAAGACGAAGAGAAGCAACTCGACCAGAAGAAGTCGGTCAATCAAAACGAACTTGCTGCGGTATCCGGCGTAACCTCGTCTCCCGGCATTTCAGGCGGATCTGTGCACGGAATGATGGCTGCGCGGGCGAAATCCCCGGCAATCGGCGGCCCCATGGCTGCAAACCAGTTCCAGCAGAATCAGCTCCAGCAAAGCCTGGATCAGCAAAACTTGGCACAGCTGAATCTCACGAAGCCGAAACCGTTGCCGCAGCTGCAAAGTACGGCAACTGACGCTGCGAACAAGCCGAGTTCTGCGGGCCCTGCTCCAGCATCGGCTGCACAGACTGTCAACGTGGAGGCAGAGACAATGGAATTGACGCCGACGCCTGCTCCGGCGGCGGCGCCTCAGATTTCGCCAATGCCACTCACTGGAAAAAACTATGCAGCTTTATCCGCCGGGAGCGCAGCGAAACGGAAGGTGCAAAAGATAACCCTGCCGAATGGGCTCGGGGTCCTTTCCGTTGCATCTGAGGCCGGCCGCAGCATAGCCCTCGACACCGCCGGCGCAATGTTCCTGAGCGAAGACGACAGCAAACACTGGCAACCGATTCCGTCCCAATGGACCGGGCGCGCCATGTTTGTCCGAACCCGGCCCGTCGCTGCATTGCACGGTGCATTAGGGGAGCTACAGACCGTGCGGTTCGAACTGGTGAACGACAAACTGCAAACATGGGTCAGCTTCGACGGAAAGACCTGGACTGCGCAGTCACTCCCCTTGCAGTAAATCACAACTGCAGTATCTGCGCGCGGCTTAGCTGCGGATGATGTTGTTGTCCGGAGTCATCGGCATGCTGCGCAGGCGTATGCCGGTGGCAGCAAAGATTGCGTTGCCCACAGCAGGCGCCAATCCTACGAGGCCCGTCTCACCCGCGCCGGCTGACGGCAGATCCTTGCGATCGAGCAACACAATCTCCACCTGTGGCGTGTCGGTGAAGCGCGGCACCCGGTACTTGGAGAAAAGAGGATTCTGGATGCGGCCGTTGCCAAACAGAATCCGCTCGAACAGTGCGCCCCCGATGGCCTGCACAATCGCTCCCTGCATCTGGTTGCGCAGTCCGTCGGGATTTACGATCGCGCCGGATTCCCATGCTTCCACCACGCGGCGAATCTTCACCTTCTTTGTCGCTGGTTCAACTTCAACTTCCGCGCAGGTGGCCACGAATCCACCCTTATCGGTTCCGCAGGCAATGCCGAATCCGCGTTCCGGCGTGGACTTTGCATTCGCCCAGCCAAATTTGTCAGCCGCGCTTTGAAGGACCGCTTTCAATCGAGGGTTGCTGATGTTCTTCAAGCGGAAAGCGACTGGATCCATCCGTGCCGCGTGCGCCATGGCGTCCATATGCGATTCGCGGGCAAAGTGATTCGCAGTTGCCGCGAGACCGCGATACGAACCCTGGCGTAGCGGCGATTTAGACGCATGGTACTGAATAAGCTGATTGGCCACGTCGTAGGGTGTGCCGATCGCGGCTGGCCCGGAATTATAGTTGTGATGCTCCCATGACAGCAGTGTTCCATCATGCCTGGCGCCGGCTTTGATCTCGATCAGACCGGCGGGTCGGAAATACGCCCACGTAAATTCTTCCTGCCGCGACCACACCACCTTCACCGGTTTGCCTGCGGCCTTGGCCAGGCGGGCAGCTTCAATCGCCGCTTCACCCGTATGCTTGCCGCCGTAACCGCTTCCCATGTCGGGGTGGATCACTCGCACCTTGTCCGGAGAAAGCTGGAAGGCCTGCATCAACTCATCGCGCACGCCAAAGGGCCGCTGCGTTCCTGTCCACACTGTCAACTTGCCGTTGTTCCACTCCGCCACCGCGGCGCGCGGTTCCAGTGGAGCATGCGCGATGTACTCGACCGTGTACTGCGCTTCCAACTGCACATCGGCGCCCGCAAGCGCTTCCGCCACCGAGCCAACGATGTGATCGGGGCGTCCCGCTTGTCCCTCGGGATTGCTCTTGAGATACTCAAACAGACCTTGGTTCGACGGCTGGTCCGGTACATTCCACTTGGCTTGGATGGCGGCAAGCGCTTGCTGCGCGCCGAAGGCATCATTTGCAACCACGCCGGTGAAATCGCCATCGCGCACCACTTTCACGCCCGGCATCTTCTCGGCGGCACTGGCGTCGAGCGACTGCTGTGTGGCGTTGTATCCTTCCGGCCGCAATACGGCGCCGAACATCATCTCAGGCCGCACGATGTCAGACGGAAATTGATGTTTACCCGTAACAAAGTCACGGCCGTTGGCTTTGGGGACAGGCGTTCCGGCTATCTTCCATTCGGCTGCCGGTGTGAATGGCGGGTCGCCCGCGACACTCTTTACCAGGGCCTCGCCACGCGTCAATTCTCCATACGTGAGTGACTTTGATCCATCAGGCGTTGTCACTTTTCCTGATGCGGCGATCAGCTTTGACGCATCCGTGTTCCAGCGTTCCGCAGCCATCTCCACCAGAAGCTCGCGACCTGCAACCGCCATATTGCGCAGTTGCGGGGCCATCGTCGGAGTGGTGCGACTGCCGAAAGTGCCCATATCCCAGGGAACCAGATCGGTGTCGCCCATGATCATCGTGATGGAATCGAATGGGACACGAAGCTCCTCAGCAACAGCCTGCGCAAGTGAGGTGCGAATGTTTTGCCCAACTTCAACTTTGCCGGTGAAGACCTTCACGTGACCATCTGCATCGATATGCAGCCACGCGCTGATGTCCGTTGGGAGTTCGTGTCCGCCAAAGCCCCGGCCGGACTCCTGCGTCCACGATGGCATGGGAGTAAGGCACACGAGCAGTCCGCCGCCCAGCACCTTGAAAAAGTCGCGCCGGTCGAGTTGCGTCTTGCCCGCATGCGATGCAGAAGTTTCAGCGCCAACGCCGTCTTCACGTTCGATCACCTGCAAATCACGAACGTTCATCGCACACCTCCGCTGGTTGTCTGACCGGAAGCACATTTAATCGCCTCTTTAATCGCCTCAAGGATGCGTGGATATGTCCCGCAGCGGCAAACATTGCCATTCATCGCGCCAAGGATCTGTTCATCATTCGGTGCGCGATTATCGTGCAGCAGCGCTGTGGCACTCATGATCATTCCAGAGGTGCAGTAGCCGCATTGATATGCGCCCGCGTCAAGAAATGCCTGCTGAACAGTTGTGAGGCTGCCGTCAACTTCCAGCCCCTCGATGGTCGTGATCTTCGCACCCGCAGCGGCTGCTGCAGGAATCGAGCAGGATCGCGTTGCGGTGCCATCCATCAGCACGGTGCAGGCGCCGCACTGGCCTTCGCCGCAGCCATACTTTGTTCCGGTAAGGCTAAGGCGGTTGCGCAGCACCGAAAGCAGCGTCTCCTCTGCCGGCGCGTTCACCTTATAAGCTTTGCCATTGACGTTCAAAACCAGTTCGCCCATTGCGACACCTCATTCCACTAGCCCGAACGGATACGGGCTCAAGGATAGCGCAAGGGGTGAATACCTGTGGAGTCGGAATATCAGGCAGCGCTATCAGGCTCGGGTACGATGCTTGCGGCTTGCTTTGCCGTGCTTGTCCTCGCGTACTGCCGAGTGATACTTGCGGCGGATGTCCTCAATATTCACGGTCGGTTTCGGCACCTGGATATTCATCGATTCCAATGTATCGACGATGATCTCCGAGATCGCCAGGTCTCGGAACCACTTGTGATCCGCCGGAATCACAAACCAAGGCGCGTCCTTCGTATTGCACTTGGCGAGCGCATCCTCGTAGGCCCGCACATAATCATCCCATCGCTCGCGCTCACTGTAATCCGCCTCGCTGATCTTCCAGCGCTTGGTAGGATCGTCGAGTCTCTGCTCGAAGCGCTTCAACTGCTCTTCCTTGCTGATGTTGAGAAAGAACTTGAGAATGCGCGTACCGCTTTCGACCTGCAGGCGCTCGAAGTCGTTGATGTGCTCGTAGCGCTTGGACCAGACTTCCTTAGGCACCAGATTATGTACGCGCACAATCAATACGTCCTCGTAGTGAGATCGATTGAAGATGGAAACTTCGCCGCGCCTCGGTGTCTTTGCCTCCACGCGCCACAGAAAATCGTGCGCCAGTTCTTCCGGGGTGGGCTCCTTGAAATTGGCGACGTCGCAGCCTTCTGGATTCATGGAGCCGATGACGTGTTTGATCACACCGTCTTTGCCGCCGGCATCGAGCGCCTGGAGGCAGATGAGCAAAGACCGTTTGCGTTCGGCGAAGAGCTTCTGCTGCAGTTCGCTCATCTTCACGCAGAGTTCATGGGTCTTCCCCAGCCCGTGACTCTTGCTGTGCTTGCCTTTGAATCCGGGGTCAAAGTCCGCAAGACGAACACGTGTGCCGGTCGGGACGCGGAACTCTTCGGCAAAGCGATTGCCTGTCACTGTTTTTCCATCGCAGGTGTGTACGCGCCGCGGCGAGCTGCCACATTGCACTTGGCACGATGAACCAGCGCCTTCTGCGCCGCAGCAACATTGGCGTCTTCCCCATGCCAGATTTGCATCGCCGGCTCCTGAATGGCGCGCGCGTAGGAGAACGCGAGGCCCCACGGCATCCGTCCCTTGAAGCGCGCATTCATGGCGCTCAGCCGTGCCGAGGCAAGCTCGCCAGATTGACCACCGGAAAGAAACGCGATTCCAGGCACCGCGGGAGGAACGGTGCGCAACAGAGTCTGCACGGTAGCGTCGGCAATTTCTTCGTTGCTGTTCTGGTGCGGGCACTTCAACCCCGGCACCACCATGTTCGGCTTTAGAATCATGCCCTCGAGCAATACCCTTTGGGTGACGAGTCGATCGAAAACAATGTGAAGCGTTCGTTCCGTGACCTCGGCGCAGCGCTCCAGCGTGTGATCCCCGTCCATCAGAACCTCGGGCTCCACGATCGGCACCATTCCTGCTTCCTGGCAAAGGAGCGCATATTGAGCCAGAATCAACGCGTTGGCCTCGAGACATCCGTGGCTGGGAATTCCGTCGCCGATGGTGATGACAGCACGCCACTTCGCAAAGCGCGCGCCCATCTTCGCGTACTCGGCAAACCGATCACGCAGCCCGTCCAGCCCCTCGGTGATCTTTTCGCCGGGATGCGCAGCCATCGGCTTGGCCCCGGCGTCCACCTTGATGCCCGGAATAATGCCCACCTTTTCAAGCGCCTTGGCGAACGGAACGCCGGCTCTCGACGTCTGGCGAATCGTCTCATCCACCAGAATGGCGCCATTCAGGCAATCGCCCAGACCCGGGGCGGTGACGATCATATCGCGATAAGCGCGGCGGGTCTCCTCGTTCTGCGGAATACCGGCGGCGGCAAACCGTCTATTTGCAGTGGGCGTGCTTTCATCCATGGCCAGCAGACCTTTGTCGCCGGCTACCATGGCTCTAGCAGTTTCGTTCAGCTGATGAGCGTCCATTTTTCAATTGTCCTCTCTAAGGTTGCATCCTGAAATCGCCGCAGGCAGTTCGCACACTCCGGCCGTCTTTGCTTGAACCCGTTACACCGATTCTGATGCTTCAGAGATTCACGGGTTGTGAATTTTGTTGTGGTGCGGGCTGGCCAAATCCCTTGCCTGAGCAAAAAAGCCGAACGCCAGAATAACTTAGCGCGTCAAATATGAACAGGAGCGGTCAACAATGCGGATGTTCCTGAGCCTCTGGCTGGTAGTGTGCGGTATCGCTTCCGCGCAACTCAGCCCCGTTCCCCCTAATCCCACCGGAACGCCGGCTCACCCCTTTTTCATCACCAAGACCTGGATTGTGGGCGGCGTGGGCGATTGGGATTACCTGACTATGGATCCCACCGCCCGCCAGTTGTTCATCGCTCATGGAGCCACCGTGCAGGTGGTGGACGTCGAATCCGGTTTAGTTGCCGGAGTCGTCAAGGGTCTCCGCGAAGCGCACTCCGTCGTTCTGGATACGGAAGGATCTTTCGGATACATCAGCGATGGTCCGGCAGACCTGGTCAGAGTCTTTGACCGGCGCAGCTTCCAGATCGTTGCGAGTATCCCCACCGGCCCGTCGCCGCGTTCGATGGTTCTCGATCCAACCAGCGGACTCCTGTTTGTGGTGGGCTCTCAAGCGACCGCGACCGGAACCCAAACCACCAGGGCGACGCAAGTCGCGTCCTCCAGGCAAACTTCGCCCCCGCGTGGGGACAGTTCGCGCACGTCGGCACTGGGCGGCCCGGTCTCCACCGTGACGTTGATCGATGCGGAAAAGAGAGTCCCATTGGCGCAGATCGCGCTCTCCGGGAGCCTCGGCTTTGCGCAAGGCGACGGTAACGGGCGCATCTATATTACGGTGCCTGATCGAAACCAAATCTTGAAACTGGATGCGCAGGCAATCGGCTCCGCAGTCCACAGGATTATCGACGCGCAACCGGCTGCAAAGCCACCGGCGAATACGCGACAAGCTGCCGCGCAGTCCAGCGCAAACGGCGCAATGGCGAAGGCTCTCCTGCTCGATTGGACTCCTGGCGCCGCGCCCGCCCCACCCGCCGAGGCATATCCCAGTGCACTCCGGCTCGACTCCAATTGCCAGCGCCCGCGCGCGCTCGCGGTCGACAACGCCCATGAGCGGCTCTTTGCCGCATGCACCAATATGCGCATGGTGGCTTTGGACGCGGACACCGGCCAAAGCGTGGCAGTTCTGCCGATAGGCCTCGGCGCCGACACCATCGGCTACGACGCCAATCGCGGACTCATTTTTACGGCCAATGGAGGCAGTTCCGGCAGCCTCACCATTATTCGCCAGGACGTGACCGACACCTACTCCGTCGTGCAGACTCTGCCCACGCGCCAGAATGCCCGCACCCTGGCCATCAATCCCTCCAACGGCGAGGTGTATCTCGCGAGCGTCATTTACGGGGCCGTGCTCAATAACCCTCCCATCAATGGCGCTCCACTGAGGATGAGTGCAGTCGACAGCAGCTTCCAGGTTCTCGTGGTCGGGAACTAGAGGCCGTCGTAGTTCTCCCTCAGAGCGGATACACATTCGTTTCGCCGGCATCGATAAGTTATGTAATTTGTATAGCTTAGGTGGGCGGATTATCTCGCCCGCGCAGTTCTTTTCTTGCCAGTTGATCCTGTCGTCGGCTCCGCTCCAAAGGTGGGAAATCACGCCTTTTGCCGAGTGAAGCAGATCACATCGCTTGTTTTTATCCACGCTTAGAATTGCGATGGTTACAGGCCGCTTAAAGCCACTCCGTTGAACACGATGGAGTGTTGCTTGCGCCGAAAGCGGCCAAGAGCATTCCGGCGGCAGGGTTCGTTCGGACCCGGACCTGAGATGTGGAGCGGAAATGGCCAGGCAGGAAGAACAGATAAAAGCCAAAACAATGCAAGAGCGGATCGCCGACTTGCGGATTCGACGCGCCGAACTCGAGCTTGGCGGGGGACGCGAACGGATCGAAAAGCAGCACGCGTCCGGCAAGCTCACCGCGCGCGAGCGCATTGCTGCATTAGTCGACAAGTCCAGTTTTGAAGAGGTCGGCGCCTTTGCCCGGCATCGAGCCTCCTACTTTGGCATGGCCGGGAAAGACCTTCCCGCTGATGGTGTAGTGACCGGCGCGGCAATGGTCGATGGCCGGCTCATTCACCTCGCCAGCCAGGATTTCACCGTGTTGGGCGGCGCTGCGGGAGAAGTGCATTGCAGCAAGATCGTCGAAATGATGATCATGTCCCTCAAAACTGGCACTCCCTTCGTCTTTATCAACGACTCCGGCGGCGCTCGAGTGCAGGAGGGCATCGACAGCCTCGATGGCTACGCGCGCGTCTTTTACAGAAATGTCCAGCTCTCGGGAACCGTCCCGCAGATCGCGGTTATTTGCGGCCCCTGCGCCGGCGGAGCGGCCTATAGCCCGGCGCTGACCGACTTTGTGATTCAAACGCGTGCGGCCCGCATGTTCATCACTGGCCCACAGGTCATTAAGCAGGTGACCGGAGAAGACGTAAGCTCCGAGGAACTCGGCGGCCCGCAATCGCAGATGAACCGGTCCGGCGTGGTTCACCTCATCGCAGAGGATGACAAAGAGGCCTTGCAACTATGCCGCCGCCTGCTCAGTTTTATGCCTTCGAACAATCTCGAAGACCCGCCGCGTATGCCGTTCAATTCGCGCATCAAGTCTGACTCGGACATGAACTCGATTGTGCCGGTCGATCCCAAGATTGCTTACGACGTACGCGCCATCGTCACGCGTGTTGTCGACTACAACGACTTCCTTGAAATTCAGCCGGGATTCGCGCCCAATATTGTCATCGGTTTCGGGCGCTTGCAGGGTCGGCCCGTGGGCGTCGTCGCCAACCAGCCCAACGCGATGGCGGGCGTACTCGACATCAATGCCTCTGACAAGGCAGCGCGCTTCGTCCGCTTCTGCAACGCATTCAACATTCCGCTGCTTACCTTCGTCGATGTGCCTGGATTTCTTCCTGGCGTGGAACAGGAACGCGGAGGCATTATCCGCCATGGGGCAAAACTGCTGTTTGCCTATTCAGCCGCTACCGTTCCGAAAATAACGGTGGTCCTGCGCAAGGCCTACGGCGGCGCGTATATCGCCATGTGCTCCAAGGGCTTGGGCGCCGACCGCGTCGTGGCGTGGCCAACCGCCGAGATCGCGGTAATGGGAGCCGAAGGCGCCGCTGAAATTGTCTTTCGCCACGAGATTGAAGCATCGCACGACCAGGCAACGCGCCGCCAGCAATTGGTTGAGGAGTATCGCGAAACATTCGCCAACCCCTACGTTGCCGCTGGACGCCGTCTCGTCGACGAAATTATCGAGCCCGCCGAAACACGCCGATATCTCGCACTTGCCCTGGAATCGATGCACGGCAAACGCGAGTTACGTCCGCAAAAGAAACATGGATTGATTCCGTTATGAGGACGATTGTGACCATGCACTGGGCTGACCTCGTTTTGATTGTGTCGCTGGTTGCCGCGGGATGCGCGGTCAGCTACCTGCTGTTGCTGCGCAGGATTCGACAGATCGTCTCCGAGCGCCAACTGACCATTGCGGATCAACTGGCTGCGCTTGATGACGCGATTCGCGCACTCGAAACCCGCCTCGCTGAGCATCACGCGGTCTCAGAGTTGATCGAGGCAGCCCAAGGCATCGGAATTACGGCGAGTGAGCAGGAAGAATCTCTGGCCGCCGAAGAACCAGAGAGTCTAGCACCCGATATTCAGGCGGTGATTGCGGCCGCTGCGGTCGCAACACTCGGCCAGGACGTGCATATTCGATCCATGAAACCTGCGACGAGTTCGTGGTCCCAGCAGGGCCGTGTGCTCGTGCAGGGATCGCATAATGCCCGCGCCGGAAGGTAATCCGGCAAGCCTGGAGATTGAGGAGAGGGCATTGAAGCTTCGCATCACCATCGACGGCAAGGCGTATGAGGCCGAAGTCGAAATTCTGGAGGCTGCAGAAAGTGCGCCGGAGTATCCACCGTATCCGCCTGCCTCGACGGCGTTTGTTCCCACTGCTCTTCCCGAGCCGACGACAACGCCGCAACTTGCCGACATTGAAAGTAATGAGAAGGAATGCCGCAGTCCGGTGACGGGTATGGTGATCGATGTACTCGTTAAGCCTGGACAAATCGTTGAGCCTGACCACGTCGTGATGGTGTTGGAGTCGATGAAGATGGAGATGCAAATCACCGCGCCACTGGCTGCTGTTGTGAAGAGCGTGCTGGTCACCCCAGGATCATCGGTAAAGGTAAATCAACTACTGGTGGACTTCGAATGACGCATGCACCGACAACATGTGAGATCACAAATCTGGAAGCGCAGGACACGGCTGTAGTGGATGGGCTTCTCGGCGAAATCCCCGGAATTTTATTTGTCGATCATGTTGCCATTGCTGTGCGCCAGGGTGAATTGGACGGCCAGGTGAGGGCGTACCAGATGCTGGGGTTCCGCGAGATTCATCGCGAAGATGTGCTCGGCACTGACCAGGTTCGCGAAGCATTGCTGCAAATCGGCGACGGCCCCAACCTGATCCAGCTACTTGAGCCTCTTAATGCGGACTCACCGGTGCAGAAGACCATCGATAAGAATGGCGGCCGCGGCGGCCTGGCGCATATTGCCTTTCGAGTTAAAGATGCCCAGCGCGCTTTTGATGCGATGAAGGCCAAGGGCTTCCGACTCATCGATTCCTCGCCACGTAAGGGGTCGCGTGGCACCACTGTATTTTTTGTTCATCCAAAGTCGAAAGAGGACAGCCCCTTCGGCGTCCTTATCGAAATCGTCGAGGCCCCCGAAAGCAAATAGAGATGCCCACCGAAAGCCTTCTGTCGGAGTTTCCACCCGTAACTACGGAGCAGTGGGAACACATCATCCGCCAAAACATTACAGGTCCGGAATACGCGTCCAAATTGATCTCGCATCCTGAAGAAGGCCTCGCGGTCAGGCCCTACTATCGATCCGATGATCTGACTTGCCTCCATTTTTTGGAGGCTGCTCCCGGTGCGTTTCCGTTTGTTCGAGGTACTCGGTCCACGGGTGACTGGCGCATCCGCGAAGAAATTGATGTTGCCGATCCTGAAGAGGCCAATCGCGCCGCATCCGCAGCCGTCGCAGCAGGAGCCGGAGAGATTGCGTTCCATCGCACGAAACTCAAAGGCCAGGCAGATCTTGCGATCCTTCTCGCCAATCTGCATGAGATTCACATATCTTTCGAGGGTCCGAGCCCGGAGACTCTTCGCATCCTAGTCGAGCGCCTGATCAAGCGCCCGCATGGAACCTTCGTTTCAGCCGATATTGACCCGCTTGCCGATCTGGATCTTTCCGCCGAATTGCTTCGCAATGCACCTCCCGGCTTCAGGCCTTTCGTCATCCATGCAGACGAATTCCAGGAGCACGCCGCCGGCGCTATCGAGGAGGTTGGCTTCGCGCTCTCCGCAGCGGTGGACTTCGTGGCGGAGATGCAAGAACGGGGCTTGACCGTCGATCGGACCGCTGGTTCACTCAGTTTCTGGTTCGCCATAGGGCCGGAGTTCTTCATTCAGACCGCGAAGCTTCGCGCCTTTCGCATGGTGTGGGCGAAGGTAGTAGAGAGCTTTGGCGGAACGCACCTAGCTGCACGGGCAGCGATCCACGCGCGCACTGCGCACTGGAACGAGACTATCTATGATCCGCACGTCAATATCCTGCGTGGAACGACGGAGGCGATCTCCGCCATTCTGGGAGGCGCTGACTCCGTTTCGGTCGCACCCTTCGATAACTGCTACAGACAGGCGGATGAGAACAGCCGGAGGCTTGCACGGAATACGCAGATCATCTTGAAGCAGGAAGCCCTGCTTTCGCGGGTCGCCGATCCGATAGGAGGATCGTACCTGATCGAAGTTCTGACCAACACAATCGCGTCGAAGGCGTGGAAGCTGTTTCAGGAACTAGAGACAGCCGGCGGGTACCGAAAGGCCCTGGCCACCGGAATAATTGCAGACGTCCTTGAAAGGCGGTTGAGTTCACGAGATGAAGCAGTTGCGTGCCGGCGGCTCGTTCTTACAGGAACAAACCGTTTTGCAGATGCCTCAGACCAAGCGCTCGACAGAGTCGATGTGCTGCAACTTGACTCCATGCCCCGGGTTGCACAACCTTTTGAAGAAATTCGGTTGCGCACCGACCAGTTTTCAATTCAGACAGTGGAACAGCCGCGCATCGTACTAGCGGAAATCGGCGACCGAAAGATGCGCAGCGCCCGCTCGCAGTTCACCGCGGACTTCCTGGCATGCGCTGGATTTGTAACCCAAAAACAGAAATTCGACTCTGCTGAGAAGATCGCCCTCTGCAAGGCAGATGTAATCGTGCTGTGCAGCTCAGATGCGGAATATCTTCCGATTGCCGCCGAGTTGATGCCGATCCTCAAAGAGCGGAGGAGTCCGGCTAAGGTCCTCATCGCCGGAAATCCGGAAACCGCTCCGCAACTCGGGAATATCGGCATCGTTGATTTCATCCATCTCCGCAGCAACGCCGTCGAGGTCCTTACAAGGCTTCAACGGCTGATCGGAAGCAGGGACTAGACATGCGTCCTGATTTTTCAAAGATCGACTACAAAGCAAGTGCGACACCTGGGGCCGCGACGCAGCCACAGGGCTGGCTCTCGCCCGAGCACATCGCGATCAAGCCCTGGTACACCCGCGAGGATCTGTCTGACCTCGAACATCTTGATTACGCTGCAGGTATTCCGCCTTACCTGCGCGGCCCTTACAGCACGATGTACGTCATGCAGCCCTGGACCATCCGGCAATACGCAGGATTCTCCACCGCCGAAGAGTCCAACGCGTTCTATCGCCGCAACCTTGCCGCCGGACAAAAGGGCCTCTCAGTGGCATTCGATCTGGCCACGCATCGCGGTTACGACTCCGACCACGAGCGTGTGAAAGGCGATGTAGGCAAGGCCGGCGTAGCCATCGATTCGATCCTCGACATGAAGATCCTGTTCGATCAGATCCCGCTCGACCGCATGTCAGTGTCGATGACCATGAACGGCGCAGTGCTCCCCATCATGGCCTTCTATATCGTTACGGCTGAAGAGCAGGGCATCCCTGCCGAGAAGCTCAGCGGAACAATTCAAAACGACATCCTGAAAGAATTCATGGTGCGGAACACCTATATCTATCCCCCGTCGCACTCCATGCGCATCGTAGGTGATATCTTCCGCTATTGCTCAACCCGGATGCCGAAATTCAATTGCATAAGCGTAAGTGGCTATCACATGCAGGAGGCAGGTGCCACTGCCGATCTCGAGCTGGCATACACGCTCGCAGATGGCCTCGAGTATCTGCGTACTGGCGTGAACGCAGGCCTGAGCGTCGACGACTTTGCGCCGCGCATCTCGTTCTTCTGGGGAATCGGCATGAACCATTTCATGGAGATTGCCAAGCTCCGCGCCGCCCGCGTTCTGTGGGCCAAGATCATCCAGAAGTTCAACCCTAAGAATCCAAAATCTCTCGCTCTTCGCGCGCACAGCCAGACTTCCGGCTGGAGCCTTGCGGCCCAGGATCCTTACAACAACGTGGTGCGCACCTGCGTCGAAGCGCTTGCCGCAACCTTGGGCCATACGCAGTCGCTGCACACGAATGCTCTCGATGAAGCCCTGGCGCTGCCCACAGAGTTTTCGGCGCGCGTCGCGCGTAACACGCAGATTTACCTGCAACAGGAAACCGGCATCACGCGCGTCATCGATCCCTGGGCTGGTTCGTATTACGTTGAGCGTCTCACCCATGAACTGATGCACGCCGCGTGGAAATTGATTGAAGAGGTCGAAGAGTTGGGAGGAATGACCAAGGCGATTGAAGCTGGCATTCCCAAGCTGCGGATTGAAGAGGCAGCTGCACGGAGACAGGCGAACATTGATTCCGGGAACGACGTGATCGTTGGAGTCAATGCGTATCGCGCCGCTGAAGAACCGCAGATTCCGGTTCTCGCAATCGATGACGTCGCAGTTCGCGCTGCACAGATCGCACGCTTGGAGCAACTGAAACGCGAACGTGATCCGCAGCCGGTCGAACAAGCGTTGGCGCGACTCGAGAACTGCGCTTCTTCAGGCTCCGGCAACTTGCTCGAATGCGCCGTGGACGCGGCGCGCGCCCAGGCCACACTCGGTGAGATTTCATCGGCACTCGAAAAGGTCTGGGGACGCTACGTGGCTGTCACGCGCACCATCTCTGGTGTCTATTCGGCCGGCGCTGAAAATGCCGAGGAGTTCAGACAAGCGCGCCAGATGGTGATCGAGTTTGAAAAGGAAGAGGGTCGCAGGCCACGCATCCTCGTCGCCAAGATGGGTCAGGATGGGCACGATCGCGGCGCCAAGGTGATCGCCACGGCGCTGGCTGACATCGGCTTTGATGTTGATATAGGTCCACTCTTCCAGACTCCGGCCGAGGTAGCGAGGTTTGCGGTGGAGAGCGATGTGCACGTCGTCGGTGTGTCCTCGCTGGCGGCTGGACATAAGACTCTCGTCCCGGAACTGATCGAGGAACTGCGCAGACTGGGGCACGACGATATCGCTGTCGTCGTTGGTGGCGTGATTCCGCCGCAGGATTACGAATTCCTGTACAACGCCGGAGTCGCGGGCATATACGGCCCAGGCACCGTGATTCCAGCGGCCGCGCAACACATGATGCAAGCTCTCAGAGCCAGTTGCGTTGGAGGACACTGATTGGTCGATGCGAATCAGAGCGCGCTGCACGTCAAGCCCGGTTGCGCCACCCCAGCGCCGCCCGAGAGAACGAAACGCATCTCAAAACCGAAGCAGGAAATCTCCGCTGCGCGATACGTCGAAGGCATCCTGGCGGGTGATCGATCCATACTGGCCCGGGCCATCACGTTGATTGAAAGTTCGCGTACCGAAGACCAGCAGATCGCCGAAGACATCCTCGAAAAATGTCTTCCTTCCAGCAGGAATTCGATCCGCGTTGGATTTACTGGAATTCCCGGTGCAGGCAAGAGCAGCCTCATTGAATCGATCGGTAAACATCTCATCAAGGAACGCGGCGAAAAGGTGGCGGTACTGGCAATCGATCCCAGCAGCCAGCTCAGCGGCGGAAGCATCCTCGGCGACAAGACTCGCATGACATTTCTTGCATCGAGCGAGATGGCCTTCATCCGGCCGTCCCCTTCACGCGGCGCCCATGGTGGTGTGGCGCAAAATACGCGCAACGCAATTCTGTTATGTGAAGCGGCGGGCTATCGAAACACTCTCGTTGAAACGGTCGGTGTCGGCCAGTCTGAAGCGGCCGTTGGCAGCATGGTCGACTTCTTTCTGCTTGTCACGCTTGCCGGGGCAGGGGACGAGTTGCAGGGCATCAAGCGGGGTGTGATGGAGATGGCCGACGTCGTTGTTGTCAACAAGACGGACGGCGAGAATATCAGGGCTGCCGAACGAGCGCGTACAGAAGCCGCAAGTGCATTGCACTTCCTGCCCGCATCACCTTCAGGCTGGGTTCCGCGTGCGCTGGCCTGTTCCGCCCACACGGGTCGCGGAGTCGTTGAACTGTGGTCCTGCGTGCTCGAATACCTGTCAATCACAAAGCCGAGCGGCTGGTTCGAACGCAAACGACATGACCAGGCCCGACACGCAATGCAAGAGAACATCGAACAGGGATTATTGCAGATGTTTCGTTCCGATCTTGTGGTGCAGCAACGTCGAGCTCTGCTCGAACAGTGGGTACTTGCAGGAGAAATTTCGGCGGTTCGCGCAACTCGAGAATTGCTTGCGCTGTTCGCGTCAAGAAGCGCGACCGGAGCACCCACAATATGACTCAGATCCGCGCTGATTTCATTTCCGCTGTTTGCATCCTTTGCCAGAGGAATGAATAGATCGCGATGACGCAGTAAGAGCCGAGCGGCACCGCGTAAGCCAGCGAGATGCGATGCGTGGTTTGCGAAATCCAGCCCATAATCGGAGTGAGAACGGCTCCGCCCACAATGGACATCACGATAAGTGAGCCGCCGATCTTGGTGTTCCTGCCCAGCCCCTCGATGCCCAAGGCGAATATCGTTGGGAACATCACAGACATAAAGAAGCTGGTAAAGAAGATCGCCCAAAGCCCGACCCATCCCGGAAAGAGCACGCCGACGGCCACCAGAACGATGTTGATCACGCTATAGAGCGCCATCAGGCGATGGGGGCGAACATAGCGCATGATGACCGATGATCCGAACCGACCGACACCGAAAGCTCCTAACGTTCCAGTGAGCAAATAACCTGCAATCTTTTCGTGCTGGTGCGTTGAGTCCTGCACATACTGGATGAAGTAACTCCACGTGCCCACCTGTGCGCCGACATACAGGAATTGAGCGACGATGGCGAAAAGAAACGTGGGATACCCGAGCAGATCCCGAAATCTTCCGTGGCTTTCTCCTTCAGCCTGGAGTTCGCCGGCCACGACGGGAAAGCGCGTCAGAGCAGTCAGCACAGCCCAGCCGATGGCGACTGCGCCCAGAATCATATACGGTGCTACCACCCGCATGGTTTCTGTGCGCAGATAAGGTGTGTAGGTACCTGCAGTCTGCATCGAAGCTACTTGCGAACCGCTAAGTTCTATTCCCGAAAAGATAAACACGGTGCCTATGAGTGCACCGGTGATCGAACCGAGCGGATTGAAGGCCTGGGCGAAGTTAAGCCTCTGTGCGGCCGATCTTGGATCTCCTATCTGTGCGACGAATGGATTCGACGCAGTCTCAAGAAACGCGAGTCCGCTGGCAATCACAAACAGCGCGGCGAGGAAGTACGGGTAACGTCCGATAATGGCGGCGGGCCAGAATAGAAAAGCTCCGATGCCAAACAGCAGCAGTCCGACGATGAAACCATACTTGTATCCGAATCGCCGCATCAGCAGCGCCGCCGGGGTAGCCAGAAGAAAGTAACCCATGTAAAAAGCGGACTGCACCAACCCGGCCTGGAAGCGGGATAGAGCAAACGACTTCATAAACTGCCGGATTAAGACGTCGTTCAGATTATTGGGAATGCCCCAAAGAAAAAAGAGTGCCGTCACGAGCACGAACGGGATGAGCACCCCGTGCGGAATCAATCGGGGACGAACTTGCGCGGTTTGCGTCAGCTCGTTTTCGGTGGAACCAATAGACATCGGATTACCCTTCTGCGCAGATTCCTGCATAACCCTGCAAATCACGAAAGACACAGTTCTTCTGCGCATCCATGAATGCGAAATATCAACTCTGCCATGTCGATGCCACCAACGGCAAGAGCGGCTGCTTTTTTAACGGGTCGAGATCAGCCCCATCGCGTAACTGGAGTGGGCTCTTAATACTCCTGCAGGAGTTATCAGTTGAGATTGCCGACCACCTGCTCTGTGACTCGCTCGAGAATGGAAGCGCCGTACGGGTCGACGGGACCTCCCTTGTCCGCAGGTATCGCTACTGCGTCGGGAACATTGCTCACGGTAACGACAAAGAAAACGTCTCTCATCCGCCCCGCAATCACATCCCATGGATGTCCCTGTGCATCGGGGCGCCGGCACTGCACGGCCTCATTTCCAAGCGCCTTGAGCTGCGTGCTCCCCTGGGGGCAAACGTGCTTGTCAGCTTTGGCGACAAGGATACGCAACATCTTAGTGCCGTCCGACTGAGACACAAACTCGCAGAGACCTTGCTGTCCGTCCTCTTCCATATGAAGATGAAACGAAACTGGTCCGCCGAGCACTGTCTGTGCGCTTCCGGAGGCAAACCATGGGCAAGTCACAGGTTGTTGTGCTGCCGCCATCGTCGCGGTGACAATGAGAAGGCATACGGGAATCACGGTCAAACGCACGCTTACACCTTCGACTTCGCTGGAATGAGCTGATCCGACTTCAATATCTTGCCGCCCTCTTCGAGCACGTATAAACGGTTGGATTCAAGATTGTGAAATTGGTCGACCTGTCCGCTCAGCCAGCGCACTTCCACGGTATCGACCTGTTTCGCCTGGTCCAGCCCAAAATGAAGCCGCAGATCATTCTGCGAGAAGTAGCTTCCTCCGCTTCGCAATTCCTCAATCTGCACGAGAGGGCTCTCTGCGGTGGGCGAAGTTTTGGCCGTAATGATCACGCGACTGCCAATTCCAGAGCGGTTTGATTTGGTGCCAACAAGTTTGATCTTGATCCAATTTCGATTCAGTGTTGAATCGCACCGCAATAACTGCGGCGGCGCGTTGATGCAGTTGACCACGATGTCGATATCGCCGTCGTTGTCGTAGTCACCGAATGCACAGCCTCGTGCCGGGGCATTTTCCAGAATTCCCGGCCCACCGGCGTCTGTTACTTCTTCGAAACGTCCGTTGCGCAGGTTTCGATAAAGATATTTGTGCTCGGCGTATTTCAAATCTGTCTTGGAGTTATCGACTTCAGGATAGACATGCCCATTCGACATGAGAATGTCGAGCCATCCGTCATTGTCCAGGTCAAAGAAGCCAACGCCCCAGCCAAGCAATCTCGTGTTGACGCCCAGGCCGCCGGGATAGGTACGATCTTCGAAGTTTCCGTCTCCAAGGTTTGTATAGAGCGAGTCAGTATCGCCAGCGAAGTTGGTCTTCACAACGTCGAACTTGCCGTCGCGATTGTAGTCGCCGATCGAGACTCCCATGCCTGCCTGGGGTTTTGCTTCGGCCGACAGGGCCGCACCCGCTTCAATGGCGATGTCGCGAAAAGTGCCGTCCTTCTGGTTGAGATAAAGCGTGGCCGGAGCCGAATCGTTGGCGACGTAAATATCAGGCCAGCCATCATTATCGAGGTCCGAAGCAGCAACACTCAATCCGTAGGTACCCACCGCCGTCCACATCCCGCTCTTCTCGCTGACATCTTCGAACGTGCCATCACCCTTGTTGTGGTACAGGATGTTTTTTCCGCCGGGCAATCCCGGAGGGCCACAGGCCACCAGAATTCCCTTGTACGTGCACGGCCCGTCCTGCGGCAAAGGCGCAGTCTTCAGATCAAAGTCGACATAGTTGGCGACAAAGAGATCGAGGTGCCCGTCCTTGTCATAGTCCACAAATGTGCATCCGCTGTTCCAGCGAATCTTCGGCCCTGGCTGGATAAGTCCAGCCTCGTGCGTTACGTCGGTAAATGTGCCGTTGCCATTATTGCGATAGAGCGCATTCTGTCCGTAATACGTAACGAACAGATCGTCGAAGCCATCGTTGTTGTAATCGCCCACACAGCATGCCTGGCCCCACCCGGTCTTATGTTCGAGCCCCGAGCCGATCGAGACATCGGTGAATGTGCCGTCGCGATTGTTCTTGAACAACCGGCAATGAGGCTCCTGGCCCGCGGGAAATCCCTCTAACCTCCATCCGTTCACGAGAAATAGGTCAGGCCATCCGTCGTGGTCGTAGTCGTAGAACGCGAGCCCGCACCCGGTCGTCTCCAGCAAATACTTATTGTGGAACTCGCCACCGTAGATCGTCTTGCCAGTCAGCCCCGATTGCGGAGCGACCTCAACGAAGCTGACGCCGAGTGGGGTGCCTTCTATCGACGACTTCGGCCCGGGTGGCGGAGGCGCCGGTTTTGCATCGTAATTCCGCTCCTGAGGTCCGATCTTTGGGGTTTGTGTAGTCTGCGGCTCCTGCCAGGGCGCGGCGAGCGCAACAATGTCGGCAAAGGGCAACACCAACGCTGTGCGGCTGAGAGAACGAAGAAATGTACGGCGATTCAGATCGCGATGACCCACTCTTGGCTTCCTCTTTATCGTGTTCCTCCGCCTGTGGTTGGAGGCGGAGAAGGCACATTGGTATGCACGTGCCATGGAACGCTTTCGGTTGAAATCTCGGGATGTTTGCGCAGATAGTCCAGCGAATACGTTGGAGCACCCGGATCAATTCGCTTGATCGTATACAGCGAAGCTTCCACTTCGGCCTCGTGCTTCATGCCTTTGCGCCGGTACAGGATCGCCAGGTTGTAATGCGCAGCAAGATCGTCGGGATCAATTCCCTGGAGCGCCTTGAACTGCGCCATGGCATCGTCGGCGCGATGCTGCTGGTAGTAGGAGATGCCGAGTTCGCGGCGTGCATCGCGGCAATCAGGATATAGCGCAATCACTTTTTCGAGATCGGCAATTTCCGCGTCCGAGTGCCGGGCGCGGCGCTCAACGAGAGCCATGTAATACAGCGCTCGCGCATCATCTGGCTTCAACGCAAGCGCCTTCTCAAGTGGCTTCCGGGCCTCGTCATATTTTTCCCAATCGATGTAGGTCAGGCCGAGATTGACGTAGCCATCCTTGTAGTCTGGGCGAAGCCGTGTCACCTGCTCAAAGGCGTTGATGGCGTCGGAGTGTTGCAATTGATCGAGGTATCCAATACCGAGATTGTTCCAGCGCATCCAGTCCTGGTTGTCGGTCGGCAATGGCGCGGTGGGTGCATTGTCGCCAAGGCTGACGACGCGGCTGCGTGACGCAATTTCCACCACCGGATAGGCCGGATGCTCGGGACCCAATACATTGTTCAGGTAGGTCTGGCGAAGATGGCGATAGTTGACCTGCGCCTGCAGCGTGAATGGTCCCTTTGCTTGCGCAGGCAACCGGAACTGATAGCGGATCAATGCTGAGCGTCCTGACTGGATCGTATTGTCATACGCAACGGAGTGAATCGCGGAGACAACGTGGTTGTCGACAAACTCCCCCACCACGTTCACGGGCCTGTTGGTGAAACTATGCGCGCCTGGTTCCAGTGTTCCATCGGGTCTGAGGAAGCCACTCTCGTAAATCTTCGTTCCATTCGCATCGGTTACCGTGAACTTCACCCAGGCTTCATACAGGTCGCGCACTTCAGGAATGAGCGAGTGCCCGATCATTTTGTTCTGGACGACAACATAGGCTTCAAGCAGGTCTCCCGCATTCACGTGGAAGGGAACGGTTCCGAGCGGCGCCGCAAGTTTGCCTTCTTCGCCAACCTGCAATCCGAAGATATCCACGTTCAGATAGTTACCCGTTTGCAGAAAATCAATCGTCTTCTGCAGCTGCTCATCGAATCCGTAGTAAAACGGCACAGCGGTATTCCCAGCCAGCCAGCGGTGCGAAACAAATGTGCCGTTTTTGGCGCCGGGCTCGGGCAAGACGTTAGGGGCCCGTTTCATGTGACAATTCTGGCAGGTGGTGAAATCCGCGGTATAGAAAGTCAGCGGATTGCGATTGGAGAACTTGGAGTTCTGCCATTCGTCGTAAGCCGTGAAGGCGCGAATCCATTTGTACTCATTCAATGTCGGCGGAAGGTTCGCTTTGTGGCAGGCTTCGCAGAACTCCGGCGTGTGATAAATGTCCTGCATCACGGCTTTCGAATGCCGATCGAGATGAGCCAGAATCTCGGAATCCGGCACCATGCCCGGAATGCGGTTCCCGTTCTCATCCACCAACGCTGAGGGAACTGCCATCACGAATCCGCCGTTCCCCACCTTCGACTTCACACTCTGGATCGAGTGGCAGGTCGTACACGTCAGCCCATCGCGATCGAACATCCGATCCACCGGCGACTTCGGATTCATGGCTCCGCCCAGCACCGCAATGGGGTTGTGGCAACTGTCACAGTGGCGCGCAAATTCGATTCCCTTGGTGCGCAGCAGGATGTTCACGCTCGTCCGGTAAAACGGTGTGCGGAACGAGTTGGAGTGCAACGCCTGGCGCCACTGGTGGTACGCCTCCTGGTGGCAATGGCCGCAATATTGCGCATCCAAAAAGGCGCTCGGCTCGAGAAAATCATCCCCTACTACGGCAGCGTTACCCGGCAAGGATATCTTTCCCTTGCCGAACGGGAAGTTATAGGTTTCGCGCACCTTTCCGGCGTAAGCCTTACGCAGGCTCTCCTCCTGGCTGCGAGCATCCTGCTCGGCTCCGTGGATACTGCGCAAAGTTATCAACGACGCCGCACACGCCACGACAATGAAGACGAAGATATGTCGCGTCGAACTGTTCAACATGCGTGTGACCATCCGGGGTTCGCGGCAGGCCCCACCCATGAATTTCGGTTCAGGCAAGATCGGCGCAAACGGGCGGGCGCCGGCGATGCGAACAGGGAAGAGGGAAGGACGCCGTGAGTGCCAGTGGAAGTATAGGCCAACCCAACGTCGACTGTACATCCACGCAAGGATGGGTGTCCGCGAATATCTACTCCGACGCCGGGCTCAGCTTTTTGGCCTGGACGCGTTCGGCTGCTGCTTCGACCGTTTTGCCCTGCTTCTCCAGCGCATCAGCCAGCTTTAAATGGGCCTCGGTATAGCTGGGATCAAACGACAGCGCATCGCGAAACTGAATGATCGCATCATCGATCTTTCCACTTGCCAAGAGCGACTTGCCGGAGTTTGTTGCCACCTCGGCACGCTGCAGATTCATGTGTTTACGCATCAGGTCTGCCGCGACTTTGCGCTCCGCGGCGGCTCCAGCCGTGTCGTTCTGCTTAACCAGCACCGAGGCGAGCAGTAGGTGCGAATCCGACTGGCCCGGCATCTGCTCAATGGCTTTCCGCAAAGCTGAGGCTGCTTCCGGCAGGCGGTCGAGCTTGTTGTAAACGCTGCCGAGTGTAGCCCAGCCATCGCCATTCTGTGGATGCAGCTTGAGCGAGGATTCCAGTTCCTTCGCTGCCTCCGGGTACCGGCCTACCTGCATGTAGAGCAGCCCAAGCACATAATGCGGCTCATAACCGGCAGGATTAAGCCTTGCAGCCGTTTCCAGTTCCGGAATTGCATCCGTCGCATCGTCTTGAAGCTTGTAGGCGGTGCCGAGGTCGTAGTGCAGTTGTGGCAAATTGGGCGCCAGCTTGATCGCCGTTTTCAGCTCTCCAATCGCATCGTCAATCTGATTCACCTGGATGTAAGCCGCCGCCAGATCTTGATGAGCCGTGGGATCATCAGGGACAATTGCGATGCCTCTCTTGAGGTAGGTAATGCCGTCCGCAGCCTTGTGCATCTGCGCCAGTGCCATCCCCAGGTTGGTCAGGGCCCCCGCATTCTTCGGCTCAACATCCACAACCTTCTTCAGCAAATCGATCGCTTCCTGCACCCGATCCACGCGCTGCAGCACGAGCGCAAGCTGATATTTGGCTTCCGTCGACTTGGGCTCCAGGCCGACGGCATGCTCAAGAACAGGAATCGCTTCGAAATCGTGCCCGGCTTCCGCTACCGCTTTCCCCGTTGAGAGCACAACGACCGAGTCGTTCGGAGCCAGGGCATACGCTTTCTGACACTCTTCCGTTGCGCCCGGCTTCTGTTCTGCTCCAAGCACAAGTCCGAGGTGCAAATGCGCCATCGCAAGGGCATCATTTAGATGAACTGCCTCTGAGAACTGCTGTTCGGCCGGTGCCCAGTCTCTCTCCATCGCATAGAGCGTCCCAAGCTCGTCACGCAATTCGGCGTTACGGCTATCATGAGCGACCGCCTCTTTCATCTCTGCAACAGCCCGGCGCGTTTCTCCGTTTTGAGCGAGAGCGCGCGCGTATGCAGCCAACACGGCTGAGCTCAGCGAACGCTGCGAGCTTTGCGCCGTCGCGTCCAGCTTCTGAAAGAGAGGAATTGCCTTGGAGGGCGTCCCGGATTGCGCATAAGCCATGGCGAGATTCAACTGCGCATCGCCGTCACTCGACTTGAGTGTCAATGCCTTTTCGAGTTCGCGAGTGCCTGCAGCCAAATGTCCTTCGCGTACCAGAACCGCTCCCAGGGCGCTATGCCCTTGCTCCGCGGCCGGCGCAAGACGGATGACAGCTTCGAACTTGGTTTGAGCCGTCTTCAGATCATTGTGGCTAAGTGCTTCCACACCTTCGCGATAATCGGCATCTGCCTGTCGCAGGTTCGCAGACGGTTGCTGTGCCAGCGCTGCAGCACAGGTAAACACGACAAGGATTGGAAGCTCGCGGGGAAGTGGGAAGCGCATAGCGGCGACAACCAACACATTCTATATCGCCTGATGTTCTCCCGCTGCAATCCCTCCGACGGGAAGGAAAGAAATCCAAACAATATGGAGTTCGCCGGAACGAGGCTTTTCTCCGGCCAACGGTAAACTATCCAGCGATGTCGCGAAGAGTTATGGAATTAGGGATAAGTAGGCTTACATGGCTCGTATTCTGGCGTACCGTGCGATATCCGGAGCTAACGAAATCGCCACGCTTCCAAGTGCAAACACTCCGGCCGCAATCAATAACCATTTAAAATTCTTCATCGCTTCTCCTTTTCGCCGCTAACTCCAGATACGACGCAATGCATCGATGGACACGCCGCTTGGATGCCGGAGTTTCTTCAACGGGATGCCCTGAGGTAATCCTGCCGTTGAAGTTGAATAAGTCTTCGCGAAAAATCCATCGGGGAGTTCACGCTAGAAATCCCAGCGAATGCCGAGTTGCGCAGCAAAGGGGATGCCGACGGTCGTTCCCGGACCGAAGAAATCTCCCAAAGCTCCGCCCGCCACGCGCAATTGGCTTGGACTGGCAATGGGATTCACCGCGGAGCAGTCTGCATTCGCACAAACGTCGGTGATGTTGCCGGCCTGGGCCTCGGCGGCCGGAACCGGGAGTGAAGCGATATTCGTTACGTAATTGGCTCCGGGGTTATTGCGATTGAAGACATTAAAGAACTCGGCGAACGGCGCAAGCGTGTGATGGTCGCCGAGCTTGATGGGTCGGCCCACGCGCAGATCAGCCTGCATATAGGGTGTGCCGCGAAACTGGTCCAGCGTCGTGGGAATTCCGTTGATGGCAATGCGTCCCTTGTTGTCCGCGGTAGTAATGGTGAAAGGCCGCGCACTTTCAAGTTGAGTAAGCGTACTGACAACAATTCCTTTGGGTGCCTGCCAAGTTCCAGCCAACACCGCGCGATGGCGAACGTCTTCACCCGACGGTCCATAATCTCCGGGGCCGAATGCATCGAGCGGATTGCAGACGCCGTTGACGTAGTCGAATAATTCGCCAAGCACACAGCCCCATGTTTGCGCTTTTGCGAACGTGTAATTCGCCACAAGAATGAATCGCTTGGTGACGCTGCCTTGTAAGTGGATCATCAAAGCGTTGTAACTCGATCGATTATCGGAGTGAAAGATATTCACATTCGGGACTGCGTTGGCCTGCTCGGTGCTTGTGGCTGGCAGTGATGGAGTGAATAGATTTGTGCCGCCGCTATAGCTATAGGCGCGGTAGGCGTGGTTCCCTTGTTCGTGCGTATAGTCCGCGCTGAGTGACCAGCCGGCGCGGAAGGAATGTTCCATGCCTCCGGTGATGTGGATTGCATAGGGAGTCTTATAGTCTGGCGAAATCAGGTTTCCGATTCCGCCCGATGAGGAGCCTGGGATGCATCCGCTGTTCTCGGCGCCGCCCGGATTCGCGACGGGATCGACACAGGGGCCGGGAAGAAGACGGACGGCCTGGAATGCGGTGGCCCAGCCATTCTGCGCCAGGTCGTTTGAGTAGATTCCAATGCCGGCGCGTAGTACCGTTTTGCCGCTGACGCCCGGAGAAAACGCAAAGCCGAGCCGAGGTCCAAACTGCGTGCGGTCATCGTGCGGGGCACCAGTGACGAGTGGAATCCCCAGTGCCTGCAGGGTGATGTAAGCAGGATTCATCTGCTGAGTTCGATTCGATGCTTCAAACAGGCCGAATGTGGCGCCGTAGCGTAGCCCATAATTTACCGTCAGGTTTCTTGTGACGCGCAAAGAGTCTTCAACATAGAGCGCCAGCCGCTGCACATTCTGCGAAAAGCCCCCACCCAGGTTCGAGTTCGAGGCGCCGGCTTCCATGTCTGAAGCAAATTCGGCAAGATTGGCGGGGCTGGCGGTGTAATAATCCGGGTCCTGAGGAAACTGATACAGCGTTTCATTGTTACCAGGAAAAGAGCCGCTAAGCACGGGTTCATGGATAAAGTTGATGCCGAACTTGATTGCGTGCCGAGGCCGGGCATTGGTTACGTCGTAACGTAACTGATACTTCTCCTGACTCCGCTGTGAAGGGAAGTAAGTAATCGGAGTGGCAAACTGGTTGTCTCCAAAGGTCTCAAATCCTGAGACGGTCAATGACGTGGAACTGAACGGAAAGGCCAGTGCAAAGCCCAAGTTGGAGTTGCGTTGTTGCGTAAGGCGCAGACCGCTCCCGCCAATGACCAGTCTTCCCAGCCACGTGGGGCTGAAGATGAACTCATTGCTGATAGTGGCATTGAGGTAGTTGTTGTGCGTCAGCAGCCCGGTGGAGGGAAGCGTTCCTTGCTCGACCAGGTTGTTGTGGGTCGTGTAAGTGTCGAGAGAACTCCGCAGGAACCAAGAGGACCTGGAGTTCTGCGCCCAGTCGAGCCGGATCGAGCCGAAGCTGTCGCGAAACGGGATAGGCACATTTGCCGGAACAGGGATGGAAGCAACGCCCGGAATAAGCGCATCGGCGGCAAGCGTGGCGAGGGCATCGAATTCGGTAACATTGGCGGGGCTGTAGGCGATGCTGGCGTCTTCGTGAATCCGCTCGAAGGCCGTGAAGAACCATAGCTTTTGACGCTGCAGCGGCCCACCGAGGGTAGCAACGTAGTTCTGACGCGAGAAGGGCTGTTTCGGGTTGGGCGAGGGATTCTCAATCGGGAAGCGTGCGTTGAGGGCTGCAGCGCGCTCGAAGAACGCGGCGTCTCCATGCCAGTCATCGGTGCCGCGTTTCGTCGTGATTACCACGGACGCGGCTGTTGTGCCGCCCGTATCTGCATCCTCCTGCGCAGTATTTACGGCGAATTCCTGGATGGAATCCGGCGAAAAGTTCTGCAAAAATCCGCCAATATAATCATCGGAGTTATCGGCGCCATCGATGGATAGCTCGTTGTTCAAGCCGGAACTGCCGCCGGTAGAGACGGCAGTGATGCGAGCCTTGGTCGGATCAGATGGCTCAACGGGCTCGGTACCGGGCGCAAGATACGCAATGTTGGCAAAGCTCCTGTCGGCCAGAGGCAGCGTCTCCAGGTCGCGTGACGTAATCACACCCTTGTGGGTCTGGCTGGCTAGATCGATGGGTTGCGTGGCAATGGAAGAACCCAGCGCCTCCACGTTGATCTTCTGCTGCACCGCAGAGGGCCGCATCGTGACGGCGATGTCGCGCACGCTGCTGATCTCAACGGCGACATCCGCGATCGCATTGGCAAATCCCGCCGCCTCGACAACCACCCGATACTTACCGGGAGCAAGATCGTCGATTCGAAAGAATCCGCGATCATCGCTCAAGACCCGGCGTGTCGCCGCATCGCCTGCGCCGTGAACCACGATACTGGCGGCAACGATGCGCGCTTTGGTCGCGTCCTGCACCATCCCCCGCAGCGACCCTCCGACCTTCTGGCCAGGCATGGCCGCGGCGCAAAGCAACAGCGCGAGGATGGCGGCGAGATTTTTCATCGGTTTCAACATCTTCGAGCGGAGCTTCTATTTTCCGCTGTTTCCTTGAATTTTCGCATATTCGCGACGCACCCTGAAAAAGAGAAATGTCGACCCGTGCTCAACAGCAAGCCATGGGCAGCGCAACAGGATCGGATAGCATGGCTGATACATCATGGCAATCACGGCGGCGATCCGGCTACGAATGCGACTAGGAATGGCGATATTGTTCGCAACGTCGATCACATCGATCTTGTCGGCTTCAGAGCCCGGCGTGTCTCGTGAACTCGCCGTGGAGCGAGCCGCAAGACTGTCGAACCTGCGCTATCACCTTTCCTTCGCGATCAAGGAACATGCGTCAACGCTCGAAGCAACGGAGCTGCTCACCTTTGAGAGCGAAACAGCCGGCGATTTGCTCATCGACTATCGCGACGGCGTTCTCCACTCTGCGGAACTCAACGGCCAGCCAATTTCCACTCAACTCGAAAACGGACACCTACACTTGCTCGCGGGCGCCGGAGAGAACACCGTAAGACTTGCCTTCACCAGCAACGCCGCGCCTGCGGGCAAAGCGATCACTCAGTATGAGGACAAGGACGATGGCAGGGAATACTTCTACACGCTCTTCGTTCCCATGGACGCGAGCATGGCGTTCCCATGCTTCGATCAGCCCGATCTGAAAGCACAGTTTCGTCTCGACGTAGAGCATCCAGCGCACTGGACGGTCATTGGAAATACCGCCGCCATTCCGAAAGACGATACCCATACGCACTTCGAGGAAACACGTCCCATCAGCACATACTTGTTCGCGTTTGCAGCGGGGCCGTTCGTGGCAGTGCATTCAAAGAATACCGCCGAGCCGACCATCTTCGTGCGCAAGTCGCAACTCTCGCGCGCCGTGCAGGAAGCGGCCCAGGTCCAGCAGATGACGGCCGCAGGTATCCGCTACTTCTCGGAGTTCTTCGCGCAGCCGTTTCCATTTCCAAAATACGATCTCGTTCTGATTCCCGGTTTCCCTTTTGGCGGAATGGAGCATGCCGGCGCCACCTTTCTCAACGAAGACGGCGTTCTCTTTCGTTCCATGCCCACACCGAGTGACTACTTCCGGCGCAATACCCTCGTCCTGCATGAAACCTGCCACCAGTGGTTCGGCGACCTCGTAACCATGCGCTGGTTCGACGATCTGTGGCTCAAAGAGGGCTTCGCGCAATACATGGCGTACAAGGCTCTGGCAGCCCTAGATCCAGCTTCGAATCCGTGGAAACATTTCTATGAAGACGTAAAGCCGCTCGCATACGAAATCGACGAGACACAGGGCACCACGCCTATCTACCAGGACATTCCCAACCTCAAGGACGCCAAGTCAGCCTACGGACCAATCGTGTATCAGAAGGCTCCTGCGCTTCTCAAGCAGCTGGAGTTTCGAATCGGCAGCGATGCATTTCGCGAAGGCCTCCGCACCTATCTCCGTCAGCACGCTTACGGCAACGCGCAGTGGAGCGATCTGATCGCAGCTTTTAAAGCTGCAGTCCAGAATGCGACGGACGCTTCTCACCCGGCGGAAGACAATCCTGGCTCAAATCTCGATGAGTGGGCCGCGGCGTGGATCAAGCGCCGTGGTATGCCCGAGATCGGCGTCGAGTGGTCGTGCAGCAAAGGCACGATCGATCGCATGGAGTTAACGCAGCATGACGTTCTGCCCGACGGATTCATTTGGCCGCTCTCGAACCAGATCACGTTGAACTACAGCGGCCAGCAGGGAAGAACGGATCGCCTGTTGCGTATGGATTGGAACTCACCATCTGTCCACATATCCAAGGCAATCGGAGCGCCCTGCCCCAGCTACGTGTTCTCCAACGCTGCGGACGAAGCCTATGGCAGGTTCCCGCTCGATCGCGCGAGTGAATCAGCGGCTTCACGCCAAGTCGTCCGCGTGTCACTAGACAAACAGGATCCCTTGCTTCGCGCCATGTTATGGGGCGCGTTGTGGGATAACGTCCATCTCGCCAAATCCTCTCCACGTGGCTATGTCGAACTCGCTGTCGAGTCACTGCCCGGCGAAGTCGACGAGTCGATGGCACGCGTACAAGGAGGAAGAATCTCGACTGCACTTCACTCATGGATGAGCGATGCAGCGCGCAAGGCTGTCGTGCCGCGCGTCGAATCGATCATCGCGGATCGCATGATCAACGCCCCGGCACCTGGCATCCGCATCGTAAGTTTCCGCGCCTTCACGACGATCGCCGAAACGCCAGATGCCTTGAAGAAAGTAAAGGATCTTCTTGCAGGAAAGCTGGGAGTCCCCGACGTACCTCTCAAGCCTCTCGACCGCTGGAACCTTGTCGGCCATCTCATCGCAATGAACGACCCGGACGCACAAGCTATCCTTGCCGCCGAAAAAGCCCGGGATCACAGCGGTGAGGGTCAGAAATACGCTTACGCCGCCGAGGCCGGAACTCCGTCAGCCGAAGCCAAGGCGCGCTACTTCAACGATTACCTCCGCTCCACGACGATTCAGGAAGACTGGATCACGCAAAGCTTGCGCTCATTCAATGCGTGGAACCAGGCCGCACTCACGCAGAGATACCTGTCGCAGGCGCTCGACGAACTTGGAGACATCAAGCAACACCGCAAAATCTTCTTTCTAGGCGCCTGGCTCGGAGCTTTCACCGGCGGTCAAAACACGCTCCAGAACAGCACAGATGCGCAGGCTGAGGTACACTCGTGGATGGCAACACACCGTATCGATCGTGACCTCCAACTCAAGATTCTCGAAGCTGCTGATGCGCTAGACCGAACAGCGCTCATCCGCAAAAACTACCCGGACTAAGCGCGCAACGATCGCGGCTAACCTTAACCGGCAGTGTTTTCGGCGATCACAGCAGTTTCGGAATTGGGCGGACCGAAAGCACACACTTAAGTGGCTTTTCACCAAGGAAAAACCACCTTCACGATGCTTAGAAAGCCTAAGTGTATTCCGAAACTGCTCTAGAAGTTCGCGCAGGCAAGCAACTTCCTTTACAATCCCAATCAATCGCAATCTGATTGTTTTCCCCGCCGTACAACGAAAAATTGAATGCATCGGAGCCCTGCCATGCTCGCTGGCCGCCGCCATTTTGCCGCGTCTCTTTGTATCTTCTTCGCGCTTCCACTCGCAGCACAGCAGTATCCCGCGGAAATGCTCGCTGGGCTGCAATGGCGCGACGTCGGCCCCATGCGCGGCGGCCGCACGTATGCAGTTGCCGGAAATGGTTCGCAGCCGGACACCTTCTACATGGGCTCCGTGGGCGGCGGTGTGTGGATGACCCAGAACTCCGGCCGCACGTGGTTTCCCATCGCAGATGACCCCATCACCGGAATCCCGATCGGTTCCATCGGTGCCATCGCCGTTGCTCCTTCCGACCCGAACATCATCTACGTCGGCACCGGAGAACCTGACATTCGCAGTCAGCACTCATATGGCATTGGCCTCTTCAAATCCACCGACGCTGGAAAGACATGGCATTCAATCGGCCTCGCGGGGACACGTCAGATCGGAAAAATCATCGTCGATCCAGCCGACCCCAACCGGGTTTACGTTGCGGCCCTTGGCCACGTCTACAAGGCAAATTCAGAACGCGGCGTGTATCGCTCTACCGATGGAGGTACGCACTGGAAGAAAGTTCTCGCCAGCGAGAAGGATCCAGAGAACGTCGGTGCAGTCGACCTCGCACTCGATGCGCAAAATCCTCAGACTATCTACGCATCGCTTTGGGCTACCCGTCGTCCGCCGTGGGCTGTCTACGCACCCTCGAACATGCCTGGCGGCGGCCTCTACAAATCCACTGACGGCGGCGACACCTGGCATCAGCTTAGCGGCGGTCTGCCTGCAGACGATTTTGTTGGCAAGATCGGCATCGCCGTCGCGCCCAGCAATCCCAACCGGCTCTATGCCGTTGTCGATGATCTCGGCACCGCAATTGCGCGTGGTTTCCGCAGTCTTCCGGGTGCTGAGAAGACGCCCGCGCCAAAACCTTTCGGCGGAATCTATCTTTCCGACGACGCAGGCGCCACGTGGAAGCTGGTGAACAGCGAACAACGCCTATGGGGACGCGGATGGTACTTCGGCCAGATCGCCGTCGATCCCACCAACCCTGATCGCGCGTATGACATCAACACCGCAACCTACATGACGCTCGACGCGGGCAAAACCTGGGTTCCCGTAAAGGGCGCGCCCGGAGGCGACGATTATCACCAACTCTGGATCAATCCGAAAGACGGAAATCGCATGGTGCTCTCCAGCGATCAAGGCACCGTCGTCTCCGTTGACGGCGCGAAGACTTGGAGCACCTGGTACAACCAACCCACCGCGCAGGTCTATCATCTCGCCGCCGACAACCGCTTCCCCTACTGGCTCTACGGCGCGCAGCAGGATTCCGGCGGTGTCGGCGTCAGCACCTGGTCGCGCATGGGCACTCTCAATTTCCGCAACTGGGAGCCAATCTGCGAAGCGGGCGAAAGCAACACCGTGGTGCCCGATCCAGATGATGGCAACCTGCTCTACGGGAATGGCGACCAGCGCTGCAATCAGGCACTGAATCTTCCTGCTCCTGCTGGCGGAGAACTGCCTGCAGCCGATCCCAGCGATCCCAATCGCAGGACGTGGACCCTGCCGCAGGTTTTTTCGCCAGCCGATAAAGCGCTCTACTATTCAAATCAATTTGTCTTTCGCACGCGCGATCGCGGCAAGACGTGGGCGAAGATCAGCCCCGATCTCACCCGTGTGCATCCCGAGGTTCCCAGCACGCTCGACCCTGTCACCGCCAAAGACATCGACCAGCAAATGACGGATCGCTTCGGCGTCGTGTACACCATCAGCCCATCGCCGCTCGATCCAAAAACCGTCTGGACCGGCACAGACGACGGCCTGATCCATGTGACGAGTGATGATGGCGCCAACTGGAAAGATGTGACGCCGCCGCCGATGAGCGCGTGGAGCAAAGTCTCGCAAGTAGAGGCCGGCCACTTCGATGCGGAGACTGCCTACGCTTCCGTCGATCGCCATCGCCTCGCCGACGATCACCCCTATATCTATCGCACTCATGACGGCGGCAAGACATGGAAGAACGTAGTCGATGGAATCCCCGACGGCGCATTCGTGAACTCGGTCAAGGAGGACACAAAACAAAAAGGCCTGCTTTACGCCGCCACCGAACTCCGCGTCTATGTCTCGTTCAACGATGGAGACCACTGGCAGCCGCTGCAACTCAACATGCCTGTCACCTCGGTCCGCGACATCGTCGTTCACGGTGACGATCTTGCCGTGGCAACTTTCGGCCGCGGTTTTTGGGTACTCGATCAGATGTCCGCACTGCGTCAGATCGTGGCGCGCGGCAAGGAGATCGAGACTGCCAATGCCTACCTGTTTGAACCCGGAGAGTCGTTCGCCGTCCACCAGGGCAGCCAGAACGGCACTCCATTGCCACACGAAGAACCGCAGGAGCTGAATCCGCCCGCGGGTGTCGTCGCTTACTACTGGCTGAAGTCCGCGCCCACCGGTCCGCTCAAATTCGAGCTCGTGGATGCAAGCGGCAAAGTAGCGGCTTGCCTTGCTAGCGACACCCCGGTAAAGCCGGTC